>JACLAB010012901.1_pt1 | contig 37731 bp, 38 predicted proteins | sample 8027921 | NCBI WGS metagenome assembly JACLAB01 (sample SAMN15725117, study PRJNA655200) | protist metagenome | isolation source: fluorescence activated cell sorting (FACS) single amplified genomes of... | place: USA: West Boothbay Harbor, Gulf of Maine | collected 2000-07-19 | reverse complement strand
TTTTATTTTTTTCTGTTTAGAAGTGGATTTGAACCACCGACACAAGGATTTTCAGTCCTTTGCTCTAACCAACTGAGCTATCTAAACATATATAGAAAAACAAGTCACATGTATTTATTGTTAGTATTTTTACCCTTCTTTGGCTTTCTTTTAGTCACCATTTTTGGTCGATTTTTTGGCTACCGTGGCGCACCTCTAATTGCTTCTACTGCAGTTATTGCATCTTCTATTTTGTCATTCTTTGCTTTATATGAAGTTGGAATTTGTGGAAGTCCTTGTTATATTCAGCTTCTTCCATGGTTTCAAACCGAAATGTTTGTAGCATCATGGGGATTTCTTTTTGATAGTCTAACAGTTATTATGTGTGTCGTTGTTACTTTCGTTAGTAGTTTAGTCCATATTTATTCCATTTCTTATATGGGAGAAGATCCACATTTACCGAGATTTATGTCTTATCTATCAGTTTTTACTTTTTTTATGTTAATGTTAGTCACTTCTGATAACTTTATTCAAATGTTTTTTGGATGGGAAGGTGTAGGTGTAGCTTCTTACTTATTAATTAATTTTTGGTATACAAGATTACAAGCAAATAAATCAGCGATTAAAGCTATGTTAGTGAATCGAGTGGGAGATTTTGGATTAGCTTTAGGAATTATGGGAGTCTTTCACACTTTTAAAGCTGTCGATTTTGCCACCGTTTTTGCTTGTGCTTCACAATTTGCTGATCATTCATCCATTTTTTTTCATGTTGAAATGCATACTTTAACTTGGATTAGTTTATTATTATTTATTGGGGCCATTGGAAAATCTGCTCAGTTAGGTCTTCATACATGGTTACCAGATGCTATGGAAGGACCCACACCAGTTTCTGCATTAATTCATGCCGCTACTATGGTAACTGCAGGAGTCTTCTTATTAGCTAGATGTTCACCTTTAATTGAATATTCATCTCAAGCATTAGTCATCATTACTTTAATTGGGGCTTCAACAGCTTTTTTTGCTGCAACTACAGGAGTTGTCCAAAATGATTTAAAACGAGTGATTGCTTATTCAACTTGTAGTCAATTAGGATATATGATTTTTGCATGTGGGATTTCACAATATGCTGTAGGTGTATTTCATTTAATGAACCATGCTTTCTTTAAAGCTTTACTTTTTTTAAGTGCTGGATCAGTCATTCATGCTTTAGGTGATGAACAAGATATGCGAAAAATGGGAGGCTTAGTCCGTTTACTTCCATTTACTTATTCTATGATGGTTTTAGGATCTTTAGCTTTAGTTGGATTTCCTTATTTAACAGGATTCTATTCTAAAGATGTGATTCTAGAAGTTGCTTACGCAAAATATACACTAAGCGGAAATTTTGCTTATTGGTTAGGAACTGTCTCAGCTCTTTTAACTTCTTACTATTCATTTCGATTACTTTACTTAACATTTTTAGCATCACCACAAATGCTTAAATCATCCTTAAAAAATGTGCATGACGCACCACTTTTAATGGGATTTTCATTATGTTGCTTAGCTGTAGGAAGTATCTTTGGTGGATTTATGGCAAAAGATATGATGATTGGACTAGGAACCAACTTTTGGGGAAATGCTTTATTTACTTTACCTAGCAATACTTTATTAATTGAATCTGAATATATTCCACAATCTATTAAGTTTATTCCAATTATTTTTAGTGGGTTAGGTGCTTTGATTGCAGTCAATTTAAATGGATTTGGGACATCTTTTTCTTATTACCTCAAAACTAGTCAAATTGGAAGACAATTGTATATTTTTCTAAATAAACGTTGGTTAGTTGATAAAGTTTATAATGATTTTGTGGGCCTCCCAAGTTTAATCTTTGGCTATTCTATTTCTTTTAAACTTTTAGATAAAGGTGTATTAGAACTTTTTGGGCCAACAGGAATTATCCAGAATTCTTTCTTTTTTAGAGAGGTTGTCAAAACAACTCAAACTGGATCAATTTATCATTATGCATTTATTATGTTTGTGAGTTTAACTACAGTTTTTGCTTTTTTAGCTTTAGCTACAACTTCATTAGGCTCATGTCTAGATTCACGCATTTTACTTCTTTTACCTTTAAGTTTTTTCTGGTTACATGAAAAATAAGGAAGCATTGTATGGGATTTCCCATACAATCTTCTTGTTCAAAAAAATAGGTTTATGCAAAACATCCTTCTTTGCTTACTAACTCTTCCAGTCCTTGGGGCTTTAGGGGTTCTAGTTTTCCCAACAACTGCTTTAAGGCAAATGAAACTTTTTGCTTTAACTGTTACATTAGTCAATTTCATTCTTTCTTTAAGTCTATGGATCTTTTTTGATAATGCTTCAGCCAAATTTCAATATGTTCAACAAATTGAATGGTTGTCTTTTTTTAATATGAATTTTTATATTGGGATTGATGGGATTTCTCTCTTTTTTATTCTTCTCACTACTTTTTTAGTCCCAGTTTGTTTACTGATTAGTTGGAAGTCAGTCAATCACTTTGTGAAAGAATTTCTTGTAGCTTTCTTATTCCTTGAAAGTTTTATGATTGCAGTTTTTTGTATGCTAGATTTAGTTCTTTTCTATGTATTCTTTGAAAGTGTCTTAATTCCAATGTTTCTAATTATTGGAGTTTGGGGATCTAGGGAACGAAAAATTCGTGCCGCTTATCAATTTTTTCTTTACACTTTAATCGGCTCTCTTTTTATGTTAATTGCAATTTTACTGATTTATTTTCAAGTAGGGACCACTGATCTTCAAGTCTTAAACACGATTGAATTTAGTGAACGTAGACAACTTTTTCTCTGGGCAGCTTTTTTTCTTTCATTTGCTGTGAAAGTGCCAATGATTCCTTTTCACATTTGGTTACCAGAAGCTCATGTAGAAGCTCCTACAGCAGGATCTGTCATTTTAGCTGGAATTTTATTAAAATTAGGAACTTATGGATTTTTAAGATTCTCTATCCCTCTTTTTCCTGAAGCTAGTGTTTACTTTACTCCATTAGTTTATACATTAAGTGTAGTAGGAATTATCTATGCATCTTTTACAACATTAAGACAAATTGATTTAAAAAAAATCATTGCATATTCTTCAGTCGCTCATATGGGCTTTGTCACATTAGGCTTATTTAGTTTAAATGTCCAAGGAATTGAAGGAGCTATTTTATTAATGCTTAGTCATGGATTCGTTGCTTCAGCTCTTTTTCTTTGTATTGGAATTCTTTATGATCGAACACATACTAGGTTAATTAGATATTATGGAGGTTTGGTTCAAACTATGCCTTTATTTTCTTTTTGTTTTTTTATTTTTACATTAGGAAATCTTAGTCTCCCAGGAACTAGTAGTTTTGTTGGAGAATTTTTAATTTTAGTAGGAGTCTTTCAAACAAACACATTTATTGCAACATGTGCAGCTACTGGAATGATCTTAGGTGGAGCTTATTCTATTTGGTTATATAACAGAGTTGTGTTTGGAAATCTTAAACCAATTTATTTAAATAAATTTGCTGATATTAATCGACGAGAATTTTTTATTTTACTTCCTTTTGTTCTTTGTATCTTTTGGATGGGAGTTTATCCTTCAATTTTTTTGGAATCCTTTCATTTATCAGTTGCAAACATTTTACAGAACACTCGATTTTAAAAAGAATGGGTCTTAAGAATTTAAGATCCACTCTCAAAACAATTTAATTATTTATGGAATTTTTTGAAAATGATTTCTATGGCTTTCTCCCTGAACTCTTCCTTTTGATTGCTTCTTTAACTTTACTTATGTTTGGAGTGATTTATTCTACTTCAAAAACACATGGCCAACCTTCATGTATGCAATTAGTAAGTTGGATGAGTTTACTCAGTTTAGTCTTAACTGCTGGGTTAGTTTTCAATAGTCCAGTTCAGTCCATGATTTTTTTCTCTCAAGCTCTTTATTTAGATGAACTTAGCTCATTCTTTAAAATTCTTATTTTAGCAGGCAGCTTTATTTCTATTTTCATGTCTCTTCAATATTTTGAAAGTGAAAACCTCCACAATTTTGAGTACCTTGTTTTAATCTTACTTTCAACTCTTAGTATGTGTTTATTAGTTTCATCCTATGATTTAATTTCAATGTATTTAGCTATTGAAATGCAAAGTTTATGTTTTTATGTTCTTGCAGCTTCTCAACGTCAATCTGAATTCTCAACTGAAGCTGGGCTCAAATATTTTTTATTGGGCGCTTTTTCTTCAGGGGTTTTTCTTCTAGGTTGTTCATTTCTTTATGGAATTACTGGACTCACAAATTTTGAATCACTTGCGATTTTTTTCGCTCAAGATACTCAAGTCAATCAAACTAGTGATTGGTTTTTTATTCAAATCGCTATTTTATTAATTGCTGTTGGATTCTTTTTTAAACTTAGTGCTGCTCCTTTTCATTTTTGGGCTCCTGATGTTTATGAAGGTGCACCAACTTCAGTCACCGCTTTTTTTTCAATTGTTCCAAAAACTTCCATTTTAGGGATTTTTATTAAATTATTTTTTGTAAGTTTTTTTGAACTTAGTAGTTTATGGCAACCTTGCCTTATTCTAACTGGTTGTTTATCATTAGTTGTGGGGGCTTTTGCTGCTTTTGCTCAAAGAAAAGTGAAAAGACTTTTAGTTTATAGTTCAATTGGCCATTTAGGCTACATGTTTTTAGGCTTAAGTTGTTTAAGTGTAGAAGGTTTACAATCAGTTTTAGTCTATTTAATTCTTTATATTTTAATGACTACACAGATTTTTGCCTGTGTTCTAAGTTTAAAAGAAGCGAAAACTGGTCAACGAATTAGATATTTAGAAGATTTTAAATATTTATCTTCAGCTCATCCTTTGCTAGCATTAGCTTTTGTGTTGAATTTTTTCTCAATGGCAGGAATTCCCCCATTAGTTGGATTTTGTGCAAAATTTTATGTGTTTTTTGCTGCTTTAGGTTCTTCTCTTTACTTCTTTGTAGCTGTTGCTATTTTTTGTAGTATTGTGAGTTGTTTTTATTATTTACGTTTTATTAAATTTATGTATTTTGATAAAGGCTCAGAGATTCTTGAGTACAGTGTGATGGATGCTCAAAAAGCTTGGATTATTTCGGTGACATCAGCTCTTTTAATTTATTTATTTTTTTTCCCAACATGTATTTTTTTATGGGCTGAAAAGACAAGTTTACTTTTTTTTAGTTAATAAAGATAAGGACATAAAAGTCCTTATCTTTAATCTTTTAAAGACCTCCCCACCAATAAATGGCAACGAATAAAAATAACCAAACAACATCAACAAAATGCCAATACCAAGCAGCAGCTTCAAAGCCAAAATGTTGGTGAGTTGAGAATTGGTTAGCAATTAATCTTGCTAAACAGATTGCAAGAAAGATAGTTCCAATAAATACATGAAAACCGTGAAATCCGGTAGCCATGAAAAATGTTGATCCATAAATTCCATCTGTAATTGTAAAAGGAGCTTCAATATACTCTACAACTTGAAATCCAGTAAAAATCGCTGCTAGAATAACTGTGAGAATTAAACTAATAATTCCTTGGGTTTTTTGTCCTGCTAAAATTGCATGATGTGCCCAAGTAACAGTTGCACCAGAAGTTAAAAGAAGTAAAGTATTTAAAAAAGGGATTTCCCATGGGTTTAATACAGCAATGCCTTTTGGAGGCCAGACAGCACCAATTTCAATAGTTGGAGCTAAACTTGAATGGAAAAAAGCCCAAAAGAATGCAAGAAAAAACATAATTTCAGACACAATAAACAGAATCATTCCAGATTTTAATCCAGCTTGAACTGTAGTAGTATGATGACCCTGATATGTTGATTCACGAATAATATCTCTCCACCAAACAAACATAGTGTAAAGAATCATAAAAAATCCAGTAGATGCTAAAGAATCTCCACCAATATATCCATGCATGTAGAGAACTCCACCAAAAGCAGTCACAAGTGCTGCAAAAGATGCGAAGAAAGGCCAAGGACTAGGATCTACTAAATGAAATGGGTGTTTTTGTTGGTTCATAACAGTTTTTTTTTTCAATTGATTTTCTTAAAGAATTAAATTTCTTCTAATTTGTTTGAAATCCAATTTAAATAATCATCTAATTGAACTCCTTCAACAACAATAGGCATAAATCCATGGTTTGCCCCACAAATTTCACTACATTGTCCATAGAAAACACCTTCACGTTTCAGAAAAAGCGAAGTTTGATTTAATCTTCCAGGCACTGCATCACACTTAATTCCAAGAGCTGGAACTGCCCAACTATGAAGCACATCAGCTGCAGTAATAATAATACGAATATGTGTTTGAACTGGAAGAACCACTCGATTATCCACCTCAAGCAAACGAAGTTGACCTAATTCTAAATCGTCCTCCGGAATCATGTAGCTGTCAAAAACAATAGATCCGTCTTCTGAAACACTGTAATCTGAGTACTCATAGGTCCAATACCATTGATGCCCAATCACCTTTAAAGTTAAAGATGGATCAACAATTTCATCCATGGAATAAAGAAGAGCAAATGAAGGAACTGCAATAATCATTAAAATAAAACTAGGGGTTACAGTCCAAACAATTTCAAGAAAAGTTCCATGAATAATTTTACTTGGAACTGGATTTTTTGTCCAATGAAAATGCCATAAAGTTCTTAATAACATCCACACAACAAAAACTAAAACAACAACCATAAAAAAGCTAATATCATTATGAAGATCTTGAATTCCTTGTGCAATAGGCGAAGCTGGATCTTGAAATCCAAATTGCCATGCTTGTGGAGCATCACAAGAAGCTACACTTAAGAAAAAGAAAGACCAAAAGTTGACAATGAATTCCATAAATCATATTTTTTTTTCAAAAAAAAGTCTCCCCAGGTTGGATTCGAACCAACGACCCAATGGTTAACAGCCATTTGCTCTACCACTGAGCTACTAGAGATCTCAAAGAGGTGGACCCCACCTCTTAATCAAATGTTCGAATTTTTTGCACTGTCTTTGAAAAGTCTCGAGCATTTTGTTCAAACACTTCTTGACGTTTCACTGAACGATGTGGATTTAATGTTAACATAATTGCTCCAATCATTGCAACTAATAAAATCAAACTAGCTAATAAAAAGAAATAAAAATAATAAGTATATAAGACTTGACCTAAAGCTTCTACAGGAGTCTTAGAATTCACAAAAATTGGCCAAATCACATAATCTAAAGAAGATGCAGCAAATTGATCAAAAGTCTCAAGTTCTTGATGAAAGTGCTGAGAATATTCTTGGAACCTTTGAGCAAAATTTTTTGTAGTTAAGCCATAGAAAACAAATCCTACTGCACTAGACAAATAAAATTGAAGTGGTAAATCAACCTGAGAGCTCACTGAACTAGTTTGTAAAGGCACAAATTCTTGATGAAATAAGAAATAGAATTCTACAAAAAAAATTAATCCAACGAATCCTCCAATAGGTAAATAATGAAAAATGCTTTCTTGAACTTCAGTTAATTTGATATTTAACATCATAACAACGAATAAAAAAAGAACAGCAATAGCACCTACGTAGACAATTAAAAAGATTAAAGCAAAGAAATCTAAATTTAAGAGGAGAAGTAAGCCTGCTGAATTACAAAACACTAAAATTAAAAATAATACGGAGTAGACTGGGTTTTTTGATTTAATCACCATAAATGCAGAGAAGAGAACAAAAAATCCAAAAAAGAAAAATAAAAAAGTTTCTCCCATAGCTTTCTTTTTTTTGTGGCAAAGCAAGAAGTTTTGCAAAAAAATTTATGATTATGTACTTTTCACCTCTTGAACAGTTTACAATTATTTCTTTAATTCCTTTTCATTTAGGAAATTTTTATTTTTCATTTACAAACTCTGCTTTATTTTTTCTTTTATCAACTGGAGCTTTTATTTTTCTTTGCTCTTTAGTGTTTGTGAAAGGAGGAACTTTAGTTCCAACACCATGGCAATCAGTTCTTGAATTGATTTATGAATTTGTAGTAAGTTTAGTTTCAGAACAGATTGGGAAAAAAGGTATTCAGTATTTTCCTTTTGTGTTTACATTATTTACTTTTTTACTTTTAAGTAATTTAATTGGAATGATTCCATATAGTTTTACAACTACCAGCCATTTTATTATTACTTTTACTTTATCATTCTGTGTATTTATTGCAATGACTTTAATTGGATTTCAAACTCATGGCTTACACTTTTTTAGTTTTTTACTTCCACCAGGTGCACCTTTAATTTTAGCTCCAGGATTAGTTGTGATTGAATTAGTTTCATATTGTTTTCGTGGAATTAGTTTAGGTGTTCGACTTTTTGCTAACATGATGGCTGGGCATACTTTGGTAAAAATTTTAAGTGGATTCGCTTGGAGTATGCTTTCACTCAGTGGAGCTTTAAAATTGGCTGCTGCTATTCCATTTTTAGTTGTGTTTGCTTTAATGTTTTTAGAAGTTGGTGTTGCTTGTTTACAAGCTTATGTATTTACAATTTTAACTTGTATTTATTTAAATGATGCAATTCATCTTCATTAAAGTTGTTGTCTGGTGGGATGCTTGCATTCCATCAGATTGAGCGAAAATAGCTCAATGGTAGAGTATAGCCTTGCCAAGGCTAAAGTTGAGGGTTCGAATCCCTTTTTTCGCTTTGGGCTTAAGTAGACTTGAACTACTGACTTTACGCTTATCAGGCGTATACTCTAACCAACTGAGTTATAAGCCCCTTCATGCCTGGAAAGATTCGAACTCTCAACTTTCAGATTCGTAGTCTGACACTCTATCCAATTGAGTTACAGGCATTTTCAGGAGAAAAGGGACTCGAACCCTTAACCTTTGGTTTTGGAGACCACTGTTCTACCATTGCAACTATTCTCCTATTTGTCCCTTTCGTCTAACGGTTAGGACATCGCTTTTTCATGGCGAAAACACGGGTTCGATTCCCGTAAGGGATACACCAAAAACATTTCTACCTATGCTTCTCTATATTCTTACCAATCTCATCCAAATTTTAACCATTGTTGTCCCATTACTAGTCGCAGTTGCTTATTTAACTCTAGCTGAAAGAAAAGTTATGGCTTCAATGCAAAGAAGAAAAGGACCCAATGTAGTCGGATTCTTTGGAATTTTACAACCTTTAGCTGATGGATTAAAATTATTAGTCAAAGAACCAGTATTACCAAGTAGTTCCAATATTCTCCTCTTCTTAGGCGCCCCTTTTATGACTTTTTTATTAGCTTTAATTTCATGGGCTGTTGTTCCTTTTGATGAAGGCATTGTACTCTCAGATTTAAATCTAGGGATTCCTTATATTTTTGCAATTTCATCTTTAGGGGTTTATGGTGTCATCATTGCTGGATGGTCTAGTAACTCTAAATATGCTTTTTTAGGTGCTTTAAGATCCACAGCTCAAATGGTTTCATATGAAGTTTCTTTGGGGTTAATTTTAATTACTGTTTTACTTTGTGTTGGCTCTCTCAACCTGTCAACAATTGTTTTAGCTCAAAAACATGTGTGGTTTGGAATTCCTTTATTCCCTCTTTTAGTTCTTTTCTTTATTTCTTGTTTAGCTGAAACCAATCGTGCACCTTTTGATTTACCTGAAGCCGAAGCTGAACTTGTTGCTGGTTATAATGTTGAATATTCTTCAATGGGCTTTGCTTTATTTTTTTTAGGTGAATATGCTAATATGATTTTTATGAGTATTTTATGTTCTCTTTTATTTTTAGGTGGGTGGCTTCCTCCAGTCAATATTTTTTTATTTTCTTGGATTCCAGGGCCTGTTTGGCTTGGATTGAAAACTATTTTCTTTTTATTTCTCTACATTTGGACACGTGCCGCTTTTCCAAGGTATCGTTACGACCAATTAATGAAATTAGGTTGGAAAGTTTTTCTTCCATTGGCTCTTGCTTGGGTAATTCTTGTAGCTGGAACTTTAGTTGCTTTTGATCTTTTACCTTAAGAGAAATTTGTTTATGAACCTTTCAAGGTTCATAAACAAACTACCACCAACGTTGGTAAGCAAGAGCTCGATTTGTCTCAGCAAGTTTGTGACTTTCTAATTTTTTCAATTTTAAGGCACTTTCATTGGTGTATGCAGAAAAAACTTCTTGAGCTAAAAAATATTCAAAACTATAATGATGCGTTTTGAGGGCTTTAGTTTTTCTGTGCTTCTCTCTAGCAGATTCTAAAATCCATCTGATAGCTAAATTTTCTTGATTTTGAGATTTTTTTGCTCCAGGGATCATCTGAGTCATGCCTCCTACTCGAGCTTTTTTAAATTCAAAAACAGGTTGAATATTTTTTAAAGCTTGATCAAAAATCTGATCTTTAGAAACAAAAGGTTGCATTTTTTGTAATAAAAAAATTGTTTTTCCAAGAATTTTTTGAGCAGTTTTTTTATTCCCCTTTTTCATTAATGATTGAAGAAATTTTTGTAAACTAGTACAACTTTGGCCAACAAAAAAGTTATAGTGAATGAAAGAGTTATCCATAAATTAGTGTTTTTTTGTTCCATATTTTGATCTTGCTTGTTTTCGTCCTTTCACTCCTTGAAAATCAAAAACCCCTCGAATAATTTTATATTTAACTCCGGGTAAATCTTTGACTCTTCCCCCTCTTACAAGCACAACTGAATGTTCTTGTAAATTATGACCTTCTCCTGGAATATATGCAATAATTTCATTTTGATTGGTCAATTTAATTTTTGCAATTTTTCGAACTGCTGAATTAGGTTTTTTTGGAGATTTCGTATAAACTCTAAGACAAACACCTTTTTTTTGTGGAGCTCCACTGAGTGCTGGTGTTTTATCTCGATTTGGTTTGTGGGTTCTCCCAACATTCACTAATTGACAAAGCCTAGCCATAAAAACATAGATTTTTTTGTGTGGGCTCATGTGAGCCCATAGGTTTTAGATTTTATTTGTGAGTAAATAATGTTCTAATTTGCCCAATAAAGGCATGAAGATTAGAAAATAAACAAAGAAATAGACCGAGGCCAATTGACCAATCAAAACATAAGGATCTTCTACAGGCTGACAACCAATCCAACCTAAAAGTAAATTATCAGCCACTAATAACCAAAATAATTTTCTGTGAATAGGTCTGAAACTTGAACTTCTAATAGGAGATGAATGAATAAAAGGTAAGACTAATAAAGATGCAAAAACTAATCCAATAGCTAATACACCACCTAACTTATTAGGAATACTTCTTAAAATTGCGTAGACTGGTAAAAAATACCATTCTGGAACAATATGAGCAGGAGTAGACATAGGGTTGGCTGGAATATAATTATCTGGATGGCCCAATGCATTCGGCGCAAAATAAATAAACCATGAGAAAAATAAAGCAAAAACTACCCAACCAACAAGATCTTTGAGTAAAAGATAAGGATAAAAAGGAATTTTATCTACTGTTGAACTACATCCTAAAGGGTTATTTGACCCGTACTGATGTAAAGCTACAATATGGACAAGACTTGCTCCTGCAATAATAAAAGGTAATAAATAATGTAAACTAAAAAACCTATTAAGGGTTGCATTGTCTACTGAGAATCCGCCCCAAAGCCAATGAGTGATATCAGTTCCTACAACTGGAATAGCACTGGCAAGACTTGTAATTACGGTTGCTCCCCAAAATGACATTTGACCCCAAGGTAAAACATATCCAATAAATGCTGTAAGAATCATGAGAAGTAAAATAATTACTCCAACAATCCAAACTAATTCTCTTGGACTTGTATAACTTCCATAATATAATCCTCTAAATAAATGAAGGTACACAACAATAAAAAACATACTTGCTCCATTGGCATGCATATAACGTAAGAACCAACCACCTTCAACATCTCTCATAATATGTTCTACACTTAAAAAAGCTAGATCAATATGTGGAGTATAATGCATTGCTAAAAAGATTCCAGTTAAAATTTGGAGAATTAAACAAATTCCAGCTGTAGATCCGAAGCCCCACATATAAGTTAAGTTTGAAGGAGTTGGATAATCAATGAGATGATCATTCACTGCAGAAAGCAGTGGTTGTTTTAAAAAAGAAAGTCTTTTCATAGAATTTGTGTTTTGTTGCACTATCTGTGTTTAAAAAGTTTAGTACGAAAAAGCTGGAATTTTTACAAATTGTACACATTTCGCCTATCAACGTGAGAATCTTTCACGAAAAAAAAGAATTTGTCTTGAAAAAAGTTTCCCGTTTCATATGCTTTCAACGGTTCTCCTGTCTCAACGTAGCTTCCTGGCAATGCTAATGGCTTAACAACCAGTCCACCAGAGGTTGAATACTTCCGGTCCTCTCGTACAAAGAAGTAGTTTTCTCAATTCTTACGCGCACCCCAGGTAGAATCCAAACTGTCTCACGACGTTCTAAACTCAACTCAGGTACCATTTTCATCGGCGAACAGCCGAACCCTTGGGACCTTCTTCAGCCCCAGGATATGATCAGTCAACATCGAGGTGCCAAACAATTCCGTCGATAAGGACTCTTGGGAATTATTAGCCTGTTATCCCTAGCGTATCTTTGATTCGTTAAGCAAAAGCCCTTCCACGCGGTACTTTTGGATCACTATGACCGACTTTCGTCTCTGCTCGACTTGTTGAGTCTTGCAGTCAGGCAAACTTTTACCATTACATTCTTCAGAAAGTTTCCAACTTTCATTGAGTTTACCTTCGTACGCCTCCGTTACTCTTTAGGAGGCGACCGCCCCAGTCAAACTGCCTCATATACACTTTTTTTGCTCTGCAAATAAGAATGAAGACTTCAAGAAGGTGGTATTTCAAGGATGTAAGCACTCCCACCTTTCCTACATACTTAAGGTCTTTGTTCAATGTAAATGTACAGTAAAGATGCATAGGGTCTTCTCGTCTTGGGGCACGATTTCCGCATCTTCACGGAAAATTCAATTTCACTGAGTCCATGCTGGAGACAGTAGGGCAATCGTTACGTCTTTCATGCAGGCCAGGAATTAGCTGGCAAGGAATTTCGCTACTTTATGATTGTTATAGTTACAACCGCCGTTTACTAGGCCTTGAATTCAAATCTTTCAACTCTCCTCTTAAGCTTCTAGCACCGGGCAGACGTCAGACCCTATACTTCATGTTACCATTTTGCAGAGTCCTAATTTTTTAGTAAAAAGTCGTCACCCTCATTTTTGTGTCACCAATATTTGGTTTCCCTTCTTCCTAAGGTACGGGAATATTTTGCCGAGTTCCTTCAGCATGGTTATCTCAACGCCTGAGTCTATTCGACTTGTTCACCAGTGTCGGTTTTGGGTACGGTAGTTAAGTATCAAACTTTTTCCTGAAATTAAACATAAAAATTCCCTATCCAATTTGGTGATTTTTTTATTCCAATTTGTCAGTTTGATGAAGTTCATCATTTCAATGTTTTCACACGAAATTTAGAAGCCGATTCACTCTGCGCCGAGAAGCGGACCGCAGAAACCCTTGAACTTACGGCGATCATGATTTTCACATGATTTTTTCGTTACTCATGTCAGTATATTCACTTTTGAATCCTCCAATATCTTTCACAAGACATCTTCATCGGTTTACAAAACGCTTCGCTACCTCTTTCTACATTGCTTCGGTAAATAAGTTGAGCCCCGATACATTGTCAGTGCTTTTTTCCTCGACTAGTGAGCTATTACGCTTTCATCATAAAATGGCTGCTTCCAAGCCAATTTCCTAGTTGTTGTCGGAAAAAAACTTCTTTATCCACTTACTTATTGTTTAAGGACCTTAGCAAAAATTCTGGGCTGTTTCCCTTTTGACTTAAAACCTTAGCACTTTAAGTCTGTCTATTCATTTTCAAGTCACAAAGTATTCGGAGTTTCACAAAGATCAGTAAGGCTTTGGGCCCCCATAGCTTAATGAGTGCTCTACCCCTTTTGACCAAAATTGAACGCTTTACCTCAATAAATTTCGCGAAGAACCAGCTATCTCTAAGTTTGATTGGCCTTTCACCCCTACCCACAAATCATCCGCGCCTATTGCTACAGACGTCGGTTCGGTCCTCCAAAAGAAATTACGCTTTCTTCAACCTGTTCATAGGTAGATCACTTAGTTTCGGGTCAAATAAATCCAACACTCTGCATCTTGCATACTCGCTTTTGCTTCGCCTCCACGTATCCGATTAAGCAAGCTGAATTTATTTACTCACTGACCCATTATGCAAAAGGTACGCCACACAAATTCCATGATTTGTTTGACTGCTTGGACGTTTTAAATTTCAGGATCTTTTTCACTCCCTTTTCTAGGGTTCTTTTCACTTTTCCCTCACGGTACTTGTTCACTATCGGTCTTAACAATATATTTAGACAAAGAAGGTGGGCCTCCTTTTATTCAAACAATTTGATTTGTTTTACTTCAATTTTCAAAAACCTCTCAAAGAATACTGGACTATCACCATCTTTGGTCAAGGATCCCACCTTGTTCTGTTTGCTAGAGTTTTTGTTTTGTCTTTTCCGCTTTCTTTCGCCAATACTTACGGAATCTCGGTTGATTTCTTTTCCTAAAGGTACTTAGATGTTTCAGTTCCCTTTGTAGTATTTGTGTTGGTGTGGTTTTCCACATTGGAGATTCACTTGTCATTGAGGATTCTCTTCAAGTGACTTTTCGCATTGATAAACGTCCATAAACTTGTTAAACCTAAGCATCCATTTAAAACTGTGTGTAATGAGAGGGGGGATTGAACCCCCGACCATCGAGGTATGAGTCCGACGTTCTACCAAACTGAACTATCTCATTAAATTTTAAGGGAAGCTTGTTCCCTTAAAATAATTTTTTTTGTCATCCAAAGAGGAATCAGCATTGTTTACGGCGTGGACTACCAGGGTATCTAATCCTGTTTGCTCCCCACGCTTTCGCACCTCAGTGTCAGATTCAACCCAGAAAATTGCCTTCGCTTTAGATATTCCTTCTAATCTCTAAGAATTTAACCTCTCCACTAGAAATTCTATTTTCCTCCATTGATCTCAAGATACTAAGTATTAATTGCAAACCCAATGATAACACTTGGAATGGCACAATTAACCCACAGAATCCACCTACATGCCCTTTACGCCCAATAATTCTGAATAACACTCGCTCCTCCTGTCTTACCGCGGCTGCTGGCACAGAATTTGCCGGAGCTTCTTCTTAGAGTTAAGACATTATCTTTCACCTCCATGAAAGGGCTTTACGATCAACATAACCTTCTTCACCCACGCGAAATAGCTGGATCAAGCTTGCGCCCATTGTCCAAGATTCCTCACTGCTGCCTCCAAAAAGAGTCTGGGCCGTATCTCAGTCCCAGTGTGACTGGTCATCCGCTAAGACCAGTGAAAGATCATTGACTTGGTAGGCCTTTACCCCACCAACTATCTAATCTTACGCAAGCTCATCAAAAAACGATACTACATATCTTTAGAACTATTCGTGATCAACACAAATTTTTTGGTAGATTCTTACGCGTTACTCACCCGTTCGCTATGTTTCAAAAACATTCAACTTGCATGTGTTAAGCTTTTCGCTAGCGTTCATTCTGAGCCAGGATCAAACTCATAGATTCAAACAATTCATGATTTACTTCAAGAAAAAAAAAGGAGTCTATCCAGCTACAGGTTCCCCTACAGCTACCTTGTTACGACTTCACTATAATCATAGACAACACTGTGAAAATGTCTTCAAAACACGAGTATTCAATTGGAAGGTGTGTAAGATTGATCTAATTGTTTAGAAGGGGAATTTTTTGGAGTGCAGTTCACTTTCGTAGTGTGACGGGCGGTGTGTACAAGGCTTAGATACAAATTCACCGTAGCATGCTGATCTACGATTACTAGCGATTCCGACTTCATGTTCTCGAGTTGCAGAGAACAATCTGAACTAGGGTGATGGTTAGAGATTAGCTCCTTGTGACCAAATTGCATCTTTTTGGCATCACCATTGTAGCACGTGTGTAGCCCAATTCATAAGGGCCATGCGGACTTGACGTCATCCTCTCCTTCCTCCCGTATCTCACTGGCAGTTGGGGTTTTGATTCAAAGCAAAAACCCTGAGGGTTGCGTTCGTTCTGGGACTTAACCCAACAGCTCACGCCACGAACTGACGACAGCCATGCAGCACCTGTAAACTAAAAGAAACATTCTCAACAAATATCTCCTAATTTATGTCAAAAATTGGTAAGGTTTTGCGCGTTGTGTCGAATTAAACCACATGCTCCACCGCTTGTGTAAGCCCCCGTCAATTCCTTTGGGTTTTAACCTTGCGGTCGTAGTCCCCAGGCGGCTGATTTCACGCCTTAGCTCACTCTCTGAAAACAAGACAAAAAAAATATCTAGGATAAACAACACACACAAACACACCAGAACACAAATATCACTAGAACACACCAAACACAACCAGAAAACAATCACACACCCAGATACACCTATCACACAGACAAAGCTCAAAGAAGAACGTCAAAACACCTAAATGCACAGAAAAATCAAAGAACATTCCAAAACAATGGAGAGTCAAAAACCCTCCAAAGAAGACAACATTAAATAGTTCATCAGAATTAGTCTTTTTCAATAGGCAATTCAACCTCAGAAGGCAAGACAAGTTTCATCAGAACAGCAAGAAGAACTGTAACCAATGCAAATCTATTTTTTGCATAACTTTCTTTAGCTTCTTTGTATTCTGATTCTAAATCATCTTGAGACATCTCTGCTAACTCTTCAACCGTTTTCAATGATTTCAAACTTTCCAGTGTTGGTGTTGGGCCAAGAATTGATTGAAGAAATTTCTCGTAAGAATTCATGCAATCTCCAAAGAATGGTTTGTCCATCAAATGAAATGGAGTAAGATTATTTAACAGAAGGAAAGATGCACTCAGTCCAAAATATAAGATAGCTTTGTGATTGGTAGCTTTTTGATGAAACGATTGACTAAGACGATGTAAAATTGTTGTTACACTTAATCCAATCCCACCACAACCAAGAGCTTCAGTTGAAGGTTCAGTGAAAGATTCAATATAAGTTTGAATAGATGAAGGAAAAAGATGAAAGAAAGTACTTACTGTTTCATATGCTTCAGTCCAAGATGTTGAGACTTGAGCCAAAGATAATTGAAAGCTTTGAAGCACTTGGTCCAGATTTTCAGTTGCAACGTTCATTGTTTCGATCATCAATTGAGTAAATAATCTAACTAATAGAGCAACACCTCTAACTTCTTCCGCATCTTTAGCTTGATGCTGAGAAAACAATTTATAGAACAGTTCAAAGTTTGGAAATCCAAGAGAAGATTTTTCTAACAAAATGCCAACCAGAAGAATACTTGCTGCGGTGAAACATAATTTAAAGTATGTTGGGGAGAAGTTTCCTTGGATGTTTAGAATTGTGGTTTTCACGGCTTCAAAGTAATTTTGGAGCATTTGTTTAATGTCCTCAAAGATTTTATTTCTTTTGTCATCTAGAAGATCAAATTTTTCCTGGAGGATGGTTGAGAGATTCTGGAGGATGTTGTTTTGGATGTGTTGTAGTTCTTGAATGAGTTGTTCTTTGATTTGTTTGAGTGTGTTCATGGCATGGATCCAGGCCATGTATGATGCTGAGATGAATTCTGCAACTGGTCTATATACACTTCTATAAGGTTTCATTGTAGTCTCTACACTTGGATTACTCATTACATTACTTCCTAAATTTGATAGCATTGGAAATGATTCAGGTTGAAAAATAAAACTTAATCTAAGAAGATTGAACACATCCATTGCAGGTAATGGGACTCCTTCTCGAGACAAATACATCGCTGTGTAGACAATAGAGATTGCTTCCTGGCTACAAGCATAACGAGTATCTGTAAGGTCTCTTAAGAATGGAAGACGCTCCATCATTTGTCGAATCTTCACATAAAGAGCTACATAAAAAACTTTATTGGGTAAGATATGTTCTCCATGTTGAATTTGATGTTCTTTAAATCTTTTAAAATCATAACTAATAAGAGGCATTAGGATTTTGTTGACAACGCTCTCTTTACCACCCAAAAATTCTTGAAAAGATAACCCTTCCCATGTAGGATTCCAATAAGGATCTTGTCCATCATGTTGTGCACTTAAAAGATATTTGGAACCAACTTTGTAGTCTTGAATGATATATTTCTCAAAGTTTTCATTTGGAAACCAAGAATATTCTGGATGATTCTCCAAGAGATCATTGACTACAGTTGTGTTATCGTACTTATTCAATTCTTGGAAATGTTCTGGTTGGACTAGATCATTTGCAAGTACTCCTTGAAGAATCATTGATTGATTGACAACTAAATGTTGAGAAACTCCAATTTCATGGTGTCCCCCAACTTCATGTTGTTCATTTGTTAATTCTAAATGTTCATGTGTAGATCCTTGTAAGTTGAATTTATCATCTACATGTTGTGCATAGGTACGAACTTTAGTTAGATAATATAATTCAAATTTAGAATTTAATTTAGATTTAATAAATACCATAGAACTTGTTTTTTTTTCATGCAATAATGAAACAATAATCCAAAGAAAATAATCAACATAGAAAGATTTTCAATTGAATACATAAGAGACCAATCGAAAGATTCTAATACAGAATTTGCGGAAGAATCTGAATCAGGTAGACCGTAAGGATGAGGAATACTATTAAACTCTTCTACGGTAATCTCGTTAATAAGATGTCTCGACAACGCTTGGCGTTGAAATGGTTCTTGATTCAAACTATTAAAGTATTCATCTCGTAAGCTATCAAATTGATTTTGAGCTCCTTGAACATTTCCAACTGTACCGACATTTTCATTTGTTTCAACGTCTGCAACTGTTACAACAGTATGATCTTGATGTCCAACATTACCAATATCAGGGTTTTGACGAACAAGATTCACATCATCGGTAGCAACGCATTGTTCTTTATGCGCAACATTTTCTGTACTACTACCTTGCTCACGTACTTCACGAACGTAAGGTACTTGATTAACTTCAGCTGGAACTTGGTGGTTACCTCCAACAATCTTACTCATAACACGCATCGTCATATAACGAGTATTACAAGTTGTCCCATGAATAGTTTGTAGTTTCTCAAGCAAATCCAATTGAACATGATCTAACGCATTAAGGATAAAAGTCCTATGTTCATGGAGAGTAGTTACAGTATTTGTAATAACTGTTTCTAAAGCTTTAGATGTTTCATCTTGAGTTGTTTTCATTGTCATCACTAATTGAAATGTTGCATTATTCCCTTGCTCAATTAAATGATTTGTCTCTTGCAACTTCTTAGTCAAGGTCCCAGAGAAATCAAGAAACATCTGACTAATCTCTTTTGAATACTTATGTTGAAGATTTGTTAACTCCTTTAATTCATTAGTAGCATCTAAAGTTCCTTTCTTAAGAATCTCTGTAGAGTCTAGTTTTGAATTACCAAAGAAAAAGAATTCAATCTTTTTTAAGACATTCGGAAAATATTCAGTAAATAAATATTTAAATTTATATCCAAAATATACAGCAAGACTAGCCCCTAACACAAAAAATGGCTTAGCTACACATAATTCTTTGAAAGAATTCAATGCAAAGAATACACTATCACCTAAAGAGGAGATGAAGCTCAAGAAAATGGTTTGATATTCTTCATGAATAACTTTTCGAACACTAGTTTCAATCATAGCTTGCATTTCATCTCTTGAAAATAAATACTTCTTCACATCTAATACTGTATTTGTGAATTTTGCACTGATATAATCATCGGCGGCTGTAAAAAGAAATTTATCTGGTCTTGAGAACCATGATACTAACGTTGTCACTCCAGCTGTAGCTAGAGCTCCTAAACCAAATAAAAGTTTAGCACTCATATTGAATAAGCTTCCCATAATAATAATAAATAATTGTTTTAATAAACGTTATTGTTTATATAAGATGTATAGAGGTTCTTTCTGTGTACACAAATAAAACCATGAAGTTAGAGAAATAAAAATGTTTTTATTTACACGGTTTTTTGAAATAAAGTTTATGATAGTAAGAAGCAACTCTACCAAGCAAGCTTAGTATGGAAAGATAGAAAATGTTTTATTCATGGAAAGTATCTCTCTCTGCTATACTCATATATATGTAATGCATATGTGTATAAAATAGATGTTGTCTGTAATGAATGTAGAGTTGTGTATGTATGGAATGCATGTGTGTATAGTTATGTGTGTATGTAGTGCATGAGGAGTATCTAGACATGTATGTATATGTATTGTTTTCTATGCTTGTTTTGTTGTGTATAAAGATGTATGTCATGAAGAAGATGATATTCAAGAGTTATGTTAAGAGGAGTATTATGTGTATCAAGTATCTAATATGTCTATGAAATGTTGTGTATGAAGTGTTCTATGTAGAGTAGTCTCTGTAGTTGTAAGAGTCATCCAATCTAAGATGTGAGTTATCTAAAAACATTGATTGTGTCAAATACGCATGTAAAACAAATACGCATGTATCATATAAGTAATTTGTCAATCACACAAGACATTTTGAGCAACAAAAAAAACTTTCCCTACTGTAGGGGGGTTTGTCTGTGGAGATAGACAGAAATGAAAGTTCACTTCTTCTTGACCTTAGACACACACAACTTCTTCGTTTCCTATACATAACTGCTACGTTTCCAACACATACACGTTTCCAATACAACTACACATACCTTCCCTCTATTGCACACTCCTACATCTACAATACTAAGTTTATTCCTTTGAAAGAATAAAAAAGAGAATTTTTTCTATGAAATAAATATCTTTAAACACTACAAACCATCCATAAACACTATCTTCTATATAATAACTCTAATCAATATAGATATATAATCTTCAAATCGATGGGTATCAATATTTTATGATTCAAGTTTATGTTGTCATCAAAATATTTCACTCTTCCTACAGTAGGGAAAGTTTTTTTATGATTCACCATCATCAACTTTTCCCACAAAACACCAAGACTTTTTCATTTGAACCAAACTTCATAAATTTTTTAAAGTTCATGAATTTCTTCTCTTGTATCATCTAAAACTATCTTCTATTGGTGTGAAACAAAACTCTCAGAAACAACTAACCAGCTATTCTATTAAGTGCATGTATTCTATAGATGTGTTCATTGTACACAAGACATTTTGAGCAACAAAAAAAACTTTCCCTACTGTAGGAGGGTGTGTGTCTAGAGATAGACAGAAATGATTTCTTTAGGGACATGAACACTTCCACTGTAGATACTTTCCAGAGAATAGATACTTACACAGAGAACCAACTTCTTTCTTTCCAACATATGATAGACTCTTTCGATACACACTCTTACATGTAGAACTTTTCTAACACTTCTTTATTTTCAATACACAAGAACTTCTACCTTTCTAAGATATACAAGTTTAATATACTTCTCATACTCACCATGATTAAAAACTACTCCATGAAACTTTTCATGCTATACTTCTAGTAGATGGTTTGGTTGTGTTGTCATACTTGAGATACAAATCCATGAAATTCGGACGTCTAAGATAGGATTACGTGACTCTCAGACACGATAAACATAGACACTCACAGAATTCTAATCAGAGAAGACTTGAACTTAAAAAATATTTATAATTAGAAACCAATCATATATCTTATTCTAGATCTTATTCAACACAAACATATGGTTTCTATTTCTTTGAAAGCATAAAAAAGAAAATTTTTTTATGAAATAGAAAGCTTTAACCCATAGACAACCATAACATATCCATACATAATATATATACAATGTTATAAACTAGTATATTTATTATTATATATTTATGGATCTGGTAACTAAGGTGTGTGTTGAGGATGACCTTAATTGGTTGTGTGTCCTGTTGTATTGTGGTGTCGTATTGGAATATGTAAGGGCTTCTATGAAGCCCTTACATAAGTGAAGTAATAATCTTAGTTTTAGGCATTTTTACTTAGCAATTTGCTGTGGAGATTTAATAGCTGGAATTTCTTCAAAAGTATGGAATGCTGGAGGAGAAGTGACTGTCCATTCTAAAGTTGGTACAGATTGATCTGATTCATCAAAATTCCATGGATTTGTTGGGCATTTTTCTTCACTAGTTAATGTTAAATAAACTACATAAAAGAAAAAGATACTTGCCAAAATTGAAAGATAAGATCCATAACTACATAAAGCATTCCAACCTGCAAAAGCATCTGGATAATCAGGAATACGTCTTGGCATCCCAGCAAGTCCGAGAAAATGCATTGGAAAGAATGTAAGATTTACCCCAATAAAAAATAACCAAAAATGAATTTGTCCATAAACTTCAGGATATTGATAGCCTGAAATTTTTCCAATCCAATAATAAAAGCCTGCAAATAATGCAAACACAGCTCCCATAGATAATACATAATGGAAGTGAGCAACTACATAATAGGTATCGTGTAATGCGATGTCAATTCCAGCGTTGGCTAGCATAACACCGGTTAATCCACCTACGGTAAATAAGAAGATGAATCCAACAGCAAATAACATAGGAGTTCTTAGATAAATAGATCCACCCCATGCAGTTGCAATCCAACTAAAAATTTTGATTCCAGTAGGCACAGCAATAATCATTGTTGCTGCTGTGAAATAAGCTCGAGTATCTACATCTAATCCTACTGTAAACATATGATGAGCCCAAACAATAAATCCTAGCACACCAATACTTAACATAGCATAAACCATTCCAAGATAGCCAAAAATAGGTTTTCTTGAGAATGTACTAATAATATGACTTACAATACCAAATCCTGGTAAAATAAGAATATATACCTCCGGATGTCCAAAGAACCAGAAAAGATGTTGAAAAAGAATAGGATCTCCTCCACCAGCTGGATCAAAGAACGATGTATTAAAATTACGATCTGTTAAAAGCATAGTAATAGCACCAGCTAATACAGGGAGAGATAAAAGTAATAAGAATGCAGTAATAAGAACTGACCACACAAAAAGTGGTAATCTATGCATACTTAATCCAGGGCCTCTCATATTAAAAATGGTTGTAATAAAGTTAATAGCTCCAAGAATACTTGAAGCACCAGAAAGATGTAAACTAAAAATAGCTAAATCTACAGCTCCTCCTGAATGACTTGTAATATGACTTAATGGCGGGTACACCGTCCATCCAGTTCCTGCGCCTACTTCAACTAAGGCACTGCTTAATAGAAGAATAAGTGAAGGTGGTAATAACCAAAAACTAATATTGTTTAGTCTTGGAAAAGCCATATCAGGTGCTCCAATCATAATTGGCACGAACCAATTTCCATAGCCCCCAATTAATGCAGGCATTACCATGAAAAAGATCATTAAGAATGCATGTGCTGTAATGAGAACATTATAGAGTTGGTGGTTTCCAGCAAGAATTTGATTTCCAGGTTGTGCTAATTCCATTCTAATAAGTAATGAAAAGCATGAACCTAGTACACCAGAGAAAGCTCCAAAGATTAAATAGAGAGTTCCAATATCTTTGTGATTTGTTGAGAAGACCCAACGATTAATGAAATTCATCATAAAAGTGCTTGTTTTGTGGTCTTGAGAGAACTGCGAGTCCCATGAAGTCAAAGTATTTACAGCAAGAACTGGGGTCAAAAATCGAGGTCAGAATGGGTTCGGTTGGTTTCCACTTCTTTATTTCTTCTCAAGGAATTTATGAGTGCTTGCCCTTTGAGAGCAAGCGTGAACCCTTGGTTCGTTTTATTTTTGTAATCGAGCACAAGCTTGATCAATTAATTGTGGAGTTAGACTAGATTGATGCTTTTTAAAATAGTCAAGAACACTTTGTTGAAAACTTCTTTGAATTTTGGTATGAATTTCATGTTGAAATTGTTTCTCAAGATTCAGAAGATGCAGAACTTTTTGCACACATTTTTTTTGCATTCCTACTTTAAAAGCTTGAATTCTTTGATTCTGTGAAGATTCAAGTTCTTGAATTGCTCCATTTTTTAAGCCTTCTAAACTAGTTACAAGATGTAAACTGTGGGTATATTCTTGATGTAATTGTTGAATTGTTTGAGCTTTGAAGACTAACATCTGTTCTAATTCTTGATGAATAAGATTTCTTCGGTCAGCAAAAGTTTGAGTCACACTTTCTTGAAATGCTGAAAAACTAAACAGAACAAAACAAAGAAAACTTAAAGCTACTAAAATTTCTTCATTATAAATAATAATATTCTTTGAACTTAACACCAAAAATACTAATGTTGAAGCAAGAATTAAAGTCTTATTTTGGAAAATCATAAACATTACTTTTTTAATACAATAAACACAAACAAACAGACACAATAGACAGAGTTTTAAGAATGCTCTACCGTAGATACTTGTCTACTCTAAATACTTCCATACTCTACAGATTCTTTAAAGCATAAAAAAAGAGAATTTTTAGCTCTACTTCTTTATCCAAAACTTCTTTAGCTATGTATAATAGTCAAGACATGTTCTGTGTATAGGTATACATGACCATAGATTGGTTCTAAGGAGCTTTGTGTTGGTGTTTTAGTTGTATTCTTTTATTTAGTTTTGTGCTTTGTTGTGTTGATCTTATTGAGTAGATATTGTGCAACAAGTTGATTTGTTTTGGCTTGATCTACAGATTGTGGTCTTGAAGCTGTGATGGGTAAAACTGTTTGGAGTTGGTGGATTGTATTCTTGACAGTTTGATTTAACTGAATTTTTTTGGTTTGGTATTTTTGAAATGCTTGATTTGTATGTGTATTAAAAACATCTGTACGCATATTTAAGAAGTTTTGTGTGTCTTGAAAATGAGTTGCACACTGATCTTTGGTGTGTTGAATACTTTGTGAAAAAACAGTTTGTGTGGATGTTGCAAGATCTTGTAATTCATTTGATGTTGGTTGAGCATTGGTTTGACTTTGTTGACGAACAGCAAAGATTCTGGTTAATTTAGGTAAGTAATGTGTAACTAAAGTTACATAAAAACTTGTAAAAAAGATACAAAACCAGAAGAATTGTGGAAAGTAAGAGACGATATCTAATTGAGGCATAGTACATATATATTTTTGGTGTGGGAAAGTGGCTGAGCGGTTCAAGGCGACAGACTGTAAATCTGCTGATTGATTTCATCGCAGGTTCGAATCCTGCCTTTCCCATGTTATCCTTTGAGAAGGTTCATATATTCGATAGCAATGGTTCCACGTGTTCTATAATAGATCACGAGAAGAGCTAATCCAATGGAAGATTCAGCGGCTGCTACGGTGAGGATGAGTAATGAAAAGAGTTGTCCACTGAGATCGTCGAGATAGGTGGAGAAGATTAAGAAGTTGAGGTTGACTGCAAGAAGCATGAGTTCAATTGACATGAGCATGATTAAGATATTTTTGCGATTGAAGAAGATGCCCCAGACCCCTACTAAAAACAACACAAGAGAACATGTTAAAAAGCTGGTACAATTCACAAAATTAAGTTTTTTTGGTTGGTCAGGGTAGCAGGATTTGAACCTGCGACCACCTGTACCCAAAACAGGTACGCTTCCAAACTGCGCTATACCCTGGCATATTCTACAGGATTCGAACCTGTGACATTCAGCTTAGAAGGCTGATGCTCTATCCAACTGAGCTAAGAATACTCCACCAAGAAAGATTCAATTAAGCCGACTTCTGGTTGAACTGTGTTCATTTCTCTGCTCTAGTATTTGCATACTAGGTCTAGCAACTTTCAAGTTTTACTTTTGATAGGGTTTGCTTTGTATGTTTTCATAAACACTTTTCACTTTTGAATTTCTGTAAGACTTTCCCAAAAATCTTTTTTGCAAGTTGTTAACTTGTATCAATAACAAGGTCGGACTTTCCTCTTGGGCCCAAGCGAACACAATGAATCTTTTGGTGACATTTATGAAGCGGATATGGATTAATGGTAAATTTTCTGTCTTCCACACAGACGACATGGGTTCGATTCCCGTTATCCGCATAGGATGCTTACTTGGTGAAATTGGTAAACACGACAGACTTAAAATCTGTTCCTTCTAGGTTATCGGTTCAAGTCCGATAGTAAGCACCGTCTAAAAAAAATCTCAAATGAGAAAACAACTCAAAGCTAAATCATCCAAAACCTTTGCAACTGTTCTTTGGAAGTTTCGCAAATTCACTCCAAAACAAATCAAAACCATTCAACAAAATAAAAAGAAAATTCAAACCAAAAAATATTCCAATTTTGCACTTCAATTAAGAGCTAAACAGTTAGTTGCTGCTTTATATGGAAAACTTAAACTTCAAACACTTAAACAAATTCTCCACAAAAGTGAAACTTATCAAGGAAAAATTACACATAGTTTTTTCTCTTTACTAGAAAAAAGATTAGATAGTTGCCTAGTTCAAGTAAAATTTGCCCCCACTTTTTTAGCTGCAAGACAATATATTAATCATCAAAAAGTTTATGTCAATCACAGAATTGTCACAGCCCCAGGATTCTTATTAAAACCTGGCGATCTTATCACTTTAGCTTCACCCATCAAACACATGGTAAATGCTAATATCCAATCTACTTATAGTCAAGGCGTCCAAAACCAAGCCCAATTCTATAAACCTATTCAGTTTGAAGTCAACTATAAAACTCTGGAAGCAATTTTCTTATTTTCTCCACAACAAATTCATTATCCAGCTGAACTCAATCCTGAACTTGTTATTAAGTCTTTTCGTTAACTAGAAGTATCAAGAAAAAATTCAATAAAGAGTTTTTTCTTGATACTTCAGACTTAAAAAAAGGAAAAACCCAAAACAATCTAAAACCAAAAGTGTACTTGCTGTGAAAATGCATTGAACAAGCCCGTCTGGTGGAATCACAAAAGCAACTAGTAAAGTACTCAAAAAAAATACTAAAGATTTCTTTTTTACCCAAAACCTTTGCAGTTGAGTTGGAACCACAACAAAACTTAACCAACAAACAAAGACCAAAAATTGAACCAATAAATACCAACTCAAAACAAAAGTAATATAAGAGAAAATTTTGGCTTGAAAGGTTACAAGTGGGAATTGGTAAATTTCAAATTGAAATTGAAGGAAAAATTTGACTAATGGTTGAATTAAACCTTGACTAATAGATGCATGGACAACCCCATTGATTGCAAGAAAAGCTAAGACTGATGTCGTGAGAGTTTTCAATTCTTTTTGAAATAAAGCTGGAGAAAAAAAAGTGATGACTTCATAGCAAAAAACTGGAAAAACCATTTGAAAACTAATATAAAATGCTAATAAACAAGCAGCTCCGAAAGCTTCATCTACTTCTGTAAAAATGAATTGTGTTTGGTCTACTACTGGGGAACAAAAGATTAAAGCCCAAGAAGAGATGAAATAGAAGTTTACTGCAGTGGAGAGAGCAAGAGCAAGTAAATAGTAATACGTTTTGGCTAGAGCTTCTTTGGAAATGGTTTGAAAAATGGTCATAGTGAAATGTGTTCTTGGTCGGACAGAGTGGGATTCGAACCCACGGTATTAAAAATACATCAGTTTTCAAGACTGAAACCTTCAACCACTCAGACATCTATCCTTCAAGTGCGGGAGTAGGACTTGAACCTACAATGTTTAGATTATGAGCCTAATAAGTTACCAATTACTCAACCCCGCAATGCTTAGGTGTAGTAGGACTTGAACCTACAACCAATAAGTTAAAAGCCTATTGCTCTACCACTTGAGCTATACACCCGTACGGATAGAGGGACTCGAACCCCCACGAACAAGTTCATCAGAACCTAAATCTGAAATGTCTACCAATTTCATCATATCCGCATAAAGCAGTCCATTGATGAACTGCTTTAAAAAATTAAAATACAAAAAGAATTAAAAAAGCCATCATTAAAGCAAATAGAGCAATCGCTTCAGTTAAAGCGAAACCTAAAATTGCGTACCCAAAAAGAGTTTTTGTTAATGAAGGGTTACGAGCAACTGAACTAATAAATGAACCAAATACAATTCCAATTCCAGCCCCTGCTCCTGCTAAGGCAATTGTAGCACAACCAGCTCCGATAAGTTTTGCACCTTCAGCCATACATTCCATTTTTTTTTTAACCTACGAATATTTTATAGAAGTTTTATTTAATTACTAAATAACAGACATATTTTTAGGGTAAATTAAACGCGACGTTTTTTCTTTTGACGACATCCATTAAAGGCTCTTTGAGTAGTTTCTTCGATTTGCAAAATTTGAAAATTTCTTTGAAGCACACTTTTTAAAGCTGCATCTTTAGCATAGCCAACTCCTCTAAATTTAATAATAAGTTTATCAATCGAGTGAGATTGACAAAATTCTAACACTTTTTCAGTAGTAGCTTGAGCAGCATAACTTGAAGACTTTTTCGAGCCTTTAAAGCCTAAACTTCCACTTGAAACACAACAAAGTGTATTGCCTTCAACATCAGTTAAATTGACAAAAGTATTATTTAAGGTGGTTGAAATGAATAAAATGCTTGTTTTCGATTGAATCTTTCTTTTTAGCATAATCTCTTTTTTGTTTTTTAAATTTTCAGAATTTTTCTAGCAGTCCTTGCATTTGTATGAGTTCTTTGACCTCTGAGAGGTAAATGTTGGCTCACACGAAATCCTTTGTAACAACCAATTTGAATAAATCTCTGAAAATTGTCAGTGGTTTGTTTTTTGAGCTCACTTTCTGTTAAATAATAGTATTGAAGAATCCTGCTCAACTTTTCAGTTTGATCAATTGAAAGATCTTGAACTTTTAAACCAGTGTGAAATCCTAATTGATCGCAAATTTGATTTGAAAGAAAAGAACTAACTCCATAAATTTTACAAAGTTCTCTGCGAATTAGATGGGTTGGCTCCAACTTTTTTTGAAAAAGAAACACCATAATAACTCTATTTTTTTTTGCCTTCTTTTAGAAGATATTTTACATTTTTAAAGCGTAATCCTTTCCCTTTATAAACATCAGGAATTTTGAGGGATTGAACTTGAGATGCTACTTGATATAATCTTTTTTTATCAATACCAAAGAAGCAAATCACATTTGGTTTTGGTAAAAAAACTTGAACATCTTGAGGAAGGAAAAATTGGACAGGATGGCTAAAGCCTAATTTTAATTCTAATGAATTCTTTTGCAACTGAACTTTATAACCAATTCCAATACACTCTAGCACAACTAAAAATCCTTGAGTGAGCCCTTTTAAATATTGGTGAATGAGAGATTTAAATGAGTTTAAAAATTCTTTCTTGTTCTTTTTTGTTGTACTCAAAGAAACTAGACTTTGGCCGTTTTCAAGAGATTCTAGAAAAAAGAAGCATTCTCCTACTTTATCATGTTGTTTAAGGTCTAAAGAAATTTGGCCTAAGGGTCCATCAAAAATTAAGTGTGAGTTTTCTAATTTTACTTGAATAGAAGAAGGAATCACAATGGACTGTTTGAAAAGATGAGTCATACATAAATAATTTTTTGCTTAAAAAATTTCACATAAAATTTCCCCACCTACTTGAGCTTCTTGAGCTTTTTGACTGGATAAAATTCCTTGAGAAGTCGAAACTAAAAGAAGACCAAGGCCATGATGTGTTGGGGTGAAATGGGCATAAGAACTATAAACACGTTGACTAGAAGTTGAAATTTGTTTAAGTTTGCGAATAGCAGGCTGATCATTGACATACTTGAGAACGACAAGAATTTTGGTGTCATTTTTTTGCAGCCCATTAATATAGCCATGAAAGAATAAAACAGTTAAAACATTCCAACACAAAGTTGAATATGGAAGTTGAATGAGTTGTTTTCGTGCAGTTTGCCCATTTCGTAATGCTGTAAACATTTGGGTTAAAAGTTTCATAGAAAATAAATTTTTCTTACCAACTAGATTTAGTGGTTCCTTGTAATTGACCTTTAGCTAAAAGTTCTCTCACATAGATTCTGGACAGTTTGAACTTCCTTAAAACACTTCGACCTCGACCTGAAAGAACACAACGATTCACACATTGGGTTGGGCTTGATTGTTTTTTTAGTTGATGTAATTTTAATGTGTACTCATATCTTAAATTTTGTGGGAATGTTTGATTTTGAATACAAGCTTTGAAAAAATTTCTTTGAACTTCAAATTTCTGAACAAGCTCTCTTTTTTTTTGATCTTTTTTATCAAAATTCGCCATGAAATTATTTTTTTTTAAACACTGGGAATTGAAATCCGCTTAAATACACTTGGGTCTTTGCCACTGATGAAGCTGTAGTTTCAATGCTACAAGAGCAGCCTTCTAAAAAATCAAACAAATCCGTATTGGGTTGAATTTCCGAACATTTTAAAAAGGAATCAAGGCCAAAATCAATTCTATTGCTTTGAAAAGAAGCAAAGTTAATTTCTTTAAGTTGTTGAAGTTTTGGAAGAAGAACAAGACAAAATTTTTCAAGAAAATTTCTTAATGAGTCTTTTCTCAAAGTTACACTACACCCAAGAGGTGAATTTTCTTTTAATTGAAAACTTGCCACTGATTTTTGCGCTCTCACAATCCAAGGTCTTTGACCAGTCCAAAGCAAAAGAGCTAAAAAATAAGGAAGAATTACTAATTTGTCTGCACTAATAAATTTGTTAGATAAACTTAGTGTTGCTTTTGAAAGTTTAGGACACTCATACCCATTTTTTACTGCAAACTTTAAAGCTAAATCTCTAGTAATGAGACGGTTTTGGAATGAATTCATTGGAGGGTGTACATTTTTAAATGCTTGAAGAAGATAAAGCTAAAATTTTGGATAAATTTTTTTGTCTAAGTTCATAAGGAACAAATCCTTGAATTCGAGTTCCCAATGGTGATAATTGTGGGGAAAGTAAAAGTGCTGTATTTCTTTGAAATTTTAAAGAACTCCCATCTTTTCGAGTGAGAGGTGCCTTAGTTTCTAGAATCACTGCTTGAAAGATTTGACCTTTTTTCACTTTTTGAGTTTGTTTTTGGGTTAATTCTTTCACACTAATTAAAATAAATTCACCTACTTGACCTAGTCTTTGTTTTGTTTTATTTAAAACTTTAATACATTCAACTTTTTTTGCTCCAGAATTATCTGCTACAGAAAGTTGACTACCTACTTGGATCATACAGATTTTTTTTTTACTGAATAAATTGAGTTTTTAAAGGAAGCTTGTGCTGAGCTAACCTCATGGCTTGAAGAGCTAAGGAAAGTGGAACCCCACTAAATTCAAATAAAATTTGACCTTTTTTCACTGGACAAACCCAATGATCAATAGATCCTTTCCCTTTGCCCATTCTCACTTCTGCAGGTTTTTTGCTTACTCCTAAATCTGGAAAGACCCTAATCCAAATTTGTCCAGTTCTTTTAAATTTTCGAGTCATAGCACGTCGGGCTGCTTCAAGACATGAAGCAGAAAGTCTTCCACAACTTAAAGATTGAATTCCATAAATCCCAAAGCTTAATTGTTGAAGTTTCACTCCATCTACTTTTCTCTTTTGGAATTTTCTAAATTTTGTTTTTTTAGGTTGAAGCATTTTAATTATTTTTTTAATCTTTGTAACAAATCCAAACTTTTACACCTAAAATTCCAAAGCCAGTAGATGCTCTTGCTTCTGCATAATCAACTTTTGATGAAAACACATGTAAAGAAATCTTTCCAAATTTTTTCACTTCTGTTTTAGCCATTTCAACACCTTGTAATCTTCCAGAACATGAAAGTTTAAAGCCTTCTACATTTGAATCTTTTTTTAAAAGAGTTTGAACAAGAGAAAAAATTTGTTTCACTGGTTTTTGCACTTCAAGCCCATGAGCAATAAGCTCCGCTACAAATTGTGCACTTTTAGAAAACTTGGTCAATTTTTTTGGAGTCCAATTGCTTGGGCTTTCAAAATACTGCTGAGTTAAGCCTTCAAAATGATTTGCATAAAATTTTAATTGGGGAGACTTTGGGGTTTTGGCTGATTGAATTGTGTTTTTGATTGAAACTAGTTCATGGAGTTTGGTAGAATTTTTTCTCTCTAAAACAAGTTGAAACCAAAGTTTTTTTTCAAAAGCTGTCCAGTCTAATTGATTTGGAAGAAATTGCCATTGTTTAGTTCTATAGTTTTGAAAAAAAGAAGTAAGCTTTAACTCAACATTTTTTTTCTCTACTTTGGTGTCAAAAACTCTAGGTGAGCAAAAAAAAGATTGGATTGAAAGAGCAGCGGGTTGTTGGCTTAAGTGAGTTGTTGAAGCACGAGTTCCAGCTTGTTGAAAAACTTTGGATAAAAACTTTTGTAATTGAATTTGTTTTTGTGTAAGATTTGCATACATTCTATCACTATACCAGGTAGCATGGAAGTGTTTGTTGGTTTGTAATCTAAGTGCAATTGGAGAGATTTTTTGACCCATAATCTATCTTTTTTTTTCTTTTTTCTTATGTGTTGGTCTTTTGCGTGTTAAAGCGAATTCTCCAAATTTATGGCCAATCATAGATTCTTGGATTTCAATTTCAATAAAAGATTTTCCATTATGGATTTTAAATTTTTTATGTACAAATTGAGGTAAAATAGAGGAATGTCTAGACCAGACAGCGTTGGTTTTTGCTGTCAAAATTGTTGGGTTGACAAATGGACCTTTCCAGAGTGATCTTGTCATAAAAGAACTAATTTTTTTGCAAAAGTGGCGAAATTGGCAACCGCGTTACCTTGAGGTGGTAATAAACTTTGTTTTTGTGGGTTCAAGTCCCACCTTTTGCATATTAAATTTTGGTAGAAACCAGAAATTTACATTTCAATTGGACACCTTCCAATTTTAAAAGTTTGAGCAGATCCAGAAAGAGAAAGCCTTGAGTTTGAATTGAGTCAAATTGAATACACATTTTGTATGTTCTCAATTCAATTTGTTCTCTTGATTTTTTATCAATATGAGGAGATTTTAAAAGAGTTGATTTCTCCACTTGAGTTGGCAAATACTGAACCGACGGATTCAAAAGTTGAGAAGTTTTTCGTCCAATTGTGTCTGCACCAAAAAGAATAAGTTTGGAAGCTTTTTGGAGAAGAAGGTTTTCATAAGATTTAAAAACTAATTGAATGTGCATGCATATTTTATTTTTGCAGCCTACGGCCGGACTTGAACCGGGGACCTTTCCCTTACCATAGGAATGCTCTGCCAACTGAGCTACGAAGGCAATGGAGATGACCGGACTCGAACCGGTAACTTTATGCTTGCAAAGCATACATTCTGCCAATTGAAGTACATCCCCATAAATCTCGGAGAAAATGGGATTCGAACCCATGGTATACAAAAGTATACGTTGATTTAGCAAACCAAAGCCTTCAGCCACTCAGCCATTTCTCCCAAAAAATCTAGTTCTATGACACAAAGGTTTGACAGCAAAAAACTCAAAAATTTTACTTTAAATTTCGGTCCTCAACATCCTGCTGCACATGGAGTTTTACGACTTGTTCTTGAAATGAATGGAGAAGTTGTTGAACGCGCTGATCCACATATTGGATTATTGCATAGAGGGACAGAAAAATTAATTGAATATAAAAATTATATTCAAGCACTTCCTTACTTTGATCGATTAGATTATGTTTCTATGATGGCTCAAGAACATGCTTATTCTTTAGCTGTAGAAAATCTCTTACATTGCCCAGTTCCTTTAAGAGCTCAATATATTCGTGTGCTTTTCTCGGAAATTACACGAATTTTAAATCATCTTTTAGCTTTAAGTTGTCATGCAATGGATGTAGGAGCTTTAACTCCTTTTCTCTGGGCTTTTGAAGAAAGAGAAAAATTAATGGAATTTTATGAACGTGTGTCTGGAGCAAGATTACATGCATCATATATCAGACCTGGGGGTGTAGCACAAGATTTGCCTCAAGGCCTCTGTGATGATATTCACAAGTTTTGCCAAACATTCGCTTCTAGGATTGATGAAATGGAAGAAATGCTCACTCAAAATAGAATTTGGAAGCAAAGGTTAGTTGACATTGGAACAGTTTCAGCTAAAGATGCTCTTGCATATGGATTCTCTGGAGTCATGATTCGTGGATCTGGACTAGCTTGGGACTTAAGAAAAACTCAACCATATGAAGTTTATAATCAGCTTCAATTTGATATCCCAGTTGGGTCTCAAGGAGATTGTTATGATCGTTATCTTATTCGAATTGAAGAAATGAGACAAAGTTTACGTTTGATTGTTCAGTGTTTAAATCAATTACCACAAGGAATTATTAAAGTAGATGATAAAAAAATTTCTCCACCTTCTAGAAAACATATGAAAGAATCAATGGAATCTTTAATTCACCATTTTAAATTATTTACGGAAGGCTTTGTAGTTCCTGCAGCAGAGACCTATACTGGTGTTGAAGCCCCTAAAGGTGAATTTGGTGTGTATTTGGTAAGTAATGGAACAAATAGACCTTATCGTTGTAAGATTCGTGCTCCTGGTTTTGTTCATTTACAAGCTCTTGATTTTATGTCAAAACATCATTTACTTGCGGATGTAGTAACAATTATTGGGACCCAAGACATTGTATTTGGTGAAGTAGATCGATAAAACGGGAGAAACGGGACTTGAACCCGCACCAACCGGCGTGACAGGCCGGGACTCTACCAATTAAGCTATTTTCCCTTTATTTAGGTGTTAACGGGTTCGAACCGCTGACATTTTCGGTGTAAACGAAATGCTCTACCAACTGAGCTAAACACCCTAAAAAAATCCAAACTCTATGGTTGAATATTTTCCAATTTTACTTTATATTTGTGTAAGTGCAATTTTATCTGGCATCATTTTAAGCTTATCATATTTTGTAGCTATTCAAAAGCCTGATCCAGAAAAAACTTCAGCTTATGAATGTGGATTCGATCCTTTTGAAGATGCACGAGGCAAATTTGATATTCGATTTTATCTTGTAGCTATTTTATTTATTATTTTTGATCTTGAAGTAACTTTTCTCTTTCCATGGGCCATTTCTTTAAGAACCATTGGTTTGTTCGGCTTTTGGTCAATGATGATTTTTTTAATTATCTTAACTCTTGGCTTCGTGTATGAATGGCGTAAAGGTGCTTTAGAGTGGGAATAAGTATATCTTGGGAGACACTGTCTCCCAAGAAATAGCATTAGGCTTTAAATTGTTGTGTATATGAATCACAAAAATCTGCAAGTTTTTTCATTGTTTGCTCTGATAATGAACCTTCTGATTTAATTGTTTGAAGTAAAGAAGAATCTACAGCTTTTAATAAACCTTCTTCATATTTAGCAATTTCAGAAATTTTCAATGTATCTAAATAGCCTTTTGTTGCTGCAAAAATTACTACAACTTGTTGTTCAACACTCATTGGAACAAATTGCCCTTGTTTTAACACTTCGGTTAAACGAGACCCACGATTTAATAAGTATTGAGTAGCTGCATCTAGATCAGATCCAAATTGAGCAAAAGCTGCAACTTCACGATATTGAGCTAATTCTAATTTTAATGAACCTGAAACTTGTTTCATAGCTTTCATTTGTGCTGCTGATCCTACTCGACTTACTGATAACCCTACATTAATAGCTGGACGAATTCCTTTGAAAAATAATTCTGTTTCTAAGAAAATTTGTCCATCTGTAATTGAAATTACGTTTGTAGGAATATAAGCAGATACATCTCCACCTTGTGTTTCAACAACTGGAAGAGCTGTCATAGAACCCCCACCTTCTTCATCCGACATTTTCGCAGATCTTTCTAGTAAACGTGAATGTAAATAGAATACATCCCCAGGGAAAGCTTCACGACCAGGAGGTCTTCTTAGAAGTAATGACATTTGACGATAAGCTACAGATTGTTTACTTAAATCATCATAAATAATTAAAGCATGCATTCCATTATCACGGAAATACTCAGCCATTGCACACCCAGAATATGGAGCTAAAAATTGTAATGGAGCTGGATCTGAAGCAGTCGCTGCAACAATAATTGTATAGTGAAGAGCATTTCTATCTTGAAGAACTTTCACTAATTGAGCTACAGTTGAACGTTTTTGCCCCACAGCTACGTAAACACAGTATAATTTTTTTGATTCATCAGCAGATTCATTAATTGCTCTTTGATTAATAATTGTATCAATTGCAATCGCAGTTTTTCCTGTTTGACGATCCCCAATAATAAGTTCACGTTGGCCACGACCAACTGGAACTAAACTATCCACAGCTTTTAACCCAGTTTGCATTGGTTCATGCACAGATTTTCTAGCAATAATTCCAGGAGCTTTTAATTCAACACGTCGAGGTGTTACGTTTGGAATTGGACCTTTCCCATCAATTGGGTTGCCAAGACCGTCTACAACACGTCCAAGCATACCTTTTCCTACAGGTACATCTACAATAGACCCTGTTCGTTTAACAATGTCACCTTCACGAATGTTTGTATCACTCCCAAAACATACGATCCCTACATTATCATTTTCTAAGTTTAACGCCATTCCTTTGACACCACTGTCAAATTCAACCATTTCACCAGATTGAATTTTATTTAATCCATAAACACGAGCAATCCCATCTCCAACTGAAAGAACTCTTCCAATTTCATCAATATTTAAATCTGAATAATGATTTGAAATACGTTGTTCAAGTAAATTTGATAATTCCATTGCTGAAAGACTCATAAATCTTTATTTTTTTTAGGTTGCACCTAGATCTTTTCATAAATACACCAAGACACATTAAAATTCTTGTGGGATAATTTCCCAAGGACTTCTAAATTGAAAATTCCTAAATTGTTGAGAAAGTTGAACTGGTTCTGCAATCACTCTCTTCTTTGTATCATCATACTTAAATTCTAAATACCCTGTTAAAGGAAAATCTTTTCGTAAAGGGTGACCTTCAAATCCATAATCAGTTAAAATTCTGCGTAAATCTGGATGGTTTAAAAAACAAATTCCAAACATATCCCAAGTTTCTCTTTCAAACCAATTAGCTGAAGGATATAAACTTGTCACGGATTCAATAGATGATGTTTCCTCTAATTCAACTTTGACTCTAATTCGTTTATTTTGAGAAAGGCTCAATAAATGATAAACAACTTCGAATCGATTTGATCTAGCTGGGAAATCTACAGCAGTTACATCAATTAACATTTTGTATTGTGTAGTGGAATGATTTTGAAGAACTTGAAGAACTGGAATTAAGTGGTTTGCTTGATGAAGAATAAGAGTGAGTTCTTTTGGTTGAATGATTACTTTTCGAATCCATTGTGGAAAAAGTAAAAGAGGAGAAACATTCATAAACACAAATTTTTTTAATCAAAAATCCTATTTTTTATACCATAAAAGTGTGGTTTTATTCTGAGAGATTTTTTTTTGTAACTGAAGAAGCCCATAGAGAAGAGCTTCAGCTGTTGGGGGACAGCCTGGTACATAAATGTCTACAGGCACAATTCGATCACATCCGCGAACAACAGAATATGAATAATGATAATATCCACCACCATTTGCACAGGATCCCATAGAAATCACCCATCTAGGTTCAGGCATTTGATCATAAACTTTTCTTAAAGCCGGAGCCATTTTATTTGTTAAAGTCCCCGCAACAATCATTACATCCGATTGCCTTGGACTTGGACGAAAAATCATCCCAAATCTGTCTAAATCATAACGAGCTGCACCAGTATGCATCATTTCAACTGCACAACAAGCTAACCCAAAAGTCATAGGCCATAAAGAACCTTGACGAGCCCAATTAATTAACCCATCCACCTTAGAAATAATATAATCACTAGATGACACTTGGCTTTGATAAAGAGGTGAAGACATACAACCATTTTTTTTTATTCACACGAAAGAGAAAATCATCTATGACAAAACAAACACAATTATGCAAGATTTCCATCA
>JACLAB010000311.1_pt1 | contig 37796 bp, 23 predicted proteins | sample 8027921 | NCBI WGS metagenome assembly JACLAB01 (sample SAMN15725117, study PRJNA655200) | protist metagenome | isolation source: fluorescence activated cell sorting (FACS) single amplified genomes of... | place: USA: West Boothbay Harbor, Gulf of Maine | collected 2000-07-19 | reverse complement strand
CCCGAAGAATGAGCAGTTAAATAAGTGCTCGGAGCGTGATCTCGCTCTGGAGATGAAAAAGTTATGGTCGTATTATGAATTTTGCGAAAAGAATCTTCCTAAGGGGCGAGATATTGCAGTCCTGGACGTTTCGAAAGACGGGAAAGTTTTGATGTAGTACGTTCGCTGATTCTTCTGGATTGGCCATGTTTGAAAAGAAAAAGCAATTCTCTCCATGCTAGAATTAAATTAGCCACTAGTTTACATGATCCCGTATTAGTTGTTCCAATTCAGCAACCGTTTTTACCACTTTGTATTCACTGCCCTCGATTAAACAAGATGCTGCTCGTGAGAAACCGGACGAAAATGGAAAGGAAACAATCGTCTTGGCTGTGCCGAGTTCGTACAGTTCCAAAGCCGAAGTTAAGGAATAATGAGAATCGAAAAGATCACGATGATCTGCAATCTCGCCTCCCCCCTCTTTTACTGTTTCTCCTACACCATGTTCAATCAATGCAATAGCTGGATTATCCCTCAGGTACGCTCGAACAGCTGGAGCATCGCTAGCAACGAAAGTAGTCATTCCAGATGCTTCATATAATTTATTTGCAAGCTCAATCACGCTGCGCACCGCTTTTTTTAGATCCAAATTTTTTAAAAGGCCGTAGCCTTCCTCTTGCCCGTCTAATCTAGGATCGCCCAATTGAATTTCACGGGTACCAATTTTGATACTCAGATCAGGTTGCACTTCAATCCCGTAATCTTCATGATCTAATAAGCGAAAATGGAATGATATCTCATTCTGATGAGGCTTCTTTGCAGGTTGCTGCATGATGCGGTTCCTTTCCAATTCATCGAGGAGAAAATCAGAGGGGTCTCCAAACCATTTCGTTATCGCCGCGCAACTGTTATTTTTCGTAACTGTATTGAAATGACTTTCTGACAGAAATTTATTGTGCGGCTGCGTGAGAAACACCTTTCTCGGCGTCTCTGGATTACTCATACTTTCAAGTTCTTGAATCCAATCTACCTTCTGTCCATCGATGTGCACATAACTATCCATATCATCAGTTTCTTCGTTTGGTCCCAAGGAGACGTCAATTTCACTGGACCTCTTTCCATACATAACCACATTTTTTTTCTTCCGCAAATTTGGCTCGCACGGTATGTTTGCGTGAGAATGCCACGGTTTCATTGTAGTGCCGCACTCGCGAATCGTAACGCTACCGATGCCCAACTCGTCGCAGATCTCGTAAATGTTTCCAAATTGTTCCATCAGATGCCCAAGACCACAATCTGATAAGTGCTGCAACACGTACAAGTGCACGTTTCCTCTTCGAAGATGCTGACTATGTTGATTTCCTTTTTGCCCTACTCGTTCCGGCAGCTCCTTCACCGCAGTGCTACCGTCACCATCGCTCTTGCTGCTATTGCTATTTTCTATTTGCTCTTTTATTTGCTTTTCTGCTAATTCTGACATCGTCGCTAGTACCTCTGCTACTGCCACCTCGCCTCCTTTTTCTCCTCTTTCTTCTTGTTTATGCGCATACTCCCCAAGCGCGGCTTCCAAATACGATTCTCGATATCGCCTCAAATACTCCTTTTTTGCCTCGTTGTGCGCTTGATACGCTTTCTTTACATTGTTGTGTAACTTTTGAACACCACCGCTGGAGGCGTGAGAAGAGAGGACAAAGCCGCAGAAAACGCCGACGAGAAGGACGAGTATCCTAAACGTAACGCTCGACGATGCAAAATTGTCCCCGTCTTCTTCTCTTCTCGTAACCTTCTTCAAAACTCCGCCGCCGTTTCTTTTGCTCGCGGGAGTTGACTCGAGGAGTCCTCTCGATCGCATGAGGCGTGTGTATGTGTATGTATATATATGGTTCTTTCCTGAGCGTGCGCGTCGAAAGCTAATATTAAAAAAGTGTGGCTTGTGGGGTGGGGCGTGTCATGGGCACACTAATTGTTTGCTATTTAGAAGAGAGAGAAAGTCGTTCTTTCGGAGTTCACACGGGAACCCTCAGAAAAAGGAACTCATGTATGTTTGATGCGCGCGCGAGTCTTGACCGAAGATGTCGTCGACGTCGAAAAGACCGTCGACAAAAGCAGACACGATGACTATGTCGATAGCGCGATGAAGAAGAAGAAAAACGTTTCATCCATCTCCTACTACTCCAACTCGTCGATGACGACGAAAAATCCGTGGGTGTTGCTCGTTTTAGGTATCGCGTTCGGCGCGTTTTTGCCTACTCTAGCGAGACATGAATCGGTGCGCGGCGTGCACAAGCACGCAAAAAAGTGCGTATAAAGCGCACAGGGAGGCTTCCAAGGAGTATATGAAGAGGTATCGAGAAACGTACTTAGGGGAAGTGAAAACGAATTATGTGAGTGAGAACGAGAACGAGTTCTTCTGGAAAGTATGGTGAAAGAAGAAGAGAAGAAAGTGGAAGCGGCTTTGAAGGAAGAGGAGATAGGAACCGTTATTCTTGTAGATAAGGAAGGACAAGGCGAGACTGCATTCGAAATACTCGAGAATAATAACAGGGAAGATACAAATGGTGCAGTTACTACTGGCAACCGTGATAGTCGCAACAATGACGATAGTGGCGATGAAAATACGAACATCAAGCTTGCAGGTATTCCATTCCCGTCTCCTGCAGATGCTGAGTTTCGGTTTCATGAAACCTCCTCTGGTGTTCGCACGTGCCTTCCAGGTATTCCAGGAGAATACTCGGACGTGCTCACTGCTGATTCCGTGACAGGGAGCTCGATATCACCAGATGAGTGTCTCTGGTTGAACGATGTGAAAAGCGCCGGGATAGCGGCATCTAGATTGCCTTCCGATTGTGTTCTTGATAAAACTGTGTACTCTTCGCACGCCAACGAGTACCATTGGGAAATGCTAACCTTTAACTTGCAAAACCTCAAAGACCGCGAGTGTTTTATGAACAGACTCGTGATTGAGTGCATGGACGATAAGGCTTTGGAGTTGTGCAAAGCTTCTGGATACATTAAGCACTGCGTTCCATATCCAAAAGCTATGCGCGCATCGGACTTCGAACACCCTGAGGGTCAAACCGAGGCAAAATCGGATTACAACGCGCTCACGTGGATAAAGGAGAAAGTAGCATTCGCACTCATGCATGCTGACTTATCCGTGTTCATGTTTGATAGCGACGTGCTCTTTTTTGACGTTCCAGATTTGGTGGAGATTCAAGCGAGCAAACCAGACGGTATCATTTTCTTCCAACTAGCCTCGATTGAAGACGAGGAAGTTGAAAAAGCTGGCGAGCTTACGAAAGAGTACCACTCTCATCAAGATATCAACACCGGTCAGTTATTCTGGAAACCGAACAAAGACATGAAACGTATGCTTTTGAAAGCATTCAGAGCCGGAAACAAAAACGGTAGGATTGACGCCCTCAATCAGGTCTATTTTGGCCGTACCCTTCGAGAAGAAGATGATGGTGCCTTGTGGGAAAAGGCACACCATTTATCTTCCAAGTTTGATTCGGGGTGTTTTCATCACAGACCTTACGATGAAGAGAAGAAGTTGAAGAGAACAACTTTCCACGCGTGTTGCCACTCTACGTTGAGCTCAAAGCTCCATGGATTGAAAGCGGCGCAAGACTACTTTCTAGAACACAAGAAGGAACGAGAGCAGATGCTACTAGAATAATAAATGTTACGGGAAACTTTTACTTTAGTCATGCGGACTAAATAGACCTCACTGATGTAGCTTTGCAAATTAGATAGATAACTATTAGCATTACCTAATTCCATAACTTGCATTACTTGCCGTTCGAGAGTACAACTTTGGTACTCGCAGCCTGACTCCAAAAAAAAGGCGAAAGCAAGTCACACCCCTATGTTCTCTCGCCGCGACACCCCCGATCCACGAATGATGGCGCGCGGCAGCTGCCAACACCGCTACTACCATCAGGGTTGTTCGACGCGCCACTCCTCATCTCGAATTCATCTTCATCGCTTCCTTTTGGTCGCATCTATCGCTCTTCTTCAAGCGCTGCTGTCGGTGGAAAGCGCGCGACAACTGAATCTACACCGAAGAGCGTTACTGGAACACGAAAAAGAAGAAGACTGGTTGTCTTTGAGCAGAGTGGAACGTTTGGAGCGCTTGCGAGAGAGAAGACAACATCGTCGGCAATACCATCAACACCATCAAGGATCGGAGACGATGGTAACGTCGGTGGCTGCTCGGGAAGACGACGAGGAGTTTTCGTTAATTCCACCAAAGACGACAGAAGGAAGAGAAGAAGAGGAAAAATGGACGAGAGGAAGCGAGAGGCATCGAAGACGAGAGAAGGAGAGAATGGAGAGACTGCGACTGAAACGAGAGATGGAAGGAGAAGGAGGAGGAGGAGGAGAAGAAGAAGTAGTAGAAGAAGAAGAAGACAAAGATAGTGTTGCGGTAAAGAGGATGAATGACGTGGAAGAAGCGAGGCGCTCAAACTCTTCTCCTGATGCTACCCAGTCGTTACCGGCGGTGCACATTTTGAATATTCCAGCCGGTGTCGGTCTCGGGCAAATAGTGGACGCTTTGGTGCCCATGTTAGAAACTCTGAAACACGCCGGTTACGAAATGTTTGCTGTGCACGAATGCGGAGAGGATCCGCCCTGGAAGCATAGTTGGGATAAGTTGGTTTCATGTGAAGATCGACCGGAGAAGAATAACATATATCATAATTTTAGGAGAACTTACGAGAGTGGAGGTAAACAGCTTTTGACGCAAGTCGTGGCGAATTATGAAAAATATGAGCAGAGCGGCGAACTTGATTTTTTCAATGGGAATATGAACGACTGGAATGAGATGTTGAGCAGCAAAGAGATTTACGGGAACGCAACGAAGATGCTGATAATGCAGAAAATGCATAACAAGTACAGACCTGGCGAGCATTCGGCGTGCGAAAACATGCCGTATTGGTTTGACGAGCCGGTGAACGATTTATTGGAGTTGGTGAAGACACCGAAGAGTGAAATTCATAAATTTCTCACGTTTCACATACGAACAATGGGAGATGAACATATTGGCATAGCATTCAATGAAGATTTGACGCTGAACGAGGATTTGGCGGAGAGCGAGCGGGATACGCAGAAGCCGAATGAGTATAGGGTCAATCGTATAAAAGCAGCAGCTCTGGAGTTTCCCGGTATGGTGAAGAAAATGGTGGAAGTTTGTTCAATACTATTCGAAAAGACTGGCAAGAAGACGCACGTGGCCGCAGATTCACAAGTTGTTCGAAATTATTTGCGAAAGCACGATAAATTCATCCAAGTTTTTGATCCAGACATTTTAGATTTCAACAAACATTATCAGGAGGAGCCTTTGTATTCATTGAACGATATCGCCGATTGGTATTTGTTGTCATTGGGAAGAGAGATCGTTGGATTTCCGAGTGGATCAACCTATAGTCGCTCTGCGGGTTGTAGAGGAGCTAGTAAAGTTCACGTTGCTGATACCCTGAGTACATTGACGGTCATACTCGATCAATTTTTGGAAGATATGGGAGTAGAGAAGAATGGTGAAGATGCCGCGGAGAATGCCACTCTATCGGAAACCTCGTTCACTCCAGAAGTAGTTGATAACATGCGAAGTTCGCGTACTTCTGACGCTGCGAGCGCTGTGGTAAGTAGCAACAGTGATAGTAAGTGCGTGTATGGTTATCCTTCGACGAATGAGGAGAATACGTGCATATGCAATACGGATTGGACGGGGCAAAGATGCGAGGTTGATCCCATTCCTTCCTGTGATAGATCAACATTTCTTTCGTGTGGTGATGTCCTGCATCTTTTCTCGCATTCGCAAGACAATCCAAGTTTGAAAAGAACCGAGTTTCCACCGTGTCAGTGTGCAGACGAATGCGTATCACATTTGCTAAATGCATATGGCGATGCAATGTACAAGCACACATTTTCTGCTGATTATAACCGTTTCGATCCAAGTTTACACCTTTGCATGGAGAACGATAAAGTAAAACGTACGCTCTTTATGGAAACGGACTATGAAAAGCGAATACGCAAGCGCAAAGAGATGGGAGAAGTATCCGATGATGTCGCAAAGGAAGAAAGTCGGAAAATCATGACCAAACTCGTAGGCTCAAAAGAGCAGGAAGCGACGAACTGTTCCCCAGATTGTGAAAGATATGGTGGCGGTTGCTTTAATTATGAGTGTGTGTTGTGCAAAGAAGGTCGTTTTGGAATGGATTGTGCAATGAGCAAAAATGAGTTGGATTCTGCGCGACTGAACGCGCGGAAGCAAAAAGGAAAAAAGGAGCTTTCCCTTTCCTACCTCGATTTACCGGGTACAATTCGGAGGTTCATCCGTGGACAGAGCTACCAAAATCAAGGCAGTTTCCGTGGGGTGCACTTTTTCGAACATTCTCTCCGTAAAGATGCTGAAGTATACGATCCAAACCCTCCAACAAGCGAAACGAGCGACGAGGAACGTGAAAAGATCGTGACTGTGATCCCTTTTTTCCCTTCTGATACGGCTGGAAATGTAGGAGTGGATCAATTATACGCTTCGCGGGTTGAGAAATACGTTAACGATACATTCATGGGTGACATATCCTTTCCTACCATATGGTTCAACGCCCAGGATCGCGGGTTCTGTACATCACAAAAATCTCGCGATGCTCTCCCTCCAAATGCAATCGGCATTACGCAATACGGACAGTGGCGAAGTCATCCTAACGACGAAAGACCTTGTTTCAGGAGCGAAACAGATATTGTCATACCCTCCAGCGTCGCCTCGTGCTGTGGATACTACGGTGCGCAAGATCCTGAATTTACGAGATACGATGAAAAGACGAAAGACGGGTTTCTGCTCTTCTTTGCTGGTTCGGAGAGAACCCGAGCGGAGTGTTTAGGCGAAGAGTTCTTCAAAAATTTGGAAAATAACTGCATGTATTCTTACGGTGGAGGCGCCAGAGGTTGGATTGTCAATTGGTTCAAAGATGAAGAGCGGTTTTGGCTCAACAGAAAACTAACCCGTTCCATGGAGAAAGGGGACGCGGCGCAACAAGCAGAAACCATTCGAATGCGTTCTAAATTTTGTCTTTCCTCGGGTGGGAACGGGTTTGACCAAAGATTTATCGATGGTATTAGCCGCGGCTGCGTTCCAGTGCTGACGCAGATAAACACGTCGCATCCATTTGAAATCTTGTTAAATTACGAATCTTTCACCATAAGAGCACCTGGCGAAAAGATGCGAGACTTACCAGAAATACTCGAGGATACCGTTTCGAGCGGTAAGTATGCGAAAATGCTTCGAAACTTACGGGTCGTTCGCGAAGCGATAGCTTGGAACGTAACACACGGACGAGATGGAAACGTCGAATACGATACGTTTACAGTAAACAACGGCGCGTATTACCACACGTTAGCTGCTATCGCACTTCGAACTGAGAAAGAGTTACCTGAAATTGTCGCAGAAAAATTGTGCAAGTTATACTTTGAAAATGAGTATCACGAAAACGCAGGGAAGGACGTTTTGACCGATATGTTTAGAGGAGTTCTAGAACCGAGGTGCAGAAAATAATCGAGTCGCGCCAATTCATATTAAGCTTTAGATCCCATAATATTATTAGTACTCTTGAAAGCGTACCGGTAGAGATGAATACATATTTGTAATATCAGAATAGAAGATAGTATAGACTACATGCCCTACAGTATATAGGGCATTCAGCATATAGAGGATGGCGTAAGTGCTACAAAACTAACAGTCCCTTCCAATGAAAAATAACTAACTCGAGGCAATTCTCCTCCATACAAATTTGTTCTCTCTCTCTCTCTCATCATAAATAAAATGCAGCAAAACTACGGAGAAGAACATCAAGCATACAACGAACCTTACGGTGATTTAGTGCCATTCGGTGACCCAAACTGGTACCGCGGCTACACGTCACCATTCTATAAAAAAACGCACTCCGATTTTCGCCTGAAGTGCCGCTCGTTCGTTGAAAAGGAAATTCTACCGTTCGTGCACGAATGGGACGAGTCGAAAACCATTCCGAAAGAAATATACATAAAAACATATGAAGCTGGAATCCTACCGGGCGTGGTTGGGAAGCCGTGGCGAGAAGAATTGACAGACGGGGTTCAACCTCCACCAGATTTCGATTACTTTCACGAATTGATCTTGTTTGACGAATTCGCCAGATGCGGTTCAGGAGGCGTCTTGTGGGGGTTGTTGGAAGGCGTGCACATCGGGTTACCACCGGTGCTAAATTTTGGGAGCGAGGAATTGAGGAGAAGAGTTGGTAGTCCGGTATTACAGGGGAAGAGTATTATTTGCCTGTGCATTACAGAGCCGTACGCGGGGTCAGACGTGGCGAATATTCGCTGCGAGGCTAAGAAAGACCCGACTGGGAGATTCTACACAGTCACTGGAGAGAAAAAATGGATCACGAACGGTATTTGGGCCGATTATTTTACCGTCGCAGTTAGAACAGGCGGGAAAGGGTCGAGCGGAATCTCCTTGCTCGTGATTGAAAAGTCGATGAAAGGCGTGGACTGCAAACGCATGGACTGCATGGGCGTATGGGCGTCCGGGACGACCTTTGTTACGTTCGATGAAGTCAGAGTACCGGTGGAAAACTTAATCGGTAACGAAAATGAAGGTTTTAAGTACATTATGCACAATTTTAATCACGAGCGATGGGGATTCGTCGTGCAAGCGAACAGATTTGCACGAGTGTGTTACGAAGAGGCGTTTACGTACGCCCATCGAAGGAGAACGTTTGGCCAGCGTTTAATCGATCACGCAGTCATTCGGCATAAACTCGCAGAAATGATACGACAAATCGAAGCCACGCACAATCTTCTAGAGAACATCACCTATCAAATGAACACCCTATCTGAAGAACAAAAACCAAAAATGCTCGCCGGCATCACCGCTTTAGCGAAAGTTCAAGCGACGAAAGTGTTTGAGTTTTGCGCCAGAGAAGCGGCGCAGATTTTCGGCGGTGCGAGTTACGTCCGAGGAGGACAGGGTGAAAAAGTTGAAAGGTTGTACAGAGACGTCAGAGCGTATGCCATACCTGGTGGTTCGGAGGAAATCATGTTGGACTTTGGCGTGAGAGATAGCATGAAACAGTTTTCGCGATTATGAGCAAAGCAGAGCTCTTTTTTGTGTAGCACTTTGAGAATATCACAAGTTGCACTATTACATGTAGAAAGTAACCATCACGTCCTTGTTTTCGCAGGGCGACCTCGACTTTTTTTCTGGACAGTTTTTTTTTTCGGGGACCAGTTTTGCAATTTTTCGCAGTTACAACGCTTGAAGTTCCGCTATTTTCGCCCGCGCGCGCTCGGTTGAGAACGCATACACACGCAAAAAAGATGCGCTTGAGACCGGTAAAGAACGGTCAAACTAGTGAAGATGTCGGAGAGTTGAGCAGCGACGTAGAACAAGCGGCGATAAAATCGTCTTCCGTCTCTGGGAATCAATCGAATGACACCGCTAGTGGAAGGTGGATTTCGATGTTCTGTTTAGGAATCGTCTTGGGCGTATTTTTGTCATCGTCAATCCACGAGAATCGTTACGCGACGATGAAAAATCATATTCATACGTTTCACACGAACGCAAAGAATGCATACAAAGCGCATAATATAGCGAGAAAAGAGTACTTGAAGTCGTATCGTAAAGCGTATTTGGAGTCGATTTTGGCAGCAAAAGTACCATCCTCTTCTTCTTTACCAGAGCTGGATGGCGATATTGCAGACGTGGAGACACCATTACTTTTGCCGTTATCGATTGAAAAAGTTGACGTTCATGATGATCCAGAACCAGTGTTGCAACAAGAAGACTCTGGCATCGTTGTCAGTGACAGGGACGGTAACAATAATAGTCCCGCGGCTCTGGGAGAAGATGACAAAGCAGGCGCATCCAATGTAGCAGTCAGTAATGGCAGCGAAATAGTTTTCAAAACGCTTGAGAATGGCAAGAAAATATGTCCTCCATTGATAGACGAGGAATTCAGTGCTCTCGTGGTCGAAGAAGGGAACGATGTTAGCGGCGTTCTCACCTCAAAAGCGGAATGTGAGTGGTTCAATCAGTTTACGAAAGTCGGTCTGGAAGCGTCGGAAATGCCCTCTGCATGTGTTCCCGATGGTCACGTGTTTGCGACCTTAACAAACGATCACATGTGGGAATTGTCTATGTATGGTTTGCAACATATCAGAGATAAGAAGTGTTTTACCAATCGACTCGTGATATTATGCCTCGACGATCCCTCCTTCTCCAAATGCCAAGCTAACGGATTCGAGCACTGTGTGAAATATTTCAAAACGTTGGGGTCCTCGAATTTCATGCAGAACGATTACAGGCAAATAGTTTGGTTGAAACCGAAAATGGCGTTGGCACTAATGAACGCCAAGCTGGCCGTATTCACCTTGGATTCAGATATATTATTCTTTCAAGTTCCAGATTTGACCGAAATTAAAGAGTTGCATCCCGAAGCTGAGCTTCATTATCAGTGGGAAATAGTTGATTACGAAGCACTCTACAAAATGGAGAATCCAAACGAGGATTTCGAACAAAGTGTAAGACACGAAGGTTACAACTCTGGGCAAGTTTTATGGATGCCAACCGCGAACGTTATACGTGGCACTTTACGAGCATTACTTCGAGGTAAAGAAGGAGGTGCCGGCGATAAGTTGGAACAAACACACACTCAGGATGGAATGAACGATGCGGGAGTAAAGACCGCCGGATTGAGTTTCAGATACGCCGCAAATCATCAGTGTTCAACGAGGAACGTTTGTGAAGTGTATAGTAAAAGTCAAAATTGGGTTTCGTATCACGCGACGTGGCTACAAGGCCTTGAAAGCAAAATGGGCATCCTGAGAAAGGTCGAAGAAGCCTGGTTGCAACTACGTTCTGGAGGAGAAAGCCAGTCTAGTGCAACGGAAGGGGCGACAACTGAAGGAGCAACAACAGGAGGAGACAAAATCAACGATTCTTCTCGTGCGCAATGTGCAAAACCTTTGAAAGCCCCGAATGAAGGTTTTGGAAACACCTTCCTCGGTATGACTGAGGGTATGAAGAACGAACTAGACGCTGCACACGGGAATCCAGGTTCAAGTGGGGGTTTGTTATATTGTAGCGCGTGGGAACCATTGCATTGGGAGAGCGACGAAAGTTACTTGTCATTTTGGAACACGGTGTCATCCAATGGTAAGTTAAAAGAGCGTTTGATTACTGCGGCGGAGCTGGACAAACAGTGTGCTTTTGACCCCAAAACGGGCAACGAATCCATAGAACAAGATGTGCAGAAAATTGCCGCACTTCACTTCAGATGCTCCGACGTACCCATAAGCTATGCTCAGGATTATCCCATGGGACCGCCAGAATATTCTTCGTTTATCGGAAAGAAATTCCGTGAGTGGGGGATGAAACGTGTCGTCCCCTTACTCTGCACTGATCATCATGTGCAGGGGACGATCAAAGAAGAACGCAAGAAGCAGTGCGAAGAATTGTTCAATTTACATCTCAGCATCGTGAAACGAGAGATGACGATAAATTCTGATGGCAGCGAGAATGTTGTTCATTTCGACGACATCACGTGCTTATCCGAAAAGACGACACTTATGGCAATCCGCGACCTAGGCGCGTCTGCCATCCTCGTTCCGTCGTCATTCACCTTCCCGGCTGGACTCGCACGAGAAGATGGCAGTAAATTCATCATGCCACACTTTGGTGTCCAAGGCGTGAGCCCAGCGGACGTGCTGCTACAATCTAAACTAAATGACGAAATTATTCAGCGGATGCAAAGCGTAGCGGATGCTATGCCTGTAACCGTCTTTTGCCCTCGGTGCGGTAACGACATCGAGGACACCCCGGAAGGCGCGACGGAATGGAACATCGATGTTTGGAAGCCGTTGTTGGAAAAGTACGCAAAGAACTAATTAATCAGAATATGCGGTCGTGGTACCGGTAGCTTTAATTTCATTTATTAGATCGTAGATAAATCTCATATTATTGATCACTCGCCTCATTGCAAGCTGCTTCGTCACGACGGTCGCTCTCTCGCTCAGTAAAAGAGAAACAGAGCACTTTCTTTTATTGTAACTAACCCCATAACTTACAACGTGCTACAAAACAGAAACCCGTTCTGCCGGCGGGATCATCATGAGCGAGAGGACGAAGAAGAAAAAAAGAACGCCGAATAAGCGGACCACGACGACCGTGCGATGTCGATACTCCTCGTTCGATCATCCCAAACATCACGAACAACAACACCGCGCCGGTGCTTTTTTTCCCGAATTCGTGCCGACATTTCTCTCCTCGATTGAACTCTTCGCGTTTACGAAGAAAAAGAACGAGACGAACGACGAAAGCGCGGTGAAGACGACGATACGTTCAGTGGATGCTTTAGACCGAGAGTTTTTTTCTGTGATTCGAAAGTGTACCATGGCGGATGTTTTGAACGCGCATTTTGTGCACGAGTACGTGAAAGAAGAGGAAGGAGAAAAGAAGAACAAAGCGCTGAGTTTACTCTCGATTGGCGGGGAGGAAGGAGAAGAAGACGTTTTCTCCATCGCTCGAGGTCGATTCGAAGCTATTTTGAGCGAGAGCCTGTGCGAAAGGCTTGGCGTGTCCGGACCGCTTTCTTTATCTTCGTCGTCCTCGAGAGGCGGAGAAGAAGAGAGACGACGGAGAGTCGTCGCGATGAATTTGCGGAGTGATAACTTTGCGCCCGGGCGAACGACACACGACCGCGTGACGGACAACGCGAGGAGGATTTTTCATCGTCAATCATCTGGAGAGAAATCGGGAAACGCGGGTGTAAATAGTACCGTGCTCCTCGCGCACTTCGAGGTTGGAAACGAAGCGAAAGAGGTTGAGAGGTCTAGTTTTGCAGAAGGAGAGAGTGCGGTCGAGATTTCGATTCGGAACATTGAAAAGTGCACAGGAGAATTGGAATGTGGAGAAGAGGAGAACACGTTGTGTGCACTCGTCGAATCGTTTCTGCGCTCTGTAGAAAGCAAAGAGAGTGCAGCGATGACGACATCTGGTGAGCACGAAGAGACTTTACGAAGAATACTGGAAATGGTGAGCGTCGCAGCGTTGCGAAATCGGCACATAGAGAAAGAGAAAGAGGCGAAAAGAGAATCGTCATCTATCCGTCGGCTTCAAACTGCCCGGTGGAGCGGATTTTTAACGTCAAAACACCTCGAACGAACGCTCAAAGCGACAAATGAAATGATCAAGAAGGACGATGAATTTGAGTGTTGCTTTGTTTTCGCGCACGCTTTTCCTAATCAACCCTCGTGTGAATCATTACGGGCCACCACTAGAACGATGAGGAAGAATAGCAGCAATAGAAAACGTAAGAAATCGTCTTCGAGTGCTGAAAAAGAAAAAGGAGAAGAAGAAAAAGAAGAAGAAGAAGTCGAGATTTTGGCGCCAAGAACTTGTGCTTTCCTTCTGATGCGAAATCAGAGATATGTGAGTTTCCTTCCCATCGCTTGAGAGAGATAAATAGATAGATAGAGATATGAATAGGTATAGATAGATTGCCGCGTATTAGCTGTTATTACATTTACACGATTGTATAACTATTACGAGTATCTTAAGATTATTATGTGTTATTACTCTTGCGAGATGAGTAGCGTTTCTCCACTCGCTTTGTTCGCCTCTTCCTCACTGTTCGTCGTTGGGAGCTCGGTCACTGCTGTCGTCGGTGCCTCATCCTCAGCCGCCACTTTCTTCACGAATTGTCCACGAACTCTCGGTCGGGCTTCCGCCAGCCGTTTTCTGCTGGCATATCGAACTTTTTTTTCGAACTTACGCTCCTTGCGCTTCTTGAGAAATCGGGCGATGGCCAACGCTCTTCGCTCTGCACAGGTTGAGGCGGTGTTGACGTTATCATTGGCGGCATTGCTGTTGTTAGAAACAATATTTTCTAACCTCGCTTCAGCCGCAGATTTGTTCATCAACGGTTGCGCCGTCTGTGGCGGAGCATACTGATGCTGGTGCTGATGTTGCTGTTCCAACAACGTCATCGGTGCCTTCTCGACGGCGGATGCCAAAGCTTGCACAAACGAATTGACGTATTCTTGATTATGTTGAAAGTACGGAAACATACCCACTCCGACATTGTTGTTAATGTGCGTTGATGGTGGCGTTCCATTTACGGATGAGGCAAACATGGCAGCCGCCGCTGCGGCGGCAGGATTGAATCCAAGGGGCATTTGCATTTGATGATGTTGGTGCTGCTGAGACATCGCCAATGATTGCATCAAATTTTGATACGCTTGAGCGTTAGCTTGCGCCAAGGCTGGATCTTGCGCAGCCCCCATGAAGTTCTGCTGTTGAAGATGGAATTGCATTTGCATTTGCATGAATTGCTGATGTTGCATCTGCATATGATACTGCTGTTGTTGCTGCTGCTGCTGTTGTTGTTGCATTTGGTACTGCGCCATGAGTTCCGCAGCTTCCTCATCTTTCGCTCCAGTCATTGCCGCTTGCGGAGACGTACTATCCTTCGATAATCTCGAAGGTACAGCTACTTTCGTCGCAGTTTTCCTACTCTTCTTATTACCACCCGGAGTCTTCCCTGTGGAGACGGCTTTCGTACCATCATTTAGATTGGGGAAAACCAATGACATTGGATCAATAGGTAACGCTACCGTTTCAATGCCTAAGTTTTTGTTCTCGTTTTGCTTGATGAATGATTGAAACGCCGAGCGCGACTCAGACCGCCGTAATTTAACGCGATCGGAATCGTTTGAGTCTTCGTTATCATCGTTGTTACTCCCGTCAACTCTATTGTGCGACTGTGGCGGTAACGCGAGTTCAAGAACAGCAGTCGGACCGCCATGCGCGCGCACAAGTTGCACCGACAAACCCGAGAAGAGTTTCTTTTGTTCAGAGTGCAATATTTTTGTCGCGATGTCTGAAGTCTTTGGTGCCGAGGTTCCCGGTTCTTCTTGTTGAACCGGCACTGTCACAAGTTCTCGAGCAGATACTGCCGCTCCTGGTGGTACATCATTAGTACCGCGAGCAGCAACAGTAGTGGCGGTAGCTTTCATTTTCTCCTTTTCTGGCGAACCTTCTTTTTCCTTCCTCTTTTTCCTTTCTTCTTCTTCTTCTTCTTCCTTATTCCCGGATGATTCTCTCCCAGCTCCAGCTCCGGAATCTTCATTCGATCCACCATCTTCTTCACGCATTACGAGACCGTCGGATTCTTTTGCCGCGATTTTAAACGTGGAGGGATCGTCCGAGCCATCCGAAACTTTCTCCTCGGAGCCACTATTATTGTTATCGTTATCATTTGTTGGTTTTTTCGTCGTTAAAAGTAAAGACGAACTCGACGAACTTCCGTTCGACAGCAACCTGTGGTGGGTCCCAACCACGCTCCTACACACATCCTTACTCAGTGGTTTCTGCAAAAAACCCTCCGCACCAATCGACAGCGCTTTATTCTCATCTAACACTTCCCCGGTCGCTTCCAAGTGATCGCTCACCGACATGACAATTATTGGCACCTCTTTCAATTTCGGATTCTTCGATAAAATCGAACACAACTCGATGCCGTCCACCTCCGGCATCATGATGTCCGTTAGAATCAAATCAATTTTCTCGTGATAATCGTTATCTCGCAGCCGTTCTAAAGCCTGCCTCCCGTTGCTTGCGTTCGTCACCACCGCTCCGGCTTGCGTCAGCATGGACGTTATGATTAAAGACGTCGGGATGTCGTCCTCGACGAGTAAAATTCGTAATTTTTTTTCCTGCTCCTTTTCCAGTTCTTTTGTCTTTTTCTCCGTTGACTTCTTCTCGTCTTTGTCTTCTCCTTCTTCTTCTTCGACGCCGACTTTCGTCTCCTTTTCCCTCAAATCCGTCGTCTCGATGCCATCGTTGATCTCCTCTTTCTTTTCGTTCGAATCGTCGTCGATTACCTTCGTCGTCGCCGTCGTCCTTGTCTTCTTCTTCTTCTTCTCATCCGAGAACGACGTGTCGTCTCTTCGTTTTCCAATTCGCTCTTCTGGCGTTTTCGCGCGCTGCTGGTATTGGACGGTATTCGCACCGCGCTTTTTACTCGTCGCCGACGCCGACGCGGTGCCAACAACAGATCTCGCGCCGTCGTTAGGAGCGCTCCTCGTCCTCGTCGATCGCCTCATTTTTATCTCTTTTCTCTCTCTCTCTCGTGAACGCGCGTGTTCGTTTCTTAGTAGTGCACTAATCTCGTAACGCGTGGAGATATTTTTGAGATCTTTCGAAAACTTGCGTCTGTGAGTGCGAGATGACGCGGACACGAGGGTGCTGATGGGCAGATAAATGTGCACTTTTTTCAAAAACCTTCGTTTAGATTTTTTTTGTTTTTTTGTTTTGTGTCGCCACACGGAAGGATCGTTGCGTGTGGTGAAAGTATATTCATGGTGTTCTGTCTTATTATTCTTTCGTGTGATTAAAAAGTACTGGTACAACTCGTTCTTCTTCTTCTTCTTCTTCTTCTTCTCATTCGTCTGGCAACTCTCAACGTCACAAGTTCGCGTCTCTCATGTGCGCCTTCAATTTTTCGAGCAAATGTTCGGTCTCGACTTTGGACACCAACAAGTTCAAGCTCGTTTTGCCTTTCCAACACGTGATTGCAAACTCGGATCGAGTGGCGTTGAGTTTTTGGACGTCTTCGTCTCGGAGTAAACACACTAAGGAACCTTGAGAGCAGCTTTCGACTTGTTTTCGAGTTTCCGGGTCGGTGAAGCTCGGTCGCGGCGTGAATTTGGAACCTTCCGGTACCGGTTCGTTTTCGACGAGCGCTAAACCTCTCAGTTTGAGGATTTGGAGGAGTTCGGGGATGGTTATCGTGATGGCTTGTTTTGTCATGAACGGTAACGTTAGGAATAAACCATCTTGGTTTAGTCGATAGTTGCACGCGCTGAGAACTTTCGAATCGGCCCCAAAGTAAGAGTCTTTCTCATCGGTTAAGTTTTGTCGTTCAAAAACTTTTAAACCGATGGCGGTTATGCGCAAACTTTCCCTCGTATCCGCGGCGATGTACTGTCGCAAATTTGGCGTGACGTAATACACGCGCTTTGGTTTACTGCCTTCCGCTGTTCTCGTGACGCAGTTTTTCTCGATTTGAAGCGAGTGTAAGCCGTACTTTTCGTTGATTGGATCGACGACGTCCGGAGAATTTACCGGCGCGACGCCGTCGAACCCTTTCCTGCCCGGTCTCGTTTGGTCTTGACCGTGCGCGTTGACAAAGAGTAACGTGCCGTCTTGCGGGTCGCGAGTGTACTTCTTTTTCGGCGGTTTCGGCTGCTCTACGGTTAATGAGACCGAAACGTTTTCTCCCGACGGGTACTCAAAATGGCACTTCACCTCTGCCATGCCTAAACCTTTGAATTGCGAAAATTCTCTCGTTTTATTCGAAAACTTTTTACCCTCCGGGCCGTTTGCCTCGTTTTCAATTTGCGTCTCAATCTCCGGGTCCAATTCTCTCACTTTATCGAAAACGGCGACAAAGAAACCACCGGTATCGGAGTGGTGCGGTAAGATTCGCACGCAATTTTCAATCGGGATGGTATCTAAAAACTCTTTATCTGGAAACATGGAGCTCTGAACGACTTTTTCGCGGTTCTCGTGAGCTTCCTCCACCGAATTCCATCGACGATTCGATTTGCCCCAAACTTGCCAATCTCTCAATCCGTTAGATCGTTTCAAGTTCGGGAGCTCGTTGCTTACGTCTACCAACGTCAACGCCCCGTTCGTCGCTTTCATCAGAGACATCACCACGGCTTCGTTTTCAATCGGGTTCAACGAACACGTGGAATACACCATCCTTCCGCCAACTTTCAAAATCTGCGCAGCTCTCTTTGCAATTTTGATTTGAAGAGAGTGCAAACCGTTACCAAAGCCACCGTGCCATCGAGCCCAAATATCAGGCGCTTTCCGCATCGTGCCGTCTCCGCTACACGGCACGTCGCACAAGATGGAATCAAACTTAAAATCATCCTGAGCGTTCCCGGGTTCTCCTTTAATCACTGGAAAGTTCTGCCCCTCGTGGTTCGTCACCAACAAACACGGCGAGTTCGCTCTTTTCGTTTGGTGCGTCAACAAATTACAGCGCTTCAAATCGGCGTCGTTGGCGACGACAAACCCAGTTGGCATCTTAGCGGACAATTGCGCCGCTTTTCCTCCGTCTTTCGCGTCGGCGTGAAAGCTCCCGAAGCTTGGGTCGTAGCTTTCAAAATCCCTATGCAGCGCCTCTAATACTTGAAACGTTTTCGATCCAGGCGCGGCGCACATGTCCAAAACCTTATGATGCGGTTCAACCTTCAAAAATTGCGTCGGTATCATCGACACGACTTCTTGCCTCGTGATGGAACCAAACTCTTGCCCGGATTTAAGAAACTCGTGCAGCGACTTCAACTGCGGCACGGACCTCAACTGCAACCGAGAGTAACTAAACTGCCACGCCCCAAAGTCTGGGTACCACTCCACGCAAGTTGGCGGTTTGATATCTTCCAGTCCTGCTCCGGATAACGTCGCGAACTCGTTTTTCACGCGTTGTTTGATGCGCGCCGCGAAGTTCCCGACGCCGTTGATTCTAAAACTCGACGGTAAATCCGTCTTCAAAACTTTCATCAATTCCGCGAAATCTTCGTCGGATGTGCATATCTTTTGCGCTTTATAGTAGGCTTCAAAGTGCTCGTTCTCGCGGATGTATTCGGTCGCGCCGTATTTGCCTTCGCCGTTCTTTCTGTTTTTGTTTCCTCCGCCGCGGCCGCCTCTGTTCGTTGAAGAAGGTCGTTTCCCTTTCGGTTCTTTGTCCCAAGAGTTTGGGCGATTGGATTTCTTAAAGTCGCGCTTTTGTATCCTTTTATTGTTGTTGTTATTATCGTTGTTAGGGTTCGACTTGCGCTTATTGTTGTTGACTCCCATTTTTGGTATCTGTTTGTTTTAACGTGGGTCTTATGTGCGCTCCCGCGCGTGTTTTAAAACTGTGCGCTTTAAGTGGCGAATTCGCCGCCGCCAGAGACGAGAAGAAAAAATACGACAGTGCAGAAAACAGGAAAAAATACCACGGTGCAGAGGCGTTCTTATTCTTCTTTTACATTTTACAAATACCCACCCGCGGTGAACATCCCGCAGACGAGCACGCTGACGACACTACCAAAGGCGATGCCAGCGGAGAGCATGGTGCCGAGGAACGCGCCCTCTTCGCTCTTCTTCGCGGCGTCTCGTTCTCGTTCTTCTTCGCTCGAGCCGTTTGATGGAGCAGGCGGGTTTTCTATTTCTATTTCTTCGTTCTCGAAAACTTCGTCTTCTGACCCTTCGCGCGTCGTGGAATGGGGGCTGGAGGAAGAAGAAGGAGAGAGCGTTTGCGGTCCGAGCGCCATGCTGCACGCGGCGTTGAAACCGTTTGTGAATCCTAAGAAGAAGACGAGCAGGATCGGAAACACATCGAAGGAGAAGACTCGAGGGACTCGCCAGCCAGATCGATCCACGTTGCACGAAGCGAGCAAAGGAACGAATACTATCCTATACAGACTTCGACGGAACGCGACTTGACCAGAAACATTCTGTAATCCTCGACTGTGCGCGTAAGAGGAACCTTCGAAGACGCGTCCGGCGAGGTCGCCGAGGTTGAAGAGGAGGAAGAGGAAGGAGGTCCAGTAATCGCCAGCGCTCGTGGCGCTATTATCATCTCCATTGTCTCTATTTTTGCTACTCATTTCCCCGCGAGTGATAATGGACGATGTGATTGCCGGGAATGCGGTGAGTGTGACTGTAAATGTGAGAAATATGGCGAAACGAAAGAGCCACGTCTCTTTTTGAATCGGAGGCTGGGCATCCGCGATAAAAACTTCGGCATGTTCCAATGGTTCTTCTATTGCGTTCGAAGAAGACGATACCGCAGATGCACCCATGAGTTGTTCGTTTGGCATTTCTCCTGCGTCGGTGCTTTCCGAATCGTTACCGGAACGTAATGCATTATTTGATGCCTTCTTCTCTTCCTCTTCCACGGCTTCCTCGAGTACAGCGACTGGAACGTATTGCCGCCTCCTAGTGATGTTCCCACTATTAATGCTACTGTTGTCGTCGCTGCCCAGATTCGACAAAGTCCTATTATTTTCTTTCTTCATCTCCAAAACTAATTCTCTGCCACCTTTCGCGCACAGTAAACACGCTAATCCGCTCAAACCAAAATACAGAGCCGCGAAATTGAACCCGCTACACGTCAACGCCACGAAACTTGCAAGCACTCCGCTCAACGCTTGCCCACTCACAACCGCCGTGGAAAACTTCCTCTCTCGAGTCGCGGCTAGCGCGAACGATCCAGACTGCACCAAACCGGTGAAAACACCGAACAAAACTAGATTAAACGTCGCGAAAGAGACGACAAATGTACCCTTTACGTGTTCATCCAACGCGAGTAACGCCGTGGCAAAAAAACACGCCGCGCACGCCAAAAGTGGGTACGTCGTCAAGCGATCGTATAACTTACTCTTCTCATAGTCCTCCTTATCACTAGTCGCAGCGGTATCAAATACCCGCATCCGATTCATCGCGATTAACGTCGCCAAGTTTGCCATCGTGTATGAAAAACTGAACGCATTTTCAAACGAATCCTTCGTAAACGTAAACCATCCTTCTCCGACATCACCATCGTCACCGCCATCGTGTCTGAGTAAAGTCATGTCGAAATACTTCTTCGCGGTGATGAACACGTTGAACGGAAGCAACGTGCCGACGCCGAGAAGGAAAAATCGAAGGAGATTTTTATCCTTTTTTATCGAGGTGGTTAAAAAAACGAGCGTCATGTTGGTTGCAGGCGGCCGCTTCTCTCTCTCCGTCTCTCTGAACGCTTCTTAAATAACCATCGCCCACGCGCGGCTTTCTGTTTCTGTTCTTTCTTCGCCTCTTTTGGGGAATTCAAGTCTCTCTTTCTCTCTTTGTCTTTCTCGCTTTATGTGAGCGTGTCCTTTCGAATCGAGTGAGAAAAAATGAAGCATACGAGAGAGAAAATCTTGCTCTAAGCGCTCTGAGTAGTTACTCTTCAGTAGTGGCCGCAGTCCGTATAACACATATACAATCTTTTTATCTACAATTGTACCAATGTATCAGTAATATCTTATCTATCTATCTATCTATCTATCTATCTATCTATCTATCTATCCATTTCAAATGTATGTTTCTCGAACGCCGTGCATTGTCGCTATGCTCTGACTGAACGAAGACGCTGTGGTGCCTATGAAACCTTTCATCAATAAGCACGCAGCTTTATCGACAAATATATCGTGCGTATGCTTTTCTCCGTCGTGATGAACCGTGTGAGGGGTTAACCCGCGCGCGGAGAGTTCGGATTTTAACTTTTCCAATCGCTCCTTGTCTTCTTCACTTTTTGGGTCATTGGTGATAATCAACACGTCGGTCAAGTTGCCGTGCTTTTCCGCTTTTTCGAACATCCTTTTTGCACCTTCGACCGGGTCAACGACGAACGGGTTGCCTTTGCCGACGAAGTCTTCTTGACGCCAGTGCGCGCACAATGTTTTTTCCGGGTCTACCGGGTGATCCGCGTTGTATTTCTTGATTGACTCTCGCGCTTCATTGAAAATTTTCTCCTTTAACCGCGGTGGATCGCAACTTTTAAACAGCCCTGGCCACTCTTTGAATTTCTCGTCATGCGGACGCCAATCGAACACACCAGCGAAGTAGACGTACTCGTACCCTTTCTGTTCGATCTCATCTTTATTCAATTGATCTTGGGTGATCACGCTATCGAATTCGAGCTTGGGCGTAAATTGCTTGCCCTCCCGATCGCATTTCCCGTCGCCAAATTGGACGCACAAGATTTTCTTTTGCGACGCGTCTTCAGCCGTGGCGACCAACTGTTGATGATGCGACGGATTTGACTCTTTTTCCGTGCTCTCTTCTACGTTCTCTCCGTTGTTGTTACGGTCACTAGTGCCGAAAAATCGTTCCGCGATGGACAAGCCGTGCGCGTTGACGTTGTGATTCCACGATGCCACTTCAAACGTATTTGAACTTTCTTCTTTTTTACAGTGATTAAGTGTATCTGGAACCATATAATCTAATAAATCAACATCCGCGTCGGAGTGGAACAAGTGATCGCACGTTGGAATGACCATTTTCTTCGCGTTTAACCGGTCCGCGATCCATCTTCCTTTATCCAGCACAAACTCGCAGTTCGATTCCCCTCCGGCAACACCAAAGAACACAGTCAATCCTCCCTCAGAAGACGACGACGACGACGACGACGACGACGACGACGACGACGTTGTTTTCTCATCTACACTACTACCATCTCTACTTCCATCACTCTTTCTCTTCTCTTCTTCTTTCTCAAACTTCTCCGCCTCTTCTTCGTACTCTTTCCCAAACTCGGTCAACCGTTTTCGATCCAGCGCTCGCGTTCGAAACTGTTCCATCGCGTTGACGTACGCGCGTTCTTTCTCCTCTAAACGTTCCAACGATTGATCTTTCTCTTCGATAGCTGCCGTATGCTTCTCTCGATACCGGCGAACATGTTCTCGTGCGCGCGCGAACAAAGGCACGAGCGTTTTCTTCTTTTCGTTCTCATCGACCAACTGAAATTCCGAATCCACGCTTCTCAACAACAGGTGTCTTCGCGAGTATTTGTAGTCGTGGTACCGATCGCGCGAAGAAGCGCGGAGAGGAAACCAGCGCTCCTCACCTATCGCCGCGTCTTCGCTCTTCTCTTCCTTCTCGGCGACGGCAGCCACTCCTGACCCCGAGAAGCACGACAGCAGCGCAACTATCGTCGCGTTGAGCACCTTTTTCAGAGAGGCGTTCGAGGCGAAGAGAATCCCTTTTCTCATCCGTTTTTTAGGGGCCACGGACACGAAAACGCGGAGAGAATCACACCTCCTCCGAAACTTACTTCTTCCGTCGCCGCTACCACTTCTTCTCCTTTCGAGCTGGTACCGGTGCGAATGTGCCGACGATGAATGCGCCGCTCGTTTCCCATCCGCGCAGAGTGAAGGGAACGAAGGGGAATGTGATGGAGAGATTTCTTTTCGTTTCGTTTAGGGTACTCGAAGGATTTAGGGTTTAGGGTATAGGGTCCTTTTCGGGAAAGAAGCGGATGTCGTCGTCGCGCGCGATACAACCTCACGCGCAAACACGCACACACACTCGAAAGAAAAAGGAATAGAATCATGCTTTGCGCGCCGTCGTCGAGATTTATCCTCGCTTCATCTTCTTCTTCTTCTTCCGCCGGTCGACCGTCGGCGTCTTCTCGAACGACGATGTTGGCTTCCTCGTCGTCTTCCTCGTTTGCAAAGTCGAGATCCACCGTGACGACGACGACGACGACGACGACGACAAGTTTGCACGCCTCTCTCAACACTAAGAATACCAGGATTATCACTAACGCAACGAATAACGCATCGAGAACGCACCGACGAAACGTGCTCCAACCTCCGAGAGCGACTCGAGACGAAGGCGACGACGTTCCGTTCGGATACACGCGGTTAGACGTGCTTCTCATCGGAGGAGGGGTCACTGGTTTAGGGTTTGCAGCGTATTACGGTTTGCAAGAGTTTGCCGGGTTCGACGCGCAGTGGGCCGGGAACGTCGTGCAGTTGACGTTCGTCATGTTGCTCACGCTGTTGTGGGTTGGGAGTTACATTCAGAGAGTGTTTAATAAAGACATGACGTACGGGAAGCAATTGAAGGAGTACGAAGAGGCGGTGATGCAGAAGAGATTGGAAGAGATGCCGGAATCGGAGTTGATGGCGTTGATGGAAGAGAGCGAGAAAGCAAAGAACGAAAATTAATACCAGTATAAATATTGCAATATTATTATCATCACAAACGTTTCCAACGTCATCATCGTCGTCGTCATCGTCAGAGCCTTTCGTCCACATCCCGTTTCTCGTTGACCATTTTTTTACCTTTTGCGACGTCCAGTCGCAAAACGAAAAAAGCCGGAATGATTGTCATGCAAAGAATGTACCAGAACGAACGCCGCAAGTTGCCGCTGCTGTTGGCTATTATGGATATGACCAACGGGCCAACCCAAGAACTTCCTTTATCCGTCAATTCGAAAAAACTGAAGAACTCGCTCTCTCGGTGCGGCGGTATTAATTCGCAAAACAACGTTCGCGAAAAGGATTGAATGGCGCCTAGATTTAATCCGAACCAAATGGCCAGAAAGTACGCTTCCCACGAGTTTCTGAACCCAATTGTTGAGGACACGTAACCTAATAACCCCCATATGGGTAAAATTGAGATTGAGAATAACGCGGAAACTACCATTGCTTGATTCGAGGCGTTCAATTTGCGCTTGATGAAGAGAAAGACGAAGTTCCCAACTGCGGCAGATAAAGGCGCCAATAACGCAATCAAGAACAAACCAGTCGTCCCGGTGCACATGTCTCTCTGCGCGTATAAAACACCCAAACCTGCGATGGTTGAAAAACCATCAGTGTACGCGAAATATAGAATCAGAAACGAAAAGGTGACCGGAAACTTAGATTTCGCCTCTGAGATGGTTTTCGCGAATCTCCCCAAAGAGTCTTTCATTTTCGCGAGTTCGGATGACGACGTTTGATTCTCTTGTTCAGTATCCACCTCGTCGTCGCCGTCGTCTCGTAACTTTTCGCAAAAGTACACGCCGAAACCTAACCACCAGACGCCCGCCAACACGATGCACCATCGAAACGCAGAAGACGCTTTGTTATCGCTCGCATCTTCGTCAGAGCCGCCAGAAAGAAACAAAACGACCAGCGATAACAGTAAGCCAAAAACACCGCTTAAATAACCCGCCGCGTATCCTTTTGTGCTCAGTTCGTTTTCGTAATCGTGATTTTCCTCCTTCCCTTCCGATAAAATAGCTTCGCTTTCTTTCGCTAAGATTGGTAAATAGCTATTATAGAAGATTACGCTAAGACCGTACATTGTGTTACTGAACACCGCTAAAATCGCCGCTACCACGTGCTTATACTTCGCGTGCCGTTCGCTGAACGCCGCGAACACGAGCAAACTCGCGCCTCCTAAAACTGTCGTCATCCTCAAGCCCTTCTTTCGGTACCCGGTATCGCCTCTCGCGCCATACAGCGCGAACACGAGCAACTGCGAGATGCAACTGAAACTGATAATTACAAACGCGAACGAAGACGGACGAAACCCCCCGGAAACGCGGACGACTTCCAAGTCTTCGCAGTTTTCTCGGTTCAATCCTGGACCTGTTTTGTTCAGAGAAGAGAGAGAGAGAGAAAAAGAAGAACGTGAGTATCTCGCACAAAAATATCTTTCTCGCAAAGAAGAGTGAACATTTAAAAAACAAAAGCAGTTTCATCGCGTATTCAAATCAAACGCGAACGACAAAATACACCGCGCGCAATCTCGCAAAACGCTCGGCGAGTGCGCTTCTATCGTCGCGCACCGGAACACAGCAAATCCCCTTCTCCCACTCGGCACTCTAAACATTTCTCGCTGTACGCTTCCTCCAACTTATCGCACATCTTCGGCTTCGATTTCCCTTCCCACGCTTCGGCTTCCGCGTAAGCGTTCAACACCAAGGGGAGAAAAGTAGCGATGGCGACGGTCGCGTAGCAACTGTTCGCGAAATCGTAGCCAATCCACGCTTTTCTCTCTCTGATGAGAGAAGAAGCCTTTGTTGTTGTTTCTTCGCGTTGTTCTTTCATATTTGTTTTTCAAAAAGAGAGTCGTACTTCTAACGACTTTTATTTACAAAAAGAGCTCCTCCTTTGCGGGATGAAGCATGAAGGCATGAAGCATGAAGGATTGAAGGTGCGAGTATGTCGGTATGCATCTCTCTCTCTAAAGAATATACACACAAATACAGTCTATCATTAAAACGGCTACGTGCACGCTACATGTTTCTATCTCTTTCTCTATTTCGATTAAACTCTTTTCGAAACTAAGACAAACCCGTTTCGGTCCAAAAAAGGATACTCGCCTACCCAAACGTCCAACTCGGGGACGTACGCCTCGCGAATGGCAACAAAGTTTCGGAACAGATCGTCGTCCGAGGAAACTAATAATTCACACGCGTCTCCTATTTGTACGTCATCGTATCTGCGCTCGTTTGGTATGCGAAAAGAGACTTCGAAAGAGGAGATCGGGTCGATGAAATCAATCAGGAGCATCTCGCTGGTCGCTTTTCGACGATTTCCTCGAGACGATTTCTTTCTTCGAGCGGTATCGAAAGTATTCTCTAACACTTCGACGACTTCGATGTCTTTCACTTCCGCTCTCCATAAACCGACGAATTCGCCCGCGCGCGCCGCGGCGTTCCGTCTCGCTGCGAGAGCGACGGGCGCCCACAGAAAGAAAGTTGCAAATGGCACTTGCAACGCAGTCCCGATTTCAAAATCGTTAATAGTCGAGCACAAAACGACGCCAAGCAATGAAATAGCGACGCGTTGCACCGCAGCGTCCGTGGTACCCCAAAAGTAACCGTACTGGTTCGAAGTCGCGGCTATGGGGAGGCATTTTTGGACTTCGCCATTGGTGAGTAAAGTCACATTCGGAAGCGGAAGCGCTGCGCTGTTGTTGTTCTTCTTCTTCTTTCCGGCTCCTTGTGCTCTGCTAAAAGAGTACGAAGACCGTCTCGGTCGTCCTTCTCTTTCTCGCTGTTCGTAGTATCCGCTTGAATCTCTGGCGTCGCCATCGTCTGTTCCTCTCCTTCGTCTATTTCTTCTTTCCTCGTCGTAGTCAATATCATCCACCCTTCGTCGTTGAGAATCAAATCCCCTCGCATTCTTTCCCACACTTGCTCGAGGATAAGAAGAAGAAGAAGAAGAAGAAGAGGAAGACGCGAATCTTCCTAAATCGTCTCTCTCAAACCCATCTTTTTCATAGTCTCCGTAGAAAGAAGAAGAGTCAGGGGAAGTGTCGTTCGTAAATCGCGCTCTGTCCTCGTAGTCGTCGTCGACGAATCCGTTGTCGTTGTTTTTCCCAACCGCAAAATTGGACAACTTTCTACTCGTCATGAAACGACTCGCATCAACGCGATGCCCCGTCGTTGGACGACGCAAAGCGCCAAAGCGTCTCTGGTGTTGTATTTTCCATCCGTTTTGCTTCGAAGAATGAACCGCAGCGTTGGTGCTTTTGAGCACTGGCGAAGAGAACATGAGCGGTAAAGAGCCGTCAAAAAACTGAAGATTTTAGAGAGAAAATACGAAAAAGTAAGCCAAAAGAGGTGATTTGTTCTTCTTATTGTTCTTCTATGGTGGTTTTGTTTGTTTTGTCATTAGCATGATATGTGTTCAATGTATACGGCGTCTCTCGCGCTCTTTCCTTCGCGCTGAGTAGTCTCTTTTTCCTCTTCTTCTTCTTTTTAATCCGTGATGGTTACCATTCTCGTTTCGGTCGTCGTCGCCGACAACGGGAGCGATGCGGTCACTTTCTTCGTCTCTACTTGTTCTAATTTTCCCTTCTTGTATTTGTCTTTGGGGGACGATGCTGGTGGCTTCTTCGCGATGGTATTGCCGCGAGAGGGCTTCTTTTTTGCGTATTGCTGTTTCTGCACCACCTGCGCGCACGGCAAGTGATACCCGCACTCTTTAATCGACCAAACGTAGATGACGTCAATCTTGCGACCTTTTTTGAAGTATTCGTACTTGCCTTTAGAGTTTTGTACGATGTATTTGATCAACACTTCATCTTTAGACTCGATGGCGTCAGATTTTGGATTGCTTTTGGCCGCTTTCTTCAATTGAACGATTTCTCCCCACCACGGGTCGTCAGGATCGCCCGAGTCTATTTCGACAAACATACCTGGAACCAAGTGTTCGAGTTCGATTTTACCCGTGATTACTTCTTCTTCTTCTTCTTCTTCTTCTTCTTTTACATCTTTCTTTTGGTTTTGTGTCTTATTTGAGGTCTTCGGCTCCGGCTTCGTATTCAAGTTGTGCCTTTCTTGTTCTTTCGCCTTTTCTTCGATCAAGAGCCCCGCTATGTAACTCTCCGAATCGAAGGTACCATTCAGTTGTAATTTGAGATTCTTGAGTCTTCTGCCCCGAATTTCTAGAAGTTCTTGCTTTAACTCGTGTTCAAGAGGATTGAGAGGATAGGAATAACTCATTTGTCGTCGTAACGCTCTTCTTGCTATCAGCTCCCGCTCCGCCGATTCCAAGCTCGCACTTTCCTCTATCACGCATTGGATCAATAAGTACAACGCGCTCCTGTAGTTTTGTAAGTTTATAGGGGCGGATAAATCTTTAGCGTTGAACGCATTTGCCATCCTTACCGTCTCTTGTTGTCCTTTGCTTAGTCCCAGGCCTATTTTTTTTGTGGGACACGTACATTTACGCTTTATATTTTTCACCAGTCGCGTCATCTCCTCCCTCTCCTTGTCTTCATCCGCTTCGATGATTTTGACATAATCGTCGTTGTTCAGTCCTACCTTTTCTTCCTCCTTTTCCGCGACTTCCTTCTTTTTCTTCTTCGGATCTTCCTTTTCCGCCCACTCATCGTACATCGGGAACGCCTTCTCTTCCCCTTGAACTGGTGAAGGCCACCTCCTCGTCGCTTGCTTCGCGGCGTCTCTGAACACCGCGTCTTCTACCAACGCTTTTCGCAAACCCGGTGCGTTTTCTTTTTCCTTGATCTTTTCTCCTACTTTTCGTTCCCCGTCATTGCTACGACTCTTACCGATACCGAACGATTCCTCCCTAAAATTTCTCACAATCTTACGAAACGAGCGCAGCCAATTCACCCTCTGTTCCAAACTCCACCGTCGATCGAATCTCGCCTTCGCGTGCAACTCTCTCTCGTAAACGTCCTCCTCGTACTCGTCCGAATTCATCGTTTCCAGTGGGTCCCGATTATACTTGCTCCAACTAATATTGTTATAATTGTTGTTGTTTCCATCGTTTTCAAAACTCGAGGAACTGTTCTCGCGGTGCACTTTCTTCCACGCTACTCCAAACACGATGCGATTAATGACCTCTTTCGAAAACTTCGCGCAGTTTTCGCGCGCCTTTCTCAGCGCCTTCGCATCCTCCTCGTCGTCGTCTTCATCTTCCGAGCACTCGCTTAATGAGCCGTTCTCACTCTCCTCTTCGTTCACGCTCGCCATCTCCCACGCCCGTCCCGGAACCGCTATGAACAGTCGTCCTGGCATGCCCATGTCCTCATCCTCTTCCTTCTCATCATCACTATTGGATGCCTTGCGATCGTAATACGCATCCACCAAATGTTTCCAGCTCAATCGAACGGTTTCCCATCGAAAATCGTGCGTCTTTCTTCGAATTTTTTCCTCTTTCTTCCTAGGGGATTCGTCGACTAAAATCTCAGCCTTCTTCTTCGATTCGTATTCGAACGATTCATCGCGAATGTTCTCGTCGTTTTCCCCGTCCTCGTCCTCGTCCTCGTGCGAAAAAGAAGACTCTCCAAATCCTCCTCCGCCCGTGGAAAAGTGATGATGTAAATGAGGATGAGGATGCAAGTTCGATTCCGCGTTTTTCCGCGCGACAAAGAATCGCTTTTTCTTCTTCGCGAGCGTCAAATTCGACTCTTTCACGCCGCGTTTCCTCTTCTTCGCATCGGAATAATGTTGGCGCGCCGCGCGCATGAAGATTAATACCTATATGTGTTTGTATTTATATCTTGCGTTCGTGCGGGAGAGGGCTGGTGGTGATGCGCTGATATATGGGTTTGTTTGTATGTATTAAACCCGGTCGCGTTCGTTTGTGTTGTTTCTGAAGATGATTTTGAACCGGAAAAAAACTAAAATTTTTAGGCGAAAAAACATATGTCGCAAAGAAAAAACACATCGTGGGGAAACATCAAACGAGAGAGAAGAAGATGAGAGGAAGGCCCCACCGCGAAGCGCGTCGTCTTCTCGCTCAAAGATCGATGCGTTGTAGAGGCGCGATGATGGAATCGCTGCTCGACGCGACGAAGAACACCACGCGTCTTCGCGTATTTTTTGATGATTATTATCGTCGCCACGGTTGGAGATTCCAATCCAATTTTTCCCCTCATCCTCCTCCTCATCCTCCCGAAGACAGAATCGATACTAACGAACTCGTGCTCTCAAAGACGCGCCGGTTCACGCGAGAAGACGTGAACGCGTTCGCGAAGATAACCGGGGATTCGAATCCGATTCATTTAGACGATGGTGCCAAAAAAGAGGAGAAGAAGATCGTGCACGGCGCGCTGTTGCTCTCCATGTTCCCGGCGTTAGTTGGAAGCACGTTTCCAGGGGCGAAATACCTCTCGCAGACGGCAAAGTTTCGGAGCGAGTGCGAGGTGGACGGCAGAGTGACGGCGACGGTGAGGAAAATTAGGGAGACGAGAGGTGGGAAGATTGTGGAGTTTGAGACCATCGCGAGATGCGCGGAGGACGACGAGAAGATTTACGTGGACGGGGTAGCGCTCGCAAAGATAGAATAGAATGTTTAGAAGAGACTGTACATTATCGCGCGTATCATTATTTATATCAATACTTAAAAACTATTTTATCGTTTGGAAGCCGGTGGTGGTCGTAATCCAGAGAACATTGAATCTAAGTGCGCGGTTTGTTTTGCTCCGGGTTCTCTGCTGCTGTTTGCCGCGGCGGCGCGAGCGGTGGCTTGTTTCAATCGTTCCTTGGATTGAGCCCATCGCTCGTCTCGGTTCGAAGACGGAGAAGACGACGATCCCACGCCGGTTCCCGAGAGTAAATTGACGCTCTCTAAGTTTCTTCCGCCTGCACCACCTCCTAACCTGTCCTCGTCGTCGTCGATGCTGATTTGTTCTTCTTCCAAGTTTCTGGTAAAAGAGGAGAAATTTTTACTTCCTCGCGCTCTCGCGTTGCTCGGCGACGGTTCGTCGAAGTAATATTCTGGACTGGCGCACCCCAATCGACCACCTTCGATAATCTCTGCGCGTTCGCGATCGACTATGGATCTTCCGAGACTATCGTCTTCCATCTCTTCGTCTTTAGCGGATGCGAAGTGAAACGCGTTTTGGTCGCCAATCATGTTCGAGCCGAACCCGTCCGAGCCGATTGAAGTTCGATGGTGCAAACTGCTTCGACCGCTCGAGCCTCCTCGTAATCGAGCGGGACAGCAACAACACAAAATTTTCCATCCGTAACTGGCAATGCCATCGAACGCATCAAAGGCAATCAGGGCGCAATAAATGGCTAAAAATCCAGGAACGATCGTGTTGAATCTCTGCGCCGCTTCCGGAATGTGCTCGGCCATTTTCTTCGCGAACGTCGTCGGAGGCACCGATGGGCGAGACAACACCGGTAACAGCGCCAAGAAGTTATACGCCAACGGTGCGGAGTATCTGCACACCAAAGACGCGTTGAACAACAGCGATAAACTGTCCGTTCCGTACGGCACCAACGTGTAAAACGAAAACATCCCCAATCGACCGAGCGATAAGTACGCGCAAAAGCACACGTAAAATAAAGGCACGAAAATCGCCAAGTGTAAAGTCAAAGCGTTGTTCACGTTGTGTTCGACGATTACGCCGAATAAGGAGAGAGTGGCGTGCTCACCTAACGCGTCTCCGGTCCAAATTGTACTCTCGGCTAAAATAATCGCCAACGACAAAAAGCCGAAAGAGAAAGCCAAGACTTTACACGTCATCGGTTCAAACGTGCACCTGTAAAACTTTTCAATCGAGTCTCTGATGCTTCTGATTGATGACGAGGGCGACGACGCACCGCCACCGTCTCGTAAAGCAGATCCGTTCTGTAATAAATCTTGCGAGACTATCCCACCGCCCGCAGAGGGAGGTTTGATCAATCTTCCGTGGGTAGATCTGCTCGTTTGATACGTCGCTTCGGCTTGGAACGCGTCTTCCACCGCTTCCACGTACTGTGCTCGCGTCCTTCTGTACACTCGCAAAGACCGTTTTAATCGTCTTCTCAACCTCGCTAAATCTTTCTCTAAATCGTAATCGTAATCTAACATCGCGTCGTCATCGTCGTCGTCCATCATCACTCCCATGGCGTTCATTTCCCCGTATGACCCTCTTCTATTACTCCGAGTTGGTTGCATGGGCGACGATGGTCCTAATCCAGAGTTATTAATATTGGTATTACCGCTATTGCTACTTTCCACACGTAAAGTTTCCGCGTCTGGTACTTCGCTCTCGATGATCTCCATCGCCCATCTCAACTCGTGTCTTCTCGGCATCACCCTCGCCGTCGTCGCGACCGCTCTGCACACCTTCTTCAAATCTTCGTGCGCTTCTTGTAAACTCCTAGAAACGTGCGCGACTCTTTTATACGCCCTCGTCGGTCGATCGTCTAAAAACGATCTCTTATACAACGCTCTCGGCACTTCGACTAAACCGTACCCGACGAGCAAAATACCCGTCGAAATACCCCACGCGTTCGCGACGACGATGCCGTACGCGCTCAAACTCGACGCATCTAACGACCCGAAAAAAAGCAACCCAGTCGCGCCGACGAATAATATCCCAACTAACACTCCGTAGAAAATCATATTTTCTCTCAAAGCGGTCGCGCACCTCGACGCGAACGTAAAGTCTCCGCTGTCCTCGTAAATCTGATGCAACGGTAAAATCACCCACGTGAGGAAAAAAGTCGACCAGTACGTCAACCCCCACATGACTCCCATCGTCGTCGAAGCGTTCCCGGGGTCGTCGTTGCTGCCACTCTCGTCGTTCTCTTCTCCGTTTTGCCCGTCGTTGTTCATTCTCGAGAGCGCGTACCCGACGTCCAACGGCACCAGCGTCAAAATAGACACGCTCAACGTCCACGAGAGAAACACTTGCATTTTCACCGAGCTCGGATTGTTTTTCGCGCTAAAATATTTCAACGTGCGCAAGACGCAGACGAGCACGAGCGACGACGCGACGAGCGCGAACGTTGCTCTCATACCTTTTTTTTGTAATGAAAATGCGTCCAAAAGCGCGTCTGTGTGCGCGTATCTGTTGTCCGATTTATGCGCGCTCAAGTCAAGTTTATGGGGGCAATTTCTCTTCTTTTCTTCCCCTCGTTCGGGTTCGTTTTTTGGGGAAAAGAAAAGAAAAAAATCGGAAATTTCACGCACCATAAAAAAGAGCAAAACTATGTTCACGACGACGACAACAACAACGGTCGTCGCCGCCGCCGTCGTCCGCGCGCGCGGCAACACCAACAGAGTTTTCTGTTCTCGACGACAGAGCGGCTCGACGACGTGCTGCTCTTTTTCTTCTTCTTTTTCTTCTTCTTCTTCTTCCTCGGGTAAGAATGAAATCGAAGAAGAGAGAAGAAGCGCTTCTGCTTCTCGAACGCGTTATCCAAACGACAAGAACGAGAGGACGCCGAGAGGCGCGAAGAGAAGTGGGAACGTCGGGTTTTCCAGAGGTGCGATTTTGAAAACGCGCGCTTCATCTGAAGGTCTTTCGGATTCTGGCGCGGAACCGTGGGACCCGAGCGAACACGACGGCGCGTTGGACCCGATTCGGAACGAAGTGCTCTTGCAAATCGTTCAGTCGGAACTCTCGGACGAGGAGGTGAACAAACTGGTTTGGCAATGTTTAGGGTACGAGATGGAGATAGAATTAGATCCGGAGACGTTAACCGCGACGGAGAAGTGGAAGGTATCGGATAAGGTGTTCCCGAACTGGGCGAAGCGGTTTCCGGAACCTCCCGATGTCATCGGCGTGACGAGGAAATATTACCCGGAAATCGACCAGCCGGTGAAGGAGGCGTGCGCGAGCTTGACGAGATCTGTCGCGAGTGAATACAAGAACGGCTTGAAAGAACAGCTCAGACCGTTAGGGTGGAAAGGGTTTAAAATGGAAGGGTTGACGCCGAACATGACGAGACGAGCGCAAGCGGCGAATTGGTTGGTGTATTATAGGAGCGAGTTGAGAGGAGTTCCCATCGAGGAGTTGAAAAGGAGACGGGAGGTTCGAAGACTCAAAGAGATCGAGGACGGCGAGGAGAAGAAACCGACCGGTGGGTCCGCGCAGTCGGTGGTTTGATAGATGATAATAATAATAACAACAACGTTTTAGTCTTCGAATAATACTTACGATGTAACACGCAAACAAACAAACGAAAGCGTTCTCGTTCTCGTTCTCTCCATTCTTTTTTCTCCCTCTCTCTTTTACATGCATTTTAGTACCAACAATAACAATAAAGAGGATCGCATTAAGGATCGTACACGAACTCTCCGTACTCGCTAATTACCGTGACTTGACTCTTGCCGCTCTTCTCTTCCACTCGTCCGATAATTTTACTGTCGATGTTAAACTTCTTCCCGCACTCGATCAATCTATTCGCGATGCCGACCGACGGCACGTACACCTCTAACCTGTGGCCGCAGTTGAATACTTTATACATCTCCTTCCAGTCCGTATTCGAACACTCTTGGATTAATCGAAACAACGGAGGGACGTCGAACATGTCGTCTTTAATAATCTGTAACCCGTCGTCCACGAAGTGTAAAACTTTTGTTTGCGCGCCTCCCGAGCAATGCACCATGCCGTGAATTTCCTCTTTTCGTTTCTCGCCAACTTCGTCCAAAATCGCTCGAACGACCGGCGCGTACGTTCGCGTCGGTGAAAGAACTAACTTTCCAACCGTCATCCCAGTTTCTGGTTCGATATCCGTCAACTGATACTTCCCGGAATACACCAAATCTTCTGGAACCGCTGGATCGAACGTTTCCGGATACTTCTCGCCGACAGATTTCGCAAACACGTCGTGTCTGGCGCTGGTCAACCCGTTCGATCCCATCCCGCCGTTATATTCCGTCTCGTACGAAGCTTGTCCGTACGAGCTAAACCCGACGATGATATCGCCGGCTTGAATTTTATCGTTCGAAATCACGTCTTCTCTTTTCATTCTCGCGCATACGGTGGAATCGACCACCACCGTTCTCACCAAATCCCCAAGATCTGCGGTTTCCCCTCCCGTGCTCGTAATCCCGACCCCACACTCTCGCATCGTCTTCAGCACATCCTCTGTCCCTTCAATCAAATTCGTCAAAACTTCCCCAGTAATCAACCCTTTATTCCTCCCGATGGTCGACGACAACAATATGTCGTCCGCGCACCCGATGCACAACAAATCATCCGTATTCATAACCACAGAGTCTTGCGCGATGCCTCTCCACACGTTCAAATCTCCCGTCTCTTTCCAGTACGCGTACGCGAGCGAAGATTTTGTCCCCGCCCCGTCCGCGTGGACGCACGTGCAATATTCCGGATCCATCGCGATGTCCGGAACCACTTTACAAAACGCCTTGGGAAACAAACCTTTCGAGACGTTTTTTATGGCTTTGTGCACGTCTTCTTTAGACGCGGAAACGCCTCTCGCCATGTACCGCTCCTCTTTCACTCCTCCACCTTCTCCTTCCGAAGCAGCAGCTCTGGCGACGATCCTCGTCGCTCTCGACGAGGAAGAAGAAGAAGAAGAGGAGAAACCTCGACAACGCGCGCTCTGTCGTTGCGGCCGCCCGCGATGACGAAGTTTTCTAAAACCGCCGTCCTCGTTCATATTATTATTATTATTATTATTATTCCTACCACTGATGCTGTGATTGTTATTAGCGTACCCCCCCGAAGTCGCTCTTTTCCTGGAGAGCGATGCGGACGCGGACGCGGACGCGGACGTCGTCGCAGCGGACGACGTCGAACAGCAGCACAACGCGACAGACATGCCGTTTTTGTTTTTGTTTTTCGTGCAAAGTAAGTGTGAAATTTCAAACAAATTCTCTTTCGAGTGAAATGCTTGTTTAGGGTCTCACATCTAAACCCTAAACAATTTTTTGTACTCTCGTATAGATACGCTCGACGCAAAACCACGTTTACTCGTCGTGAGTATTTGCCCGCACGAGACACAGAGAGACAGAGCGAATTAAGTAAATAAGAACAACAACCGCGAATTATGATGGCATCATCTCTGTCGTTATCTTCCTCTTCCCGCGTTGCTCTTCGCTCCTCTTTAAGCGCTACCGTTTCATCATCTTCTTCTTCTTCTTCTTCTTCTCGCGATGGGAAAGTGACGACGACGAACGCGCTTCGACGTCGTCCTCGTTCGACGACGAGGAGAATGGCGAGTGCTTCTTCGGAGGGCAACGAAGCGACGTTCACGACCACTATTGGTGGCAGCAGTAATGATAACGATAAGGGAGAGAAAGAAACGTTCACGGTGGAAGTGCAAACGATCGTCGCTCGAAGAGCCATTCAGTGGGATTCGCTAGCCATTGGAGATGAAAATCGAGCGATTTACGTCTCCGGCGTAGCGTTCGATTCGGAGGCGGAGCAGAAAGGTATCAAACCCGGCATGCGATTAGTAGCAATCACCGACCCGGTGGATAAATCAGAAATGTGGCAAATACCGAAAAATGTGACTTTTGTTCGAGCGATGGATGCGATTCGATCGACGAGAGCCTATGATATTCAGTTGACGTTTGAGAAGGAACAATCGATCACGCGGGAGATGGTGGAGTACGCGAAAGCGTTGCAAGCTGGAGACGAAGAGGAAGAAGAGAGGAGACAAATCGAGGAAGACGAGATTCGACGCGCGATGATGAGTGGTGCTTCCTCTTCGTCGGCGGCAGCTTCCCCGTCGGCGTCGGCTCCTAACAACAACAACAACAATCAGAGAATAGCTCGTCCTTCCCAAGGCGAGAAAGAACGACCGGATCTTTATTCCGACAAGTGGCAGGGCGACGAATACGTCGGCGACGGCCCGTGGAACGAATTAACCGTAGGATTAGTCATCGCCGTCGCCGTGCCTCTCTTAATCACCGTCATCGCCGCGGCGACGAACGGCGTTTTGTGGAACGTGCCCGACAGCATCAATAGATACCGATAGATTTGCTTCTCCCCCACCATGTATTTATATATACACGTGTACCTCAACGTGCCTGGAATTTGTCTGAAACCGCCGCGGTCCTTTCGCCAATCATCATTTGGGTCCCTCTTTGCTCTCGCGCGTTGCGTTCTTTTTTTCTTCTTTTTTTCCACACTCGCGAAGAACTTTTCGTTTTCCTTCAAACAGTTTTCCATCATCACAAAAGAACAAAGCCTCTCTCAAAGTCGGAACCAACGACAAAAAGCCTCCGATATACGTCTCTCGTCTTCTCTCTTTTCTCTCTCTCGTGTTGATGCGTTTGTGCCTCTATTTTTTTTTTGTTTTTGTTTTTTTTGTTTTCGTGACCTCTCAAATTTTTTTGTGGCTCTTTTTTTCCTCATCTTTGAACACGCACGCAACACACTTACACGCGTTCGCGACACCACACGAACAAAGAAGAGAAAAGAATACAATGGTCAAGATTACCAAAAGTACGAATTCTCTCTCTCGCCTTTCTCTCTCATTCTCTCTCTTTTCTTCTTTTTTGAGCGTCGTCCGTCGTTTTCCTCTCTCCTCCTCGTCGTCTCGTCGGAAGAGAGATCCTTTCGTCGAGATCGGTCTCGGAGTTTTGTTTTTTTAGCCAGCGCGGCTTTTGTTGGTAAATACTTACCTCTCTCTCTCTCTCTCTCTGATTTAAGTTTGCTGCATCGGCGCCGGGTACGTCGGTGGTCCGACCATGGCCATGATCGCTCTGAAGTGCCCGCACATCGAGGTGAGTGAGCCGCGACAGCGCGACAGCGCGCGCGCCTTTTTTATCTTTCTCTTTTCTTTTTCCCCAAAGAAGAGCGAGAAAAAATCCTCTCTTCTCTCTCTCTGAGCGCACGAGAGCGCCAGAGATCCTCCTCGTCGTCTTTTTATCGAGACGATGGTGTCTCTCTCCCTTTCTCTCTCTCTCGTAGAGCCGCGCGCGTTTCGTTCGAGATCTCTTTTCATCGTCTGGAGGGAGAGGCGCGCGCAGTTTTTTTATCTTTCCTTTAAAGGCGCGTCGATGGGGAAAATGTAACACTA
>JACLAB010002613.1_pt1 | contig 37805 bp, 40 predicted proteins | sample 8027921 | NCBI WGS metagenome assembly JACLAB01 (sample SAMN15725117, study PRJNA655200) | protist metagenome | isolation source: fluorescence activated cell sorting (FACS) single amplified genomes of... | place: USA: West Boothbay Harbor, Gulf of Maine | collected 2000-07-19 | reverse complement strand
AGCACTTCCAGTGCCCGCCGACGTCCTTACCGCGCTCAAAGCAGCCCTTGCAGAGCAAAAACGCGCCTAGCGCCCCCTCCGCGTTGTCGCAGACGACACAGGGCATGACCGACAGGGTGACATTCTCTGCGTTGGCGTGGCGTTGGGATCGCTCGGTCGGCGTCGTCTCTTGGAAAACGCCACGGCCGCCGCCTGCGATAGGTCGAGGGAAGACACGTGTCAGTCGCGCGTGCATGCGATTTGTGGATATCACTCCCACGTGTCAGAACGTGAAGTTCGTAGCGCGCGAAAGAAATCCTTGAAATCCTTAAGAAACGACGTGCAACACGCGAACAGTCTCACCGCCGCCTCCGCCGCTGCCGCCTCTTCCGCGGCCGCGCCCTCGTCCGCGCCCTCGTCCACGCCCTCGTCCGCCGCGACCGCCACTGATGAGCACCTCCTCACCGTCTTCGGCGGCGGCGACGGCGGCGTCTCCGTCGTCGTCGTCCGCGGCCTTGCGCTTCTCACTCCTCGAGACAACGGGTGCGGCGAGGCCGGCGACGGGTGCGGCGAGACCGCCCTTTTCTTTCTCTTTCTCTGCCGCCTCGCGCTTCTCCTTCTCCTCCTTCTCCTCGACGACGTCAGCGTCCGTGCGCATGTGCACGGTCTCGCGCCACAGCTTCAGCCCCGGCTCGACGTCGCCGTCGTCGTACTCGATCCGGTGCGAGTACGACTCTGGATCGAACCCGGCGATCGCGCCTGGAGGGATACGATTGGAGGGATACGATTGGTTAGTTCGTGATCGTATTAGATGGCGTGGCGAATCGCGTGCTGGTGGATCCCACAGAAAATAGCGACCTGCCTTTGAACATCAGGCGTTCGTTCGCCCAGTGCACACTGATCTTCTTCCCGACCGCTCGCTCGCGCAACAGCGACAGGTTCGCGCCGACGTGCCCGGCACGCGCAAGGGGAATAATCGTGAGCTGCCCACACTCGTCGTTCTTTTTCACGACGCGCAGCGGCGCGAGCGTCGTCGGTTTAACGCACGCTCGCGGCTTGTGCCGCGGCGAAAAGGGAATTGCTTCGCTCGTGCGTTTTTTCGATTTGCACACGAGGCACGTGCCGCACGCGCTCGGCGCGTTGAGCACGCCAGCGACACTCGCGCCGACGACGTGCCTGAGGTCGTTCCATACGAAGCGACGTCGGGGGTGGAGTTCAAAGGCGTAAGTTGGAAATGAATGGCATCGCAGTCAGGGGTTGAAACCGAGGGATGGGCGGAGAGAAACGCCGACGAACGTCATTAAGAAACGGCGTTCACCACGCGAACGTGGTCGTACTGTATGGGGAACAGTGTATAGAACGCGCCTGAGGACGTCTTCTTCTTGGAGACGAGCGGTGGCAGTGGCACGCGCCGCGGGCGTCTCCGCGGCGCGTCGCTGCGCGGCGCGCCACGCACTCGCATCTTCCAGGGCTTTGGCGAAGCGCACGCGACCGCGCAAATCGATTGGCTTCGCGTCCATGACGTCGCTGTAAAACGTGTCAAAATCGAGTAAATCGTCCGGGTCTTTCCACTCGAACGTGTTCTCGGGGCCGTTCCATACAAAGCGACGTCGGGGTGGAGTTCAAAGGCGTCAGGTGGAGTTGAAAGGCATCGAGGTCGGAGATTGGAACCGTGGGATGGGCGGAGAGAAACGACGGGAAATGTCCTTAATGCACGGCGTTCACCACGCGAACGCGATCGTGTGGGGACCAGTGTATAGAACGCACCTCCACGAAGTACACGCACAGACGGTTTCCGGTTTGGCACAGTCGGTGCGCTTCTAACGCCGGAGGGGGAATCAAGCTGTGGTCGTCGTCCAAGTGCAGCGATAATGCCGGCCAATAGCTATCGTGTTCGGACCCGGACATCCCCGCGCGGCCGACGCGCGCGGGGGCCCACACGACGACGCCCGCTTTCTCGGCGTCGTCGTCGTCGATGTCGCTGCCGCCGCCTCGCCCGCCCGCGTTTTTGAGCGCCTGCGTCCCAATCTCCGCTGCGTTCGCGGGCGCGGGGTGCGCCAACGTGTACTGATCGACAGGAAACGCTTGGGTCAGTCGTGCGTCTAAATCACCGATCAAAAGTACGTTGAAAGGAAAGCGATCACAGGGTGAAGATACGCGACGGGAAAAGTAAAAGTCCCTCACAAAAGGAAACGACGTCCAACAAACATGCGAGGTAGGGCGCAACATGGATGTGGTCGCACCTCGCCAACCTTCGGCGCCGCGCGCTGACAACCTTCATTCGGCGGCGCCTTACCGCCCAGCCCGTGAAACACGAACGGCTCGATGTACACGTGATCGTACGCGAGCCGAACGAGGTACGGCCTGGTGCGCTCGAAGAGCCTCGTCAGCTCGGGTGTTACTTGCGCTTCCGAACCTCTCCCTTGCGCGGCGGTCTTCGGCTTCGGCGTGTCGCGTAGAAACTCCCCGAGAGGGATGAACCCGCGGATGATCGGCGTGTCGTTGCAATCGGCCAACGACCGGCGGCCGCGCCACAGCTCGGTGGTATGGCTCGTATCAGTAACGCCAAACGATTGAGCTTTACTTCGTACGTTGACGCCCTCGAAGATGTTCCACGCGACGCTCGGCCACCCGCTGTCCGCGACAACTATCTCTTCCGCGTCGTGCACGCTCGCGGCGCTCTTCGGAGCGACGTCGCCGACGCTTATCGCTTTCGGGATAGGCGTTCTGAACCGCACGCCGTCCCCAGCCCGGGAGAACTTGAGATCGTACGGACGCATGAGGCGCTCGCCGATCCACAGAGCCTGAGGCACCGCGACGGCGATGCCGAGGAGCGCCATTCGCTTCGCGTTGTGCGCGGATTCGCCGTCCGCGAGCGAACCGCCGTGCACGTCGTCTAACGCGCCCAACGCCCGCGCGTCTTCGTTAATGCCCCTTTGCCTTCCGTTACGAACCGCCCGCCCTGAGACGTGCAAAGGCAAGCACGGCTTGGTCCACCCGGCGGGTAAACCCATGAGGCGTTCCGCGTCGCCCACGGTCAACGCGCTCGCGAGGCCTGGCGGGATTACGAATACAACGTTGTATAGTGTCGGTAAGTCACTGGGATTCGCGGTCAAATTTTAAAATCGGGCGTGGGATGAAAACAAAACGAGGGAGAAAGTCTTAAGGAATTGCGTTCAACACGCGAGCAACATCGGATGGGGCGCGGTCTCGCCTTTTCCGTCGCACAGGTCTTCCACGATGACGATTCGCCGACCATTCGCCGTCGTCAGCGTGCAGTTCTCGTTGAGAATCGGGCCGCTGCGCTTCTCCGCGAGGTCCACGCATGCCATCTGCCTTTTAGGGACGCAGAACGGGGGAGTCATGAAGCACTTGTAGCATTCCCGCGGCGGATGCGAGCATTTTCCGCCTGCGCGCGCAGGTGAAGCGATCGTGGGTGAACGCGTCGGTCAGCCGTGCGTCTCACCGGTCACATGTTCGTTGAAAGGGAAGCTCGGTGATGAGAACTGACGGCGAAGCCCTTAAGAAACGACGCGCAACTCGTGAACGGGGCCGTATGGGAAGTAGACTCACCGCTGCCGCCACCGCCGGTGGCGTCGAGCGCGCACTCAACGCACATCACCTCCTCCTCTTTTGCATCATCGCCTTCGTCCTTCTCTTCGTCGTCGTCGCCGCCGCCGCCGTTTTCTGCGTTCGTCGGCGTCGTCGTATTACCCGTAATAACGTCCTTCTGTTGACGTTTATTACCCGCCCGGCAGTTCAGCTCGATGCACTGCCCAAAGCACACTGCCTGCGCTGAGGGTCCATTCCATACAAAGCGACGTCAGGGTGGAGTTCAAAGGTGTCAGGTGGAGTTGACAGGCATCGAGGTCGGAGATCGGGACCGAGAGATAGGCGGAGAGAAACGACGGGAAACGTCCTTAATGCACGGCGTTCACCACGCGAACGCGATCGTGTGGGGACCAGTGTATAGAACGCACCTGACAACAAAACGTCTCGCGGGTCTCCGTGCGTCGACGCGATGACGAAAACCCTTCGCCTCATCTGCGGCAGCCCCATCCCGGTGAGGCAGATGACCCGTTGCGCCCATCGGTACCCCAAGCGTTCGAGCTCGTCTGCGACGTACGCGATTGCGGGAGGCTGTGGCGGGTCGTCTTTGTGGTGCCACATAAGAAGTCCGGGGACGTTTTCGAGCAGCACCCACGGGACTCTTCTTCTCTCGAGGAGGCGGAAGACGTGCGACACGAGGCTCGTCTGCGTGCCGTGGCGTAACCCCGGGCGGGAAAGGTTGCTCGTGGAGACGTCCTGGCGGTGGATGCGGATGCGCGAAGGTTTTCGGTCGGTTGGTAGGTTTTCGCGACGAGGACGAGGACGAGGACGAGGACGACGCGCGCGGGGACGGCGGGACGGTGCGACGGGAACGGCGACTCCGACGCGCGCGCGCTCACCGGACACGGGAACCCCGCGGCGAGGAGCTCGGTCTCTTCCGGCAAGTCCCTGACCTCCGCGACGTCGCGCGCCAGCGCTTTCCCCGGGAACTGCCGCTGCAGCACCTGGACGCAGTGCGGGTCGTTCTCGACCTGAAGTATGACCTCGTGCCCGGCCTCCTCCAGGCCGAGGTCGAGGCCGCCGATGCCGCTGAACAGGGACACGGTCTTCATTGGGAGCGTATCGTATCGGCGAGGAGGAAGGGAGGGGATGTGCGGGGTGGGGAGGCGCGCGCGGCGTCGTTGTAGCGACCTCGCCGCGCGGCCGTTCCGACGCGACGATAGGGAAGGTCCGGCGGCGTCCGAGGAAAGAGAAACTTTACTATCGCAGTATCCTAGACTACTGTATCTAGACTCTGCCTTCGAAGGTTCACGAGACGGTGCCTCCGCGTCGTCGCCCGTTGCGAGTTGCGAACCCTCCCTCGAAACTACGACTCCGATGAAACACGCGAGATCTGAAAGCGCGCTCGATCAAAGTTAGGGTTAAATCGCACGTGAATGGTCGAAATTTCACTCCCGGGGGCCGGAAGCGAGGCCAGATGGGAGACAATGCTTCGCACTTCCCCCGAACACTCCGAAGGTGTTGACTGTACGAGTAGCGAGTGCTCTGCAACTGTGAGTATCATCAAACTGAGAATTGTATGGGTGTTTGGGAATAATTTGAGAGCTTTGATAAATTGTGACTCAAATGAGGTGAACCAAGCCCTCATTTATCATCAGTTTGTTGGTCGCCTGTGCAAAAATCTTGATTTCTAGCTTGGTATAGAAGTACAATACCAACTGACCTTCAATTCTTCAACTATCCTTTTAACATCCTCTTCTGTAAAAATATGTTCTTCTACCCACGCCGTAGTCGCAAAGTTGAGTTCTTCCAAGGAAATAAAGTCGCGGTGGAACATCAGGCTGTGAATAAAATTAGTGAAGGCAAACATACATCACAGACTTCAAAGTCAACTCACTCGTGAAGGCGTTTCTGGAAAAGTGAGATCTTGGAATGGTCGACCTCATTAAGTGAAACCATCAGAGCGATTTCTGGGGTGTACAAGTGGTATTTAATTTTATTGGAGATTTCAGAAATATCCATGTTGTATTCGATACAGATACCATTCTGGTTTTTGTTCATATCAGCGCAGGGTGCAGAATCTTTGTCCATATTTTTATTATTGCTTGCAGCCAACCCCTCTGACTCAACAATGAATCGCATGATCTCGATTGCAACTGCGGCATCTTCAACATCAACAGACTTGGAAAGTCTCATCTTTGCATGCGCTACGGATAATCGGATCATTGTCTCAAGTGTCCTTGCAGTGATGGGAAGTGTTCGTCTATTTCTCGGATCACTTGCCTGTGCTCAGAGAGTCAACGTCAATAGTTGTTCCCCGTGGGAAGAAAATTTGAGAAAGAGTTCACCTTATCCACTCTCCACTGCGCATACTGCTCAGCGATGAATGTTTCTGATTCCTTACTAAGTATCGGATCCCATGGGCGATGCTTTGCATAGTAAATGAACTTTTGTAAAAAACGTTTCGAGAGTACTGTGCTGCCAGGTTTGTGCGAACTGTACATTTCAGGTTCCTGTCAACCCAAAACCATATTAAATTTAGTGGCACAGATATTTTGTAATCAAGTCAAATACGCACGACATTGTTGTGCATAAGTGCGGAGTCTCCATGTAATATATTCGTCGTAGATGCAGCGAGTGTCTCCATCGAGTGCATCCCAAGAACGTGCGCAGAAATATCGCGATCAACCTGTACAGTAGTAAGATTTTTCCCATGAACGAAAAAAGAAGAAGTTTTGCAGCACAAGAACTGCACATAGGGATGTGCTGACCTTAGTATCCGATTGATCCAAGACGATGAAGAGTAAATCAAAACGTGAGAGCAAAGAGTCTGGAAGGTTAATGTTGCGAGTGACCCCTTGGCTGTGATCATAATTGCCATAAATTGGGTTTGCAGCAGCAACCACACTGCAACGAGCATTCAACGAGGCGTGAATGCCGGCCTGCAAGAATCATTGATTACAATATGTCCATGTAAAAAAAGATCTGGGAGCCATGATAATATGCAGGAGATCATAAATTGAATAACCTTGGCTATAGTCACAGTCTGTTGTTCCATAACTTCGTGAATGGCGACTCGGTCTGCATCATTCATCTTGTCAAATTCATCGATGCACACGACCCCTCTATCCGCAAGTACCATTGCCCCGGCCTGTGAAAAGTATTGTACAACAACCATGAGGAACTTCATAAGTAAAATTCAAAACAAAAAGAAACCGAGAAGCACAAAAATGTGGACATACCTCTAACCTGCGTTCACCAGTTTCTTGATCTGTTGTAACTGCAGCTGTGAGGCCAACACCAGATGAACCTCTTCCAGTGGTGCTGAGGGTTACATGACATCACGAGCTTCAGTATTTGTCGTAAACGACTGACTCATATATAGCTCAACTTAACGAGAAAAAATCACCTGACAGCATAGGCAGCCACACCAAGCACACACCTCAAAAGTTGTGACTTTGCGACAGAGGGATCTCCAACCATCAAACAGTTGATATCGCCACGGATATGCGTCCCATTATTTAAGTTCTTCTCACTGCCACCGAGCAAAAGTAGAACGAGCGCTCTTTTGATGTGCTGCGATCGATAGAATATCTGAGTACAAATAAAATAAATAGGTGTGAATTTGAATTGGCGCACGTCGTGACCACAAATGGAGGGTGCAAATGAACGTCCGAGCAACTCAAGCAGAGCTCTCGGCTTAAATTTTCTGGGAAGTTCGTTAATATTCTTGATGTCCTGACGAAGACAGTCGTTTTGAGCAATCGACATTTAATGCACTGACTCCATCGAATATGATGAAAATAGAATAAACAAAGCAGCGGCCTTCATAGAAAGCAAAGACTTTGTGGTGACCAACCTCGTGGCTCAGGGACGGGGCCACAACTTCTTTACTGAGCTGGAAAATGCCAAGTGCAACGAGGACAGTCCGAAATACACCGGATAAGCCAGATCCACTTGTTCTCATGGGAATTGCCTTAAAAAGAAATGAGTTACTTCAGTCAACAGTAAGAGACAAAAATGCCTGTCGCCTTTTTCTTCTACCCACCTTATAAATTCCTACAACACTTACGCGGTCTCCCGGTTTACAAAGATCAACTAAATCGTCTTCAAGTACCACATCTATGGAGCAGGGTAACTGACCTATCCGTGCATGCAAAGTTACAGCAAATAAAATACCAGGAAAAGAAACATAGTTTACCAGGTGGTGCGGATTCAGGCATCTCCTGCACGTTAATTGACTGATAATCGCGATACGAACATAGCCCATATTCCGTGGTTAACAAGTTTCCGTTCTCATCCCTGTTGTTATAACTCATGATAAATGACTTGTAGAACTAACTTGAAAATCCAAAATTGCCGACTGTAATTTAGGAAGCACCACAGTGCCTTGCGAAAAGTTGGGGCAAGCAAGAGACATGGGGTTTGCTGTTTGCTCTTTACCTCGTTGGGTAAACAGTGCTGGTAGGCGTTCCTTTCGAAGATGTCACATCGCGATATTCCCGATTCACAAATCTCCTGAACAGCGTACATGTTAGAAAAAAGTGGGAATCTGCATTTTTTATCAAAACAGACCCAGTTGCTTCACAGAAATGGGTAGTCTTCACAACCTTCGGGCGTACGCACGAACCTATGACGAATGGAATGGAACTCGTGACGCAATTGAAAAAACAGAGGAATTATACGTAAGCCACATAATTCTTACATTTCGTAACGATGCCCTCCACATTTACTATCTTGCCGAGGAAGGGCGATAACAGCTCCCGAGGTGAAATGCGATGGAAACCAAACCTGCACGAGGAACATCAACTTGGGAGAAAACTCACAAGCAGTGGTCAAACTTACCCCCCGGTAAAGGTTATACGAATGTCCCCTTCAGAGAGATACTTCGGGTCGATTGTACTCACTACATCTCCAACTGCCTCTGTAAGCGAAGATAAATATTCCCCTGGTTCACGTAGCAAGCTGCAAGACAGAAAGACAGCTGAAAACGGTGCAAGACTACAAGAAAAACGTTCGTGCTCACGACCTGTTCGCCAGAGATGCATCAAACTGGCGGAGTGCGTTGAGGTTGATCGAAAGACGTCGTTCGCGGCGAAGCACAAGATCTTCAATAAGTTTGTGGTGATTTCCTTCTTGCGACTTTTCAAGGAAATCTGCAAAACGTTTTTTCAAATATATGCGGGATTCGTCAGAAGTTTGCATCCGTGTCTCTGAAGTTTAAAGAAGCAATGGAAACTTGCGAATCTGAAAAGCCAAATCACGGGGCGTTTCAACGGAGTTGTTGCTCTGAAAAATTGAAGTTTCGGAGGCAGCGCAGACAAGCAAACGATGCACTATTCGCGGAATTGACCTCGTCCTTTGCTGTACCTTTGAAGGTACGTGTTGTACTTGACGTGGAATACGAGTACAGTACAAGCTAGCACGAATAAATGCTAGGAAGTACGAAAGTATTTTCGAAAGTACGAAAGTACTTTCGTACGAAAGTACGAAAGTACCTTCGAAGGTATCTATGTGTGCTACATAGCCCAGTCATAGCCCTACACGTACACGTACTGTACTGTACACGTGCGTGTACAGTACAAGTAAAACCTCAATGAATTTTGATACCTTCGGTCGAATAAAAAAATGAGTTCGGACCTGTAACGAACGAAGGTATGTCCCATTAGGGCTATAATAATCTCTAAGATTCGTGCTAAATTTCAAGGAACTTTAAATGTACAGCCTACACGTACACGTACTGTAGGGCCTACCTAGGGCCTAGTACTTCCGGAAGTACGATTCTGATAAGGAGATTGCCACAGAAATCTTTCCAGAAAATGCACACAAGAATTGTGCAAGCACTTCTCCCCTGGAGTCAGGTACAACAGGCAGGTCATTATGAATCTGATGGCAACATGTGCTGTGCCGATGCCAAGCACACAGTGTCCGTAGGTTATGGTCAGTGGATTCAAAGGGGCTCAGACAACTATTTAAATAAAAAAAGAAGAAAAGTGCACGCATTCACTCACTGCCTGAGAAGTTGGCGGAGGTCGTTGACTCTCTCTCTGTTCTTCACTTTCACCATAATTTTCTCCAATAACCCTGACGCAATCGTGGAGAACTGCAAAACGATTCATAGCTTTATGGACCATGTACACCTAGTAAGCAAGACAACTGCTCCTACCGTACTATCAAATATAGGCCTAGTTTTGGAAGACAAGAGCTCAAAACATGGTTTTGTGATTGCGACTCTATATTTTGAATATGCCACTTCGCAACTGATGACGGGATCCTATGAAGTTGAGAAGAGGATGACGCCGAGAACTTTAAACTTTTTTGTACACGAACACCGGCAAAATAATACCTGAAGTGCGAGGGCTGCATAAATCAGCTGCAAGTGGAACGTGAAATCAGCTGCTCGAAAAGAAAGTTAGATTAGCCAGGGGCTTCATGGCAAGCTTTCAACCTGGATGATTCTCGACAGCAGTTTTGAATATGAAGGTAGAAACGGGGATCTGCAGATGTAAATATGATGCCTTCATCGTATTATCACATGAAAAGGAAAAAATCAGTCACCCTACCGCTTTTATTTCGCTGCAACCTAGACAAAGACTTCGAGAGCAGAGAGAGCTAAGATACGAACTCTCAAACCGAAAAAAACTGATCCAAAGCACTAAAAAACGATAGATTGAGATACGCATGCGACGTTTTCGATTGCTAAACATTGTCAGCACCTTTGCTTTGATTGCTGATTCTCAAGCCGCGCATGAATAAACGACGTGCTGCTGCCACATCCCCCTTTTCAACAAAAGAACATATAACATCAGATGTAAACACAAAAATACACCACGGTACTCACCTTCTTCTCGTATTCCCACAAAGATGCGAAAGACCAGAGTCCAGAACACGATGGATTCAACTGAAGTGCATGGGATATAACTTCAGAAAGCAACCGCTGGCTACCGTGAGTATAACAGAAAGTTGTCAACTCTAGCCAAAGGCCTACATTCCCTCGGAACTTACTCAAAGCTCGCTGGAATAAAGTGTAAACGATTCGAATGATGCCTTTCGATACTTCACCACCGCAAAATCGCATCCGTTTTGAATGTTCGACCTATGAAATCCCGTATTGGTAAACACGAAGCCTAAAACTTTATCTTGCTTAGAACTCACCATTCGAGCGCTGTACAAGTCGTGTAGATCTTTCTCAAATTTTATGTATCTCACGTAGCGACTCACCAATGCCCTGCGACGTATTGCATGTTCGAAGTGCGCGCGCTTCTGTGCAATTTGTGTCAGTTCTAGTCTGCTAAACGCCCCCGATTTTTCGAGTGCGTCGGAGTTATGAATAGCGTTTTCTTGAGAAACAATGAACATGTCTGCCGTTCTCCTATGCTTTGCACTCCGATCTTCACGAAGAGGTGGTTCAAGTATACTATGCTGTTCGCGGGTCGCCCTTACGGGCACGTTGAAGGGCGCGCGCGTGGGCCGATTTGCCTTTCAAAATTTTCGCCCCTTGATCGTAAATCTCCGGTCAGCCTCGTTGAAAAAAAATCACCGATGAAAATGCGATGAAAATTTCCCCACCGGAAGGACGCGGTTTCAACGTTTTTTTAACCGACTAATTTGAAACTGGCGGAAGGTACCGATTTGGTACCTTCCGCCAGTTTCGCGAATCGAGCCGGAAGGGCGACCCGCGAACAGCATAGTACGAATAGTAACTACGAAGGTATGTGCCTTTGCATAGACTTTGTCTCGTTCTCAGCCAGGATTTACGGAGTACTTTCGTACGGAAGTACCTTCGTACAACGCACGTGTACGTGTACGTGTAGGGCTAGCTAGGATGTTCAGGTCAAGAATAGCGTATCCTGCCTACAGTAGCCAGCTAACTCCGAAGGTAGCTGGCTAGCTAGCTAGCAGTGCAAACAAGTGGCTACAGACCCAGAAGTACCTTCGTACCTTCGTACAACGTTGTACAGAGTTTGGGCTCCTACGTGTACACTCATCACTATCTTTCAAGAAGAAATATGATACTATCCCTAGCTATCATAGCTCTAGCTAGCTAGCTAGTCATGGCCTCCTATGTGTACAGCTGTACACGTACAGTAGACTATTAAACCCTCCGTGTTTATTAAACTTCCAGAGTGTAGCGTTGTAGTCGTGTACGATGTAGTCTACAGTAGGGCTAGCTAGCTAGCTACGAAGGTACCTTCGAGAAGGTACGAAGGTACCTTCGAAGGTAGCTAGCTAGCTAGGGCCTAGCCCTACCTGTACAGTACACGTAGCCCTACATGCCTATCTTCGAAAGTTTGGCCGCGATATTCTTTTCAAAAGTTGAGGTCAGTGCAACAGGTACGACGTTGTAGTCAGAAAATAGTGTACTGTAAGTTTAGAGATGGGGTATCTTCGAAGGTACTTCCGGAAGGACCTTCGAAGGTATCTGGCTAGCTAATAAGAGTGCGTTTTTTAGAGTTCGATCCCCACAGCATGTTCAGTTTTAAATTAGAATAACTGAAGGGCAGAAGGGGATCCCCACGGCTACTGAGCAAATCAATGACAGCGAGCGATTTTGTGACCACATATGTTCCTGGAAGTGCTTCAGCCATTTACGATGTTGCAACAGGGGGTGAAGTCGACGTCAATAAAAGGAACCACGAAGATGACTTACGTTGTGCGACTTGAGCTTTCTTCGAGGAAAAGGAGCTACGTGGCCCGACGCGGAACTACATACGAAGGTACGAGTACTTTCGTACGAAAGTACTTTCGAAAGTACGAAAGTACTTCCGTACAACGTGTAAATAAACGTGTACCTCTCCTCACGTACCTGTACGTGTATCCGATAACCACGCATAATAGACATAATCCGTACATGTCAGCCGTACAAACAACGTTCTGTGAGGCATTTTCTAATTTTAGGGCCTACAGCAGTTATGGAAGTACTTCCAGAAGAATTTATGTCAACTATGTAGTTCTTGCTTAGAGAAAATCCTATCACAAAAGCTGTCTGTCTCATTTTAGAATAAATGAATCAACTTGTTCAATTTTGAAGTCGACCCTCAAGTGCAAGATACGCTTCATCTCCAAAATCGAAAGCTTGGGAGCACCGACTAAGCCTTCCTACAATATTTTATATATAAAGAGACGAACAAATTGAACTATTTCCTGAAAAAGATGTAGCAAACGAAAAGAATTTTTCTTACCCAGTACTCTGAAACCTCAACTGGTGATTCAACACTTAACACAGAAGAAATGTGCAAAAGCCTAGCACATTTCTCACGCACCTACACAAGAGGAAGAATTGTATCAAAATAAATCAATGTCGATGCAAGTCACATTTCAGAACAAGAAAGATTACTAACTAAACTACTTAATAAAACAGGCATACCGCAACTTCAGGGAATGTCGATGAGAGGTGTAAAATGAATCTTCGAATCTCTCTTTCGAGCTGCAGACCACCTAGTTGACTGAATCGCAGGCGTCGAAAGATGATGTCCTGGAAACAACGTCGTGAATAGTGCTCATTTTTAAGAAGAAAAATCAAACCAGAACCTCGATAGAAGATGCCAGCAATTCAATAAATGACGAGAGAATCGAGTTGATAACATGCAACGAAATTCGCTTATTGTAGCTGTAAAACGAAAAAAAAATAGTATTAGGAAAAACAAGAACAACATAATCAAAACCTTGGGAAACTGGTAATCTCCAGAGAGTAAGATAAGTAACGGTCGAAAAATAAAGGTAAGAAAGAAAGAAAAAGAAGTCACGAAATGTCTGACTGAAACTCGCCTCATCTATTTTCGAAAACAGGTTCTGAAGCCAAGGATCACTTTGCTCGTGAAGTAAGTATGTGTAGTCGTCAAGAACATAAGAAAGCCTTGAAAATACGTCAAGCACAACCCGGAAACGATCCAACAAGACTTTGAAAAAGGAGGTTTTTTGAAAAAGACATGAATTAACTCGTCGACACATTGAGAAAAAACCTTTCGCAAAGATAATTATTTTCTCTGAAATCTGCTGACAGAGAATGTCGGCGGTATCCTGCAGAAGTCGATTTAATTATTATGTGATTTAGGAACAAGTTATTTATAAGAATACAGTAAAATTGTCAACGTCAAAGTCAAAATCTTTCTCGAAATAATGAGTCTTTGACAGGGAATGCTGGAGATAAATGTGTATCAGTTGAATGCCTTAAAAAAACAAAACCATCACATGCCTTAAATTTTGCAATTAATATTCGTAAACTTTGAGAAATCGAGTCGCAAAATAATATGAAGGCAAGGATATCTTCAAGTTTTGCCTGTGAAAACTGGTTAATCTTTGTTTGTGAAAACCAAGAAGAAGAAATCATTACAGTAATTTTCTTTATTTCGATCTGAAAAACCTATGAAAAACGGAATCAATGATATTTAAACATGGTAAAAATCAAATACTTGCATCATTCTTCAAAAACGAAAAAACTTCACGCAATGTTGAATCAAACAAAAAAGAATGCCCTGATTTCAATGAACATTAAGGTCAGGTCCGAATATTTATATGGAGAACAATCACCAGAATTCCAAGCCCGGGATAAAGCCTCATCGAATACAAAGAAAACATCATCTACGAAACTCTCGTCGTCGATGACATTATTCAATCTAAGATCGAGTACAATTTTAACGGTTTTCCGGAGGTTAAGTGCCTTCGTATGAGAACAATGAAGTATTTATATAATTCGCACGAATTTTTCAAAGTTGAGTGACCTGTACTGCTGCGTATACGCGCAAATGTTCATATGTTCCGCGAACGACTCTTGATTTCAGAAAAAATCTCGTCCAAAGAAAGCTAATCGAGCTTTTATGAGTTACATGAGAAAAATTATAAATAACGAAGATAATTACCGTTTGTACGCATTTAAAAGCTGAAAAATATCAATGGAGTCATCCTAGTACATGAAGTTAGACTATATGCACGAAGAATTGTTTCATTGGTTCGTTCGACTACCATGAATTTTTGAGCTCTGTTATACGGCAATGTGTTATTATTTATTTTAGTGCCTTTATATAACTTTTTACCTTTTTCGGTCTTGTTGATCATTTTCAAATTGAAGATCAGAATATGAACCCTGAATTTCATAATTATTTTTTAAAAACCATAAATGGATGACTGCATGATTCGTACCAAAAAATTCAGAAGAATGATCTCCCCGTTTTTGTTCGCTTGCTGAATTGATGACCAAAAATTTAACAGACAGCGTGTATCAGAAATATTATTTACAAAAAAACTTACCTCATCGAGTTTGTCAAGCAGATTTGAAAACGCCTCCGAACCGAAAGACCTCTTTATTTCATCATGAAATGTTTCGATACACGAAAACATGATTTGATATAAGTTAGACAGGGCTAAAACATCCTTGAGACCGCCTCCTTTATAGTTTTGTTAATTGCGGTTTTACAGAGAGAATGTTTCTGGTTTTGGCCTACCAACTTCGGAACCATGACGTTCAATCTCTAATTTTACTTCCTGTGGAATATTCGATAGAATTTAAATTAAGAAAATAATTTTTTGGAAAACAAATTTACTAGATAGATTAGATAGATTGGAAACACACCCACCTGAGAAACGAAGTCACTTATCTTCTTCAAACCCTCTTTTGCTAGCTGCAGCCTTGGAAAAAGCTTCCCATAATTCAACACCTGCGTGAAAATTGATTTATGTACTCAGTCTTCTGTGAAAGCTAGCTTGTATTATGTTCTGTATAATAATTTGGTGTTACCTGCTGAACATCTCGTTTCTGTGTTGCAGCAGCGAAAAGTTGTCGAACCACGTTCGCAACTACATCACGCAGTTCAACCAGCCTCGCCTCATATGACACAGAACTCGCTACTGTATCCGCTGACTCGCGTGACTCTGACTTGCGCAAGCAGTGCAAGGTTTCCACACATTCAACAGCAACCTCATGTTTCCCGTTTCGCAGTGACTCCTTTCAAAGCGAGAGCAGACACTGAGACAATCGGCAATCGTCACATGTTTTAGAAATGATTGATTACCAGGATGCAACGGACGCATGTGGCAAGCTTGTCGTTGAACGCTACCCTTGAAATTGCGTGCTGCAAACTATTTTTAACAACAGTTGAGGAACGAGCCTATACCACAGAGCAAAAAACAAGGTGATGCTCAACCAAGTGCAACATGTAATATAGCGCGGCTTAGCTTGCCCAGAGTACACCATGAAAAGCTCACCCGATGGCCAATTACATTTGATTGCCCGCTTCTCCACGAAGCATAGAGGAGAAAACGCCCCAAGTTGTTAACCAAGGACCCCACAGGCGAAATCTTCGGGGAAAAACAGTAGTTATGAATACGACTCAGTATAAAAGAAATGAAAGGTCTGTTTGTTTACCTGCCGATGGTTAGATTCGCCGGATGCATTAGATTTGCAAAGCACCGAACTGCACAGCTTTAACTGCTGCTGCTGCTCGTGTGAGGTATCCTCCAAGAGTCTGTCGAAGAAAAATAATCTTTACAAGTGCGTGAAAGATGTGACACGGTGGGTGCGATATATTTCAGTTAGCGAATGTTTCTTCATGTGGTCGGTACTTGCTTTTTAATGGTGATGATATCCGCAGCGTCTTGAACCGAGGAAGTCATTGTAGGCACTCTGCAGCTGTGCACGTCGTTCCGTCATTGTAAAAAACGAGTTCATATCAGAGAGTACACGACGTGTACACAGCTACACACGTACGGAAGTACCGAACTTAAAACCCTAAAATTACAAAAAGCACCTATCAAATTAGCCTTGATAGGAAGGCCTGCGCCCTTTAAGCCCTGAATTAGCGTTGATGCGACAGAGTTAAGGGTGAAATGAACCCGAAGGGTTCAACCCTTTAAGCTCCGTCAATTCACGCTAATTCAGGGCTTAAAGGGCGCAGTACAGTACACGTACTGTAACGTTGTACTTTCGTACCTTCGTACGTGTATTACACGCGTACCGGTATTCTATTTCCGGAAGTACGAAAGTACGAAAGTACTTTCGAAAGTATCATTTTTTTTTACCTTCGAAGGTACGGAAGTACTTCCGCAACACAAAAATCAGAGTCTAGCCAATAGCTAGCTAGCTAGCTAGCTACGAAGGTAGCTACAGGTAGCTAGCTAGCTAGCTACGAAGGTAGCTACAGGTAGCTAGCTAGCTAGCTAGCTACCTTCGTACGAAAGTACTTTCGTACGAAAGTACTTTCGAAAGTACGAGAGTACAACGTTGTAGCTAGCTAGCTAGCTAGCTAGCTATTTTACGAAGATAGATAGCTAGCTAGCTAGCTAGCTAGCTAGCTACTAGCTAGGGCTACTACACGTAGTAGATAGGTACGAAGATAGAATAGCTACTAGCTAGGGGCTAGCTAGCTACACGTGTAGCCTTCGTAGGGCTAGCTAGCTGCTAGCGCTACACGTACACGTACGTGTACACGTAGCCTGGCCACAGGTAATAAATTCTTTAGACTTGCTTGCAGCTAGATAGTCTTCTATTTCTGTTGCCGGTGCCACGTGCACGATTTCAATGATTTTAAGGTTAAATATTAATGGTCCTGTTCTTTCTGGGAGCGACATCAAGCATTCAAGGCAACGAGCGGCGGCTACACTGTCGACTTCATACATTTGCAAGGGCAGTCACAAGAAGGCGGCCGCCAGAGATGATATTTACCTGACCACTGTCTTTGCTGGTCTTGAAGATGACTTGACTCCGGCATTCAACTCACCAAATGATGAATGCGCAAGGAAGGCCGCACGACCGGCATCCATTCCGTTATCTGAAGATATGATAGAGGAGGGTTTTTTCGTAAGGAATCAGCGCCATAGTGCAGGTTGCGGTTGCAGTGTATGCGCGAGACTCCGCGACATGCTGGATCTTACGAAACATTCGGCAGACCTATCGATCAGACACGCTCATTTTTCATGTCCGATATTCGTGTGCGTCGATGACGGTTTCGTCGTTGGGAAGAGGCAACAGAGGCATCATATTCCTGGTTGTCGGTGCCCTAACTGCAACCACTTGCGCTTTAAGAGGGATGCGGGAATTGTAAAGTGTGTCACTCTCTCCACGAGTTTGCTCCATGATCTAGTCGGTATCGATATGTGCCACCAAGTTGTTCTAGATGCCGAGTGCGAAGCTCTTCGCCGTGCTAAGATAAGTGCTGCTAATAAAGGTAATGCTGCATGGAATAAGGGAAGGCAACATTCTCCGGAGACGATTGCTCGAATAAAGAAAGCCACCGCTAAAGCAATGCGAAATCCCGCTGTGCGGCGTAAAATGAGAGAAGCAGCAGTGCGAAATTCTCACAGCGACACTACCAAATTGAAGATTCGTCGCACAGTTCTTGATAACGCATGCCGGAAGCAAAGAGCTATGAATATGGCAAAATCAAAAAATGACGGTTTGCGAAGAGGTAAGGTGGGTGTTTGCACTACGGGTACATTTGCTAGACGTGTGAGTGGTGTGCAGTCAGCAAGCTTCGGCATTTGGACTAAGTTTGGCTTGGAACAACGTGAGGTACACAAGAAGAACGCAATGAGTGCTTTCAGGAAGGTGGCGAGACAGAGCAATATTCAGATGGTAAAAGATATCGAGCACAGGCCGATGAATGCTGGAGCGAAGCGCTTACGGTCTAATCGAGGTGTTCCCAAGACTGCAGAACACAGGGCTGCTATTTCAGCTGCGCTCAAGGCAAAGTGGGAAGATCCTGCTTACATTCTGAGTCAAAAGAAGGCCAGTAGTATACGCAAGCACCAGTCCACCGCCTCAGGAAATCATCGGGCAAGACAAAAAGAAGAATTGAATCAAGCGTGGCGACGTCGTGCGGAGCTCGTCAACGAGGTGCAGGATTTTTTTTCTCAAGCAACAGCAGCAGTCAAAGCACTTGAGAAGCAAAAAACGGCAGGAATAGATGTTGACGAGTTGATGCTGATGAAGGCTCTCGCTGCTGTAGCTGAAACGCGCAAGGTGCTCGAGTCTGTTGAAACTATCTCGCAGGTAGATAAAACCCCTGGTGAAGTCAGAGACGCAAAGTGAGGAGGTCCGGTTCGTGAACACTTATGTAATTGTATATAGGTATATGTTCTTGAAGTATCTGAGAGATGCTTTCTGAAGTCCCAGGATCCCTCACATCATAATAATTTTTTTTTGGAATCCATGAAGTATTTAGTCCTGCTTAGGTGCTTCCTTTGAGGCGTTGACTTGCTCTTCGCCCATCGATTTCAGCACTGTGAGGATGAGCTCCTTGCCCTCGTCAAATTGTGACTGTATCTGTCTTGCAAGTGCTTCCGCTTCATCATGCCCACTTGGAAGCTTCAGATCCTCACGAACATTACCGGAGTCATCCATGAGCCCAAGCTGGTAGAGAAAAGTATACGTGAGAAAATAGGGGTCGGCAAAGTCAAGGAGAAAGTGTACCAAAGTGACAAGAAAAAGTTGAGTGACTTACAAAACCCTCGTCATTAAGATCGACAACAGTATAATCGTCGCGGTTCACGAGGGGAACCTGTGGGATTGGTTCGGACACGGGTCAATATTCATAAGAAGCCCACGAGCTACGCCCGCACATTTTTCTCGAAGTGTTTCTACCAACACACACGAACAGTGGAAAACAGCAGTTTTACGTGAGAGAACAGCGAGATAGTTGGAGGTCACCTCGAGGTTGTGAGAAGAGGGCACAAGCTCTTCAACCTTTTTCCCGGTGAAGATATCCGTGGCAGTAAAATGACACTTCGCGTGGCCGTGTTTCCCGGTCTTCGATGTTGTGACATCAATAACCTGGTTGGGCAAAAAGTGTGGTGCGGTGGGACTCAGAGCACGAAATACCGTTCATAAGCTTTTTTCTTCAGGGTTATACCGGAAAAATACAACGATATCGTTAGCGCTCAAAAAATGAGATATTCGTACAACAAAAACAAGAAGAAGAACGAAGATGAATGTTCAAACGCCAGAGTCTTTCCGTGCTACTTGTGGCAGAAACGCGTTCGAACCTTGGTGGGGCGTCCCTTGATCACCATAAAACCTCCTTTGCGAACATTACCGGCCTGCATAGGGTAGGTAGTGGAGGCGCCCGAATCAGCAGTCTCAAATTGTTCAACATCATCGTCGGACATGTTTCGCGGGTTATGAGATGATCTCCAGCGTGATCCAACTTGGTCGCGAAAGTCAGAGCGGGAACTCGACGAACTTCCGCCTTCTCTTCCCCACTTTCTTTAACACGGCATTTATTTCCAGTATGATAGTGTACACGTACACAGGGCAACGTATAACGTGTAGTGTACACTGTTTATTCTCTCAGCACTCCACGAACGTGTACACGTACGTGTACACGAATGTATTGTACACACACCGGTATTATTTTATTTGTCAATCTAGCTAGCCATATCTTCGTAGCCCTAGAGATCGATAGTCTACACGTACGTTGTACACATAGTGCACTTTTCATTCGAGTTATACAGTACCTCTGTTGATATGCGAGTTCAAAACTCAGGCTTTTCATGTTACGATCACCATATATTTCTAGGTATGTATATTGAGAACCTCGGCAGTGACAGCGCCCGAGAGCACAAAAATAAAACATCAAGTGTTTAAAAAATTCTTGTATTTGCGTTCGAGTCCACCCCCTTGACCTCTCGGGCACGTCACCTTTATTCTGTTGAATATTTCGGTGACGACAGGACTCGAACCTGCGCAGGCATTGCCTAGTGGATAACACGTGCGAGAATCACTCACGCGCTAGTTTATTAATAGGTGAATGCTAGGAATATATAGCCATATGTAACATATACATACTGAGCACTGAAATACTATGATAGCTACGAAGGTACGTTGTTATTGTACAGTACAGTATGAAAGTACGAAAGTACTTTCGAAAGTACGAAAGTACTTTCGTACGAAAGTAGTTATTTATCTACTGTACCTTCGTACAACTACAACTACTGTACAAGCTACGAAGATAGATACGAAAGTACTTTCGTACTTCGAAGGTACTTTCGTAAAACGTTGTACTGTACACGTACAGTACGGAAGTGCGGAAGTACTTTCGTAAAACTTCGAAGGTACGAAAGTACTTTCGTAGCTAGCTACTAGCTAGCTACCTTCGTGGCTACGAAGGTAGCTAGCTTGCTAGCTGCTAGTCTAGCTAAAAACCGCCTCCTACTCACCTACGTGCACCGTCGAAGGTACGGAAGTAGGCCCTACCTTCTAAGGTTCTTCCGGATGTACTTCCGCATTTCCATACATGGCTGCATACTGTAGTTCGAAGGTGCCTTCGGGATTCCGGAAGTTTTTCCGTACGAAAGTATTTCCGTACGCAAGTTCCGTACGAAAAATCCGTATGGAAGTACAGATGCACTTCCGGTACTGAAGTATGATAATAAAAGTACAACGTAGGGCTACAGTACGTGTACGGAAGTATCTTCGAAGTTACACCGCGTTACATCCGGAAGAACTGTACGAAAGTACGAAAGTACTTTCGAAAGTACTTGTACTTTCGTACGAAAGTACTACGTACACGTAATATTGGCCCTAGCCTACAACAGTCCTACAACTACACGTGTACAGCTGTACACGTAGGGCCTACTGATCGCATTTGAAGTCATCAATGATTATTTCGTTGATTTTACAATACGTGTAGCTCCACATGCAGGTAGTTTATTGTTAACTGCGATCATAATACCCACAAGTACGACACTTTGGCCGAGCGGTCTAAGGCGCTGGCTTCAGGCTTCGTATCTTAAAACAGAGCTTGCCAGTTCGTAAGAGCGTGGGTTCAAATCCCACAGGTGTCAATATTTTTCTGATGAACTCGATTTTAAATATTCTAATGTATGATACGGAAATACCACTACGTGTACATTTGTAATGTACAAATTTGTACTTTCGTACCTTCGTATACAGTATGTACGTGGACTTTCGGAAATAGATACGGACGGAAGAACGTTGTACTTCCGGAAAAACTACGTACCTTCGAAGGTACGAAAGTACCTTCGAAGGTAGTACGTTAGCACTACGTACGTACCTTCGTACTTTCGTACTTTCGTACTTCCGTACTTCGTTGTACGTGTACAACTACATACGTGTACTGTAGTCGTGTACTGTACGGAAGTAATTTTAGTTGTTATTCTATTTCCGGAAGTACAGTACGTGTACGTGTACTGTACCTTCGTATGTTGTTTATGTACGGAACGAAGTACACGTACTTCCGTCCGTACTTCCGGAAGTACTTCCATACTTCCGTAGTTGTACTTCCGTTCACGTAACGCGTTACACTACGTGTACACTACAGGGCGTGTTATACACGTACACGCACACGTACACGTACACGTACACGTTGTACACGATACTGTACGTGTAAACGTGCGATGGCGTCGCATACGAAGAGAAGTTCAAAAACCGAGCGTTGTTGAGTCCAAGCAAGTCAATCTGGAACCACCGAGACGTTCTCTTTCATTGAAATGCACGAAAATGCGCAGGTTATCAAGGTAAATCGGATAAGAGTCTTCACAAATTATGTTCATCCTAGTAGATATCGAAAAGTGCTCAGGAACTTTCCATTTGGTTCAGGAAGTCAAGGCGCTGACCGAAGAGCTCGCAAGCCTGCAGAAAAAAAACTCGGTCCTGCAATCGAATTTCAACAAAGTGAGCTCGAACGATGTTTTCTTTTCCTTCTTTTCTTTCCAATCTCTGAAACTCCGATATCATTTCCTCGCGTCATAGCTTAAGGTTCAAAGTAGCTTCATTCAAGCTTCGCGTGATAAGCTCATGGCACAGTGTCAACAACTACAACGAGACAAATTTACCTTGAAGTTCTATTTTAAAAGACGTGCCCAGGCCTGGAAACGTGAAATCGACTTCAAGTTACGTCAGCTCATGGAGACCCGCTCCCAGGTCTTGATGCCTTCAGATATTCACGAGCCCTGTTTGCATATCATGGAGGAAATCAAATCATCAAGTAAGAAAGGGAGCTGTGCCCTTGAATCAAGATGTCAGAAAATAAACAAATTGTACGCGCAGTTGAATCAGGAGCTTGAAAACCTTCGCACTCGGCACGCCATTGATGAAGCCCAAGTCCTTGTCGAGAAAGAGCGTACAAAAATGCGTCATCATCAAGAGCTGGATCATTTTCAGAAAGAGCTTCAAATTTCAAAGGAGTTGGTATCTTGTAGAGAGTCTGATTTCGCATCCCTTCAGACTGAAATTTATGAACTATTTCACAATTCTTCGGGTAACTTAATTAGTATCACCGACCACGATGAACTGCGGCGGCCGCTAACAGCAGCAGCGGTCTCGATCGAAGATCTTCAAATGGAGCTGAAGAAGCGTGCCTTGATCGCAGACAAACTTGAAAAACTGAACAACTACCTCAGAGAACGAGCTGTTTCAGCGCAAAAAGATTTCAGATGTTCAACAACAAAACTCCAGTCCGCTGAACGCGAGATTTTAAGCCTGAAAAAACGATTCGATGAGCAGCAGAAAGAACATAGTGCGGATGTTAAATGTGTTCGTGATGAGGCGGCTCGGAGGCGCGCAAATCTCGAAGCAGAAATACTTGTTGAGCGTGGTGAAATTGAGGCACAACTGAGTGGCTTTCGCAAGAGGCTTGAAAGTTATGACATTGTCCTGAAGAACGTGCAAGATGACTGCGAAACGAAGATCAGTGCTGCCTGTCAATATGCAGCGAGATTGCGCTGCTCTGTAGAGTCAAACAAATTGGAATCAGCGATAAAGCTAAATACTCTTTATACTGACGTGGAAGCCTGGAAGATGGACTTTTCAAGAGCTTCAAGTGAAGCAAGTGGTTTAAGAGAGTCTTTTGTATTGCTGGAGAACTTCTATAAACATGAAATTCCATCCCTACGGAACGCCATTGCACGCTATAAGACGGTTTGTTTATAGCCCCTTTTGTTGCGTTGCATTGCCTGTTACTTGTTTTACGTAGTCTAAATAACTCGTTCATGCAGGAACTTGTTTGTGAACGCTTACGCGTATCAGAACTTAGAAAACACCTGGAGCTTGAAAGAGCTGATAAGTTGCGGGTCGCGGCAGCATCTGCGAAAAATGCGATTAAGGTGCATGACCTTCTGGCAACGTTGGAGCAAAAGCGAAAGAGCAGAGTTCGGGAGACGAACGCTATCAAGAAAGCGTGGCAAAAAGAAGGTGACTACTTAGTTTTCTGCGCCAAAGAAGTAGCAGCCGCTGGCACGCAGAGCTACCGCAGCTCTTTAAGAAGAGCAAAGCGAAAGTTGAAGGGGAAACACAGAAAAAAGGAAGGAGTTTCTGTGGAAATGATGCCACTGCTCGAGGAAAGGAGCCAGCAAGTTACTAAATCTATGAAGTCTATGAAACAGACAGTCTATGCGACAAAAGGGCTGGCTTTACACTCATTCGATGATGAACTCAGTGCGCTAAAGAACAGGCAGAGGATTTTCAGTGATTTAGTTAGCAAAAATGAAATACTATGAATAGCGAGCGAAAGGATAAGGAAAGTTTACCACCAGTATATTAACAACACCAATTTTTACCAGCTCTCACCAGCTGATCGCAAGCCACAGTCAAGCAAGAGAAAGAAAAAAATAGTGTCTCTCACACTCACATAAAGCTACAGGCGTCAACTCACTCAACGACAGCACTTGCATTTGCATTTTTCTTGTTGAGCAAGCCCCTAGATTATTGCTGATTCCCCTTTTTGTGTTCCTTGATTGCTTTCAAAGGAGACTGGAGAAATCCACCAGGGGCGCTTGTGCGTAGGTAAATCGCGTCACTGGTGATGTATTCACTTAGTTGCCCTGACGCTGCGAGGACAAGACCCATGAAAGGCGGAGATGGGCGCCCTGGACGAGATTTGTATTCTGGATGATATTGTGTTGCAACAAAGAAAGGGTGCTCTTCAAGCTCAAGTATCTCCATACGCTGGTTAGTCTCGTCCTTGCCAACAAAAATACAACCAGCAGATTCCAGCCTCTCGACCATTTCGGGGTTAACTTCATACCTGTGCCGGTGCCGCTCATCAACGAAGGGCACTGCATTATATAGCTTTGCAGCTTTGCAATCCATAGTCTGAAATATAGTGCGACGGGAGCCAAGACGCATTGTTCCACCCATGTGTGTCGTTGAACCTTCTGGCATGAAAATGATCGCGGGTTCGGGACAGTTCGGCATCATCTCTGTAGAGTGTGCATGTTTTATTCCTAAAACGTTGCGAGCAAAATCTATCACAGCAGCCTGCATTCCAAGACAAATACCAAGAAACGGCACACTATTTTCGCGAGCATACTTAGCTGTGAGTATTTTGCCCTCTGTTCCACGCTCGCCAAAACCCCCAGGAACAAGTATACCGTCGGCGCCATGGACCTTGTCCCACGCGTCAGCATACCCAGCGGGATCTTCTGAAATGTTTGTCTCCTCAAGCAACCCGGCCTCAACCCATATGATATTGAGCTTTCTCTCCGCAGCTATAGCTGAGTGCATCAAAGCCTTGGTCACAGATAGATAACTATCACCCAGACCAGTGTACTTGCCAACAATCGCGATATTTACGGGCTCCGTCACGATATCCCATTTATGTGCACGATGCGCCCAGCTCTCTAGATCAAGTTTGCGGAAATCAAGCTTTAGCTGGCGCATTATAGCAAGGTGACCACCCTGTTCCTGCATCACGAGGGGCACGTGCCAAATGTTACTGACATCACACAGATTGAGAATACAATCTGAAGTCACATGGCAAAACAGTGCCAGTTTGTCCATTACTAACTGTTCAAGAGGGGCATGGCTGCGACAAGCCAGCATGTGTGGTGAGAGTCCTGCTGAACGCAACGCCTGAACAGAGTGTTGGGTAGGCTTCGTTTTCTGCTCCCCAACAGCACCAACAACTGGAACAAGGCTAACATGAACAAGACAAAAGTTATCAGATCCAACGCGGAACTGGAACTGACGAAGTGCTTCGATGAACGGCATGGACTCAATATCCCCGACAGTGCCACCAAGTTCAATGATACAAACGTCAGGCTCGCCAAACATGCCATCAACTGGAATCTTCGACACTCGCTCGATCCACTCCTGTATCTCGTCAGTGACGTGCGGTATCACCTGTTGCGCACGATAAAAGCAATCAATACAAGTATATTTGGCATATTTAAAAGAATTGATAAAAATATATGGGATTTTAGACCCGAATAGATAGTTATTCGCTTCTCTTAGGAAAAAATGAATTAAACTTGCCTGTACTGTCTTTCCGAGGTATTCACCTTTGCGCTCTTTTGCGATCACAGCCTGATATATCTTTCCGGTAGTAATATTGTGATCGCGTGTAAGGGTCGAATCAACGAAGCGTTCGTAATTTCCAAGGTCGAGATCGGCCTCACCGCCGTCGTCCAGTACAAACACTTCACCATGCTCAAAAGGAGACATAGTGCCAGCATCGATGTTGATGTACGGATCAATTTTCACACTAGTGACGCGCCAGCCACCTGCCTTGAGGAGCACTCCAATACTACTCGCAGTAACACCCTTGCCGAGACCGCTGACAACACCATAGATGACAGTCCAACCAGCAAGTATCAGTATAAAGCTGTGGTTGAAAGGTTCGCGTCGAACACGAATCTGTTGGAAAATTGAAACCGAGTGGTGCCCTGCCTCCAGTCACTACAACGTATTTCATCGGAGAGACTTCTTCAGTCAATTCAAGATCAATCAGATAAAATATTCTAGCCTAATGAGTTGTTATTAGACCTTTAAGGAAGTCTCGTTGATTTTGAGTGGTGAGCGATCACCCCGCAGCGAGAACAATTATTTTTAAAAAAATAGGGTTGTCGTACGTGTACACGTACACGTGTAGCCCTACTGTACGTGTACACGTACAACTACACGTACAACACGTTTATTGTACGAAAATATCTACTTTCGTATTTTCGTAGGAAATAAAGTACGAAAGTACATACTGTACCTTGGTACTTTCGAAAGTATTCTATGTTAATATCGTTTATGAAGGTACGAAGTACGAAAGTACTTTCGTACCTTCGTAGCTAGCTAGCTAGATATGCCCTACGGAATAGATACGTTTCAGGTCAAGCAGTTGTCAAGCTATGTGTACACGTACGTGTACCTGCCCTAGTAGTCGAGGAAGAACACATATCGAACGGACTCTCTGCTGTAGCTGTCGATCAGTCGACGCAGCGCCCGTGAAGAATTAGAACGATTGAAAGCATCACGAGTTAGCCTAGTTTTAGTTTTCGATGGTGCGTTCCTTCCTCAAAAAAATGTACGCAATATCTGAACATGTTGAGGACGCATTTCACTTTTCCAGGCGAAGCATCACCCTGATCTAATCATGTGCCGTAAATTGCCAGGCATTTCCATCGGGCGCTTGTGTGAAAAATGTAAGTGGTGATCTCATGGTTTTATGAAATATGTAATTGTTCATGGTCGTCTAAATATTTGATGCGTGATCCCAAAATGTTTTTGTCTAACTTTTGTGCAGGCGATGGACGTTGCGTTGTGTGTGATAGTTTCGTGCGTCCAGCTACACTTGTTCGGGTTTGCGACGAGTGCGACTATGGAACACAACACGGCCGATGTGTTATCTGTGGCAACCCCGGGGTAGCAGATGCGTACTATTGCAAAGAGTGCACGATTTTAGAGAAAGACAGGGACGGTTGTCCAAAGATCGTCAATATAGGAAGTGCAAAGACAGACCTCTTTTATGAGCGCAAAAAGTACGGGTTTAAGAAACGGTAGTGGTTCCGAAGCAGAAGCGTCATTTTGGAAATTTGAACATTGTTGCGTACTCGTGCTGCTCTACGTTATCTCCTTTGTATGCACTCAACACACGCGTGTTGGCGACATGGGAAGCGGCGACACAAGGGAAGTTTTTTTGAAAACATTTGTGTGCGTGACAAAGGGGACTAGCTAGTCTTCATATTTCCTCAAGTACTTCGTTTCCGCCTTTTATTTCGAAGAAGCGCAGTGAGGCGAGTTTGTAGCGTGCTGCTACGAAGAAATAGTCTTGTGATTACACCGCTTAGTGATGACAAAGTCGCGAGTTTCTCTGTATAGTAGACATAGTGTAGTTGTAGACATAGTTGGTGGAAAAAATTTTTAAGAAAAAAAATATCGGGGACTTGGCGGAATCGAACCGCCGACCACCTCCAAGTCACAATGAAATTTCCCTAAGAAGGTATCATACCACTAGACCAAAGTCCCGCTCGGATGATACCGAAGACCCGATGGTTAGGTCCATCCCCTGACAGTATAATAATATATCGTAAAATATATCAAGAGATCGCTTCTACGCTGCTGATCCATACCTTAGTTCCTTCGTAGTCTATTCACTACGTGTACTGTAATACTATTGTATCATCGGAACTATCACCGCCGTCCACATCGCATAGTACACGACCAGAAAACGGATACTGTACTGTAGAGCTACTGTACACGTACACGTACACTAGGGCTACTGTGCATCATTTTGCGTGATAAAAAAGTCTACGCAAACTCAACACTTTTCCTCGTTCTAATAAAAGTCACTAACAACTTAGCTACGGCGCGGCACATTATTATTTAGTCTGAAAAGTACGCCGTTAAAGGCGAAAAGTGGTTTTCATCGGCAGAGTCCGATTTCATCGGCGGAGTCCGTTCGTCAGGTCCTGTGGCGCGGTTTTGGCCAAACGCATTTGATAAGTTGAAAAAGAGCCGCCTAGAGCTCTAGTTCCGGAAAAAAACCTAAATGGAAGAAGGAACACTTCTCCCAAATTACGAAAGTACTTTCGTACATCACTACCTTCTACGGAAGTACTTTCGAAAGTACTTTCGTACGAAATTACTTCCGGAAGTACGATGATAGAATACCTTCGAAGGTACGAAAGTACTTTCGTACCTTCGTACAGCAGTACTTTCGTACAACGTTGTACTCGTATAAAGTGTACTTGGGTCCCGTGCGGCTGTACCCGATCTAATTGCTCAAGTCTAATTTTGACCCTTGGCATGATGAAACGTTTTCCCGTCAAATCGCGGTCGGGAGAAGTGTGCATGTGGGGCTGGGCAGAATAAATGAGTGTCATACGGAAGTACGGATGTACACTAGTTTAGTATTCTACGGAAGTACGAAAGTACTTTCAAAGTACGAAAGCACGAAAGTACGAAAGTACCTTCGAAGGTAGGCAAGCAAGTAAGGTACCTTCGAAGGTACGCACTACTAGCTAGGGCCTACGAACACGCACTACTATTATAGCTAGGGCCTACGACGCAAGGGTTTTAATTTTTAATTTTAATAAAATAACAACAGTACGTGTACTGTACGTGTACACGTACAGTACACGTATACTTATTGTACATAAAAGTTTATCCCCGAAGGTAATACAGTACCTTCGTAGTTGTTTTATGTATGTACACGACTTCACGTACACGTACACGTACACGTGTACACGTACACGTAGGGCTACTGTAGTAAATAATTTTTGTTATTATTTCCGGAAATAATAAGTTGTTTTTACTTCATTCCGGAAGTACACGTGTACGTGTACCTTCGAAGGTACAACGTACGTGTACAAAGTACATTAGAATACGGAAGTACGAAAGTACGAAGGTACCTTCGTACAACGTACAAACGTAATTATTTTCGTACTTCCGGAAGTAGGAAGTACAACGTTGTACTTTCGTACAACGTACAGTTCGTACACGTACAACGCGGTACGGGAGTACTTTCGTACGAAAGTACGAAAGTACTTCCGTACCTTCGAACTGAGTACGTGTAGGGCCCTCTAGCTAGCGCCCTACTACCAGAAATAATTTATACTTCCGGAAGTCATCTCACTGCGGGCTACATTAGGACCAGGAATTCAAATACCTCACTGAACGATTCACGTGAAAGTGTATCCTCATTGAATTTATCCACTTTGTAGACAGGAAGGAAGCTATTGAAACATGACATGCCTCCTTCCGACAAAGTCAGGCAAGGCAGCTTTCCTAGGGGACGGTTTGCGAAGACAGATAAGGAGGATCTCCGCTCGCTTGACAGTGAGGCAATCTCGGTGTTTGACGTGCGCCAGTATTCGGCAGCATGAGTCGGCCGCTAGAGGTGAACAAATTTTTCATTTCAGCATGATCGCGCTTCTCGCGCTCCAGCTTCAGAACTCTTGAACAACACCCAATAAAAATCCTGCGGTTCTGCCTGCTTTTTTTTTGTGCCTTGATGCTTTTCTGACTGTTTGTTCCTAACTCTTCCTCTCATTCGTTAATATGGTACAGTCTACCGCAAATCCGTTGAATCGAGGAGCTCAATTCGCATGGGTATTCCGAGCAAGGGTCGCATGGCCGAGGACACCATGCAGCTTCTTGATGACTGTCAACTGAAAGTGAGAAAAATAAACCCTCGCCAGTATGCCGCAGAGATTCCGAATGTTCCTGGTGTTGAGGTATGGTTCCAGCGCGCTACAGATGTTGTTCGCAAGCTTGTTTCCGGCGACATCGACATAGGGATCGTAGGATACGACATGCTCCGAGAGATCGGTAACCAGGATGAGGACCTTGTTGTAGTTCACGATGCACTGGGTTTTGGTGGTTGCCACCTGGCCATCGCTGTTCCTAGCAACTGGGAGGATGTCATCTCTCTCCGTGACCTTCTTTCAGATAAACGCTGGTCTAAGGAACGCCCTTTGAGAGTTATAACAGCTTACATGAATCTCGCAACACAGTTTTTCGCTGATCAAGGTTTCGATTACGTGGAGCTTTCTACTGCTGATGGTGCACTCGAAGCTGCTCCAGCAATGGGTGCTGCAGACTGCATCCTTGATCTCGTATCTTCTGGTACTACCCTTCGGGAGAACAATCTGAAGCAGATTGAGGGTGGTCGCGTTCTTGATTCGCAAGGTGTGCTTGTTGCTTCCCGAACTGCCCTGTTAAACCGCCCTGGCACACTTGCCGTAATACATGAAATGCTTGAAAGAATAGAGGCACATCTACGCGCAGAAGGTCTTTTTATGGTGACCGCAAATATTCGTGGATCTAGTGCAGTGGAGGTAGCAACTGTTTTATCTAGCAATGGAGGTCAATTACTTCGTGGACTTCAGGGTCCGACGGTATCCCCGATCTACACATACTCAACCGATGGGTCAAGTTCAAAGGAGGGATCTTATTATGCCGTATCCATCGGAGTTCCGAAGTCGCGCATTTACGAGACTGTGAAGCAACTACGAAAAGTGGGCGGAAGCGGAGTACTTGTTTTCCCGCTTACTTATGTTTTTGATGAAGAACCACCTCGCTGGAGTGCACTTATGAACAACCTTGGCTTGAATGTCCGGGACTTTGAGCACCTGAAAATTGGTGAAGAGTTTGCAAATGACGGACAGGCATGACATCTTCTTGAGCTGGAGCAAGTTTTGTACTGACCTATGTATTCCATTAATGCACTGTCTCTGCTATGACTACCTCTTCGGCTCTTGTCAGTTGCAGCTTTCATAGAACACGCGCGAGGAATTGGAGAAGGCGAAGTCGATTTTTACATTTCACTGCACGTGAGCAGACCATTCTTTATTATTTGAATAGCGAATCTTAAGCGTTTCTTGTCTTCGTGTTTACATCTAAACGATTAGCCATCTTACATGTACCCCAGTAACGTTGAAACACAACCACAGTCGCTCATCAGAAGAGTTTTCATGCTGTTATACACAAGATGTAGTATACGTTCTATAACTGCTCACACCGACAAGCACCACAGACTGGTGCTTAAGGTAAAGATAAAAGTGTGCTCTCGTGGTAGTTTCACCCGTCGTGATTGGGGTCATAAATTTTTCTTGAAATCGGACAAAGTGTGTGCGAAAATTGATATCAAGGTTGCGAAGAACCCAAAATCAAATACTTTCATTAGCATGCGAAATCCAATGGCGACTAAGCCAATGTCATGCCAAACAACGCGGCCGATCGGCCGGAAAAACTCGTCAGGAAGGGTATCAGGTCTAACTGCAAACTTCATGAAGAAAGCAAGTGAGTCCAGCTTATGAGAATTATTGTAAAAATTGCTTGCAACGGGAGAAGGATGAACCGCGCACACATCGATTCCACGTGAACGAACTTCGATAGAGATGTTAGCCGCAAACGAGCTGATATAAGCCTTCGTAGCACCATAAAGTGCACTGAATGGAGTTGGTTGGCAGGCCGCAGCAGAGGAAGTGAACACAACACATCCTTTGAGATTTTTTTGAAGCATTCGGGTAACGAAGACATGCGTGATTTGCATAGCTGCAGTTGCATTACATTCGTGATTAAGCATCAGCTTAGACAGAGGCCTAACAAGAAGGCAGAATTAGGTTAACAAAAGAAGAAATTTCGAAAGCAAGGGAAGACAATACAGAGCTGCGGGAGAAAGACTACATACTGTTGATCGAAAAAGCCCGTGAGCATAAAACCCGCATTGTTGAATACTATCTGCACATCTATATTCTTCGTCGCATTCGAAATATCGTGAATATAGCCCGGGGTTCCAAGATCGCAACCCACTTTGATAAACTTTCGAGCAGTGAATCGCGATCGAAGCTCAGCATAAGTTTCGTCGAGAGTCGTGTTTTGAATTGCAACAAGTACGACGTTGATGCCTTGTTCAGCGAGCCTGAACGCCAATGATTTACCTATGCCGCTAGATGACCCGGTAACAATTGCCCACTCGGCATCATACTTTTTCTTTAGGTCCTGAGTTGGTAAAACTGACACGATCATTTTTGGCAACCAGTAAGTACCAAATACTAATGCCAGTAGTACGCATATTCCTCTTAATAGAAGCATATTCGTGAACAGTAGATCGCCGTGAGTTTGTAACTAAATTTTGACCTAGTCGCAAGAACAGCGCGCGTCGTATAGGCCAGAACAAGATCTGTCTGTGTGTGTGTGTGTGTGTGTGTGTGTGTGTTGCGTGTACGTGTACTGTATGTAGATACGTACACGCACGTACCATCGTAGAACGTTTCCCGGATTTTAAAAAAATCGCTTACTGTAAATAGTCATAGTAGCCCTACCAGGCTAAACCGCGGTACGATGAAAAAAACCCCACTGTGAAGATCCGAACTCCGAGGTACCTACCCCGGGAAACCGAAAAAAACGATAGTGTAAAAAACCATAGGTATTTTGCGATAAATCGTGTACACGTACTGTACGCACGTGTATTTATTTTCGTACGAAAGTACGAAAGTACGAAAGTACATGACATTACCCCACTTCTTTCCTACCGAAGGTAGCTTGTAGATACAGTAGACTGCTTGTAGTATTGCAATAAAAGTTGTACGTGTACCTTCATTCGATACGTCGTTGTACCTCCGTTCGTAGGTATTCTATCTTCGTACGTAGTATACACGTACACGTACACGTACAATATGTGTACGAAGGTACCTTCGTACTTTCGTTGTGACACTCGGTGCGCACGTCGTGTGCCAACAGCACATAAGCGAGTCAAGAGAATGCGTTCTATCTTTGTTCTCCCGGGAAAAAGTCAACATTCCCACGTCGTTTCGCACATCGTGCGTAGAGCACGTGGCCGTCAAATTTCCGCCGCTGCTTGCCAGGTGCAGTCTTACGGTCCGCTCTGCCGCTCCTCGGTTGTTCTGTTAAAGAGGCGAACGAATTTAGACGTACAAAATGCGCTCTTGGCAAGATATCATCGGCATTATTTCAAATATGAGGACCGTCGCCAAATGATGTCTTTTCGATCGCATGCTTGCCACAAGCCGACATTTGATGCAGCAAACGGGCGTTATACGGAGTCTTTTCTGCTTGTCAGGTGGACGGTTTTTCTGAGGTAAGATTTGTCTTCGATCCAAACCTTCGATCTGTTTTGACTGCTTCGTGTCACAGCATTCTAGTGGGGTATTCCTGTTATTATCTAACACGCAATAGCCTCACGTTTACTGCCCCCGCGATGGTCGCATCGCCGTCATTGGGCCTGGATATCACTTCTATTGGGGTGATCACATCTATTTTTCCTCTCTGCTACGGTTGCAGCAAGTTTGTCAGTGGTGTTGTTGGTGATACTTTGTCGCCTGGTGTAATGCTCGGAGGAGGACTAATAGCAACAGGCATGGTACGTACTCACTCCGTTTCAGACTGGTTACGCGTTCACATTCTGATATTTTCAATGAAGGTGAATATTGCTTTTGGTGCCAGCTCAACCCTGCCCTTGTTCTGCATTTTGTGGGCGACGAACGGTATACTCTCGTTTCCTTTTTTTTGTTCTTTCTTGCCTAACATATTCTTTTTACGGCAGGCGTGCTTCAGGGCTTTGGTGCTCCAAGTTGCGCGAAGATACTTACTTCCTGGTTTGCGGCGAAAGAAAGAGGGACTTATTGGGTCTGTTTACCCTTTCAGACAGTTTTGTTCTCGACTTCAAAGTTTTCGGTCTATCTTGCAGGGTATGTGGAACATAGCGCACAACCTCGGAGGATTCGCAGCCCCACTACTTGCAGGCACTGCCGCTCGTACGCTTGGCTGGAATGTGAGAATAGTTTTCAGTCTCCAAGTTTTTTTGTTCAAATAACTCTTCTCCTCCTACACTGTACCCACCAGTGGGGTCTTTGGGCACCAGGCATAGTTGCTCTTCTTGTTGGTTCTGTTATTTTATCCAGCTTGAAAGACTCCCCTGAGGCTCGGGGTTACGAACCAGTTGAGGAATTGAGAGGTATAAGTTCCCAATCAAAACCGAAATTTTCTTTACCTGCTCTAATCCGTTTTTCGATGAACACCTATTCATACCGAGCAGTAGGCACCCTCAGCGAGACTGTTGACAAAGATTCGGTTGAGAAATTTTTCACCAGTAAAGTTAGTTTTGCTGCTTTAGCATTTCATTGGACACAGGGTGAAGAGAGTTTGCTCGACAACCTATTTCAAAATGTGCTCTCGAATCCTTTCATATGGTAAAACCTTAATGAAAAGTTCCTGAACAGTTTACCTGTCTTTCAGGTCACGTGTGCTGATCTTATTTCACTAATTCCCCTAGGGGCCTCGCTTTCACATATTTTTGTGTTTACGTCGTTCGTCAAGTACGTGGTGCACTTCTCAGGATTTCACCTGTTTGAAAGAAGCTTTCTCATTCTTGCAAAACTTCGCACCTTGAAGGGGATCACTTCGTGGTCGGTTTTTTATCTTATAAAAGAAAAAGGAGTTATTGATGCTGGTGCAGCAGCTGTATGTTTTGTTTTGCAAAATCGTTCTACTGTTTGTAGATATTGGCGAAACTTTCAAAAATGCAGGTACGAGTTTCAGGTCTAGAACTAGGCGGACTCCTCGGCAGCCTCATTGCAGGGAGGATCAGTGATTGGTACATTGCACAGTCCTCGGGTGGCGCAGTCGGCAAGCGTATCCAGATTGTAATGGCTTATCTAATTGGTGTGGCCACCATGCTCATTGCCTTTAAAGCTGTGCCAGCAGGTTCGCGTGCTCTCATTTTTTTTCCTGTGGGAATCCTAACCAGTGCACTACAGGCTACCCTGTTGCACAAGCCATAATTGTGTTTATGATAGGCTTCTTCCTCTATGGGCCACAGATGCTGATAGGTAATCGATCGCAGACGAGAAACCACGGATATTTTTAACAGTTTTTTTTTAGGTCTTTGTGGTGCAGAAATCGTCGGTAGACGCTCTGTTGGAGCTAGTGAGGGATTTCTGGGTTGGATTGCATACCTGGAAAGTGTTTATTTTCGTCTAGTGTTCACTCCTTCTGACTCAACTAAGTGGGTAACAGGGTGCAGCAAACGCAGGTGTCCCCCTCTCCTTACTCGTGCAGCAATATGGGTGGAATGCTTTCTTTGCTGCATTGCTGTGTGCGTGTACTGTTGGGACTTTACTCTTGGCCCCGGTTGTTGGTGCAGAGAGTTTCGTACAGAGAAGTCAAATCAACTAGACTACGCATTCTCTGTGCACTCTCATCATTCCAAGCTAACTCTAGACGGAATGTTTCTGGTGTGTGCGCCTTTAATACCTTAATCCTTTATCTGGAGTATTTATATCCATCTTGAACCACTACACGTACGTACTAGAAATGTACTTCCGGAAGTATGATACCTTTGTAAGAAGTAACGTTGTTTTTCCCTAGTAGAAAATATAACTGAATGTACAGTGTGTATTATTTATATAAGTTCATGGGAAGCACATAAGCTTGCTGCTGAAGGATTATTCCCACTTTGCCTTTCTCTCCCTATAGCTCCCCAGCATACAACGGTATTCCAGACGATCTCACGGCAACATCAGTTGGGTGCTCTATGACTGTATCAATGAGACCGTACTCTTTGGCCTCCGTAGCGGACATGAAAAAATCTCGATCTGTATCTTCCATCACCTGAAGAGGTGCTCAAGATTTATAACTCAAGAAGTATATGACTTGGAGTGTGCTGAGAGGCGCACCATTTCAAGGGGTTTACCGGTGAACTCGGCAAGATATCCATTGAGGGTGGACTTATGATGCTGTGTCGTGTGACGAGAAACCCTGTTCAGTTTTCTGCACGAATAAAAGTTCACTGAGAAACTCACCATTATTTCGTTTGCCTGGATTTCAATATCTGCAGCTTGTCCTTGCGCTCCGCCCAAAGGCTGGTGAATCATGATGCGACTATTTGGAAGACTGTATCTTTTGCCCTACAAATCATCAAAGTCAAAAACGTATTCGAGTCTTCATTGATCTAAACAGTCTCGAAAGCAAACCTTGTGCCCAGAAGAAAGTAAGAAAGCGCCATATAGTAAGGACAGAGTTCGAAAGGAAAAAACAGTAGTGACAGGTGTGTCCAAGATTACTTTACGAAAATAAATATGGGGGTCTGAGGTGGATTTCATATGTGAACTTGCCCATGGATGCTGCAAGTCCTACACACACAGTGGAGACGTTCGGACGAACATGTCTCATAGTATCAAAGACCGCCATTCCAGCAGTAACAGATCCACCGGGAGAGTTCACATAGATAGTGATGTCCTGAAATTCGTTCACAGGTCGGGTTAATGGGCGAAATGATACTGTGTAGTTTCACTGAATTCACCTGATTAGGATCTGCCGCATCCAACCAAAGCAGTTGAGCGACTATGAGGTTACAACTGTCATCATCAACTGCTCCTCCAAGACGTATGATTCGCTGATTAAAACAACGATCTTAGTTTGATTCAAGACAGTCAAACACGACAACTCGCGGCACAATGCAGAAATATATGCAGATTACCTGATTCATGAGCTGGCTAGCCACGCTTTGAAATCGCTCCATTACCATCGGCGGGGGTCCCTTACTTTGCTGAGCATGGACATCCAACCTGCTCGAAAAGAGGGACTCAACTTCATACAGGGGAAGTTACACTTTTTTCAGAAACATGAGAGATAAAAATCGCGAGGGCACTCACCTTAAACAACGTGTCTTCGAGATTGCATGATTCGCTAGCGATTTTGACGCGTTGGTGGGTAAGAGGGTAGCGGTGCTCAACCTGTTAGGGTTTTGATTTTTACATCACGAGAAAAAGTCGACACGGATTCTCGGAATTCTCAAAAGGCACGGAAGAAGCGAGAAATCAACCTGCGAGCGATACTCTGGCCGTTTATCCTCTGTGAGACATCAAAAGGTGTAACAGCCCGCTGGGCTGATACAAAACGCGACATACACGCTCGAGAAAAATAAGTGATGCGAACTCACACGAAAAAGGTCAATAGGTTCAATTATGACAAAAGTACACGTACTACGTGTATAGCCGTACACATACGTAGACCATACAGCTGTACAACTGCTGTATGTACTCACGAACCTTCGTACGAAAGTACGAATGAACGAAGGTACGAAAGTACGAAAGTACAGCGTGCTTACTGCTTAGCGTGTATATTTATAAGTGAGCTACCCTATGTGAGAAGAACCCTGAGCTTGTCTATCTCTCGGTATTTATACTACTATTCAGTACACGTACTGTATAAACTTACCGAAGCTATGTAAGCTAGAGTGCTACAGTACATGTAGCCATAGTATCTGGCTATCATATGGATTGTAGCATTTGTACTTCCGGAAGTACATGCACACGTAAATACGGAAGTACTTTCGTACGAAAGTACCTTCGAAGATATTACTGTACGTGTACCTTCGTCCAACATACAAAGGAAGTACAAGGTATAGATACTTCCGTAATAGGCAGCAGGGCTACATACACGTATGATACATGTACTTGAAGTACGGAAGTACGGAGGACCTTCGTACTGTACGTAGCTACGTACACGTACATTGTAGCACAACCTTACTTCGTACGAAACTACTTTCGAAAGTACCTTCGGGGATAAGGGGAGGGCAGTTTTTACAGGTAGA
>JACLAB010012329.1_pt1 | contig 37848 bp, 56 predicted proteins | sample 8027921 | NCBI WGS metagenome assembly JACLAB01 (sample SAMN15725117, study PRJNA655200) | protist metagenome | isolation source: fluorescence activated cell sorting (FACS) single amplified genomes of... | place: USA: West Boothbay Harbor, Gulf of Maine | collected 2000-07-19 | reverse complement strand
TCTAGTTGACAATTCTTAAAAATTAATATAGTTTCATTTGTGGTATGTCAGAAGAAAATATTAAACACAACATTATTAATAATATTATAGACCCTGTATTATTTTCTAGTATTAAAGATACATTAACTGGAGATACATTTTTTTGGTTATATAATGATTTTGTAAACTATAGACCTTGTGACGGATATAGATTTACTAATGAAATAATAAAAAATTCTAGTTTAACTCATTCTTTTTTTATTAACTATTTAAATATGGTTAAGCCTGTATTAGAAAAAATACCACACAAAAAATTACACTCTGTTAGATTTAATTTATTTACTAAAACATTAGAACCACAAAAGTATTTAATTAATCATCATAAAAATAATAAAGTATCAATACTGTTTGCTAATAACACTAATGGTGGTATTGAAATTAATAATACTTTTATTAAAAGCACAGAAAATCAATTAATATCATTTGATTCTAATACAGAATACAAAATAGTAACTCCAACAGACAATAAAATATTTACTTATTCAGTTATTAACTATGAGTAAAGAATTTATTCAAAGCTATTATTTGTCTGATTTATCTTTGTGTAATAAATTAATTGATGTTTTTTATCAAACAGAACATTTTCAAGGAACAGTTTATGCAGATAAAATAGATAAAAAATTAAAAGATAGTACAGATTGTCCTTTATTTATAGAAGACCTAAAAAAATCTGTAGTATTACAATCTTATTTTAAAGAATTAAATGCAATGATAGAAAAGTATAAAATTAAATATACTTTTTGTAATGATGGTCAAGCAAAATGGGGACTTGAAAAAAGTTTTAATATTCAAAAATATAAACCAACACAAGCTTATCATAGTTGGCATAGTGAAGTATCAGGTCCAATAAATTCTAAAAGACATTTAGTTTGGATGACATACTTAAATGATGTTAAACAAGGTGGAGAAACAGAATGGTTTTATCAAAAAACTAAAATTAAACCTAAAAAAGGATTAACAGTTATATGGCCTACTAATTGGGTTTTTACTCACAAAGGACATACTACATTAAATGAAGATAAATATATTTTTACAGGTTGGTACATTTATAAATAATGTTACAAGATATTTTTAAAACAAGTATATGGAAGACATCTTTAAGTTTAGATTTAAATAGTTTAAATTTAGAAATTAAAAAAATAATAGAAAAAGATAAAGGAAGAGAAATAAGTAATGAAGGTGGTTATCAAAGTAATAATATTGAATATAAAAAATATACTCACCTATCTTTTTTAAGTAAAATTATAGAAATTAATGTTAAAGAATATAAAAAAAGTTTAGGTTTAAAAGAAAATTTTGTATTAGATAATATGTGGATTAATGTAAATAAATATAAAGATTTTAATATTTCTCACGCACACCCTAATTGTTCTATTTCAGGAGTTTTTTATATAAAGTGTCCAAAAGAATCTGGTAATATTGTGTTTGAAAATAGTAATGCAAATATTATGTCATATGTTTGGGAATCAGATACGGATAAGTATACTCCTAATACATCTTCTAAATGGAATATAACTTCACAAGAAAATTTATTATTATTGTTTCCAGCATATTTAAATCATTACGTAAGACCCAATATGAATAAAGAAGAAAGAATATCTTTATCTTTTAATATTAAATAACTATGACTAAAGCTGTAATACATTCTGTTTTTCCAATACCCATATATACTACTTCTATAGAAAGAGGACTTACAAAACAAGAATTACAATTTGTAAATGAACAAAAAAAACATTGCTTTAAAAATGAAGGAAATATTAATTCTAAAGATAGTTATATTTTAAATAGAAAAGAGTTTAAAAACATAAAAAAGTTTTTAAATAAACATTGCAAAGATTATTTAGATACAGTTATTTGTCCTAAAAATAAGGTAGAGCTTTATATAACTCAATCTTGGTTAAATTATACTGAAGCTAATCAATTTCATCACAAACACGAACATCCTAATTCTGTAGTGTCTGGTGTATTATATATTGATGCAGATGAAATTAACGATCAAATACTTTTTACAAGCAATAGGGGGTATCAACTTATGTCTCCTACAATAAATAAAACAAAATTTAATTTATGGAACTCTGAAACTTGGTTTTTTCCTGTAAAAACAGGCAATTTATTTATGTTTCCATCATCAACAACACATCAAGTACAAACAAAAAAAGGTAATAATACTAGAATAAGTTTAGCTTTTAACACTTTCTACAAAGGAACTATAGGATCAGATCGTAATTTAACAGAGTTGATACTGTAGAATTATAGTGTATAATCTTTAGATGGAGGCAGGGCACCACCACATACCCCCTGTCTCCTTTTAAGGATTATTTATGAGTTTAGGATTTGACGCAATATCAACATTACCATTTGCTACATCAACAACACTTGGTGCAGTAAATGTAAATGTAACGGGAAATGCACTTACTATCACTATTGGTAGTGTAGGTATTATTGCAGATTCTATTGTAGAAGATGTAGTAGGTTCACAGGTAACATTAGGTTTAGGTACTTTAACTATTAGTGGTGCTGCTAATGTTAGTGTTACAGGATCACAAGTAGCACTAGGTTTAGGAACTATTGTAGTTACTGCAGATGCTAATGTTTTACCTACAGGAAACGCATTGACCTTAGCCACAGGAAGTGTTACAGTAACAGGAGCAGCAAATATAAGTCCTACAGGTAATGCTTTATCATTAGATACAGTAGAACCAGGAGTTATAACGTGGAACGATATAATACCAGGAGCAACAATGGTTTGGACACCAATAAAACCGTACTAATATGGCATCAACTTATTCAACAGATTTATCGTTAGAACTCGTAGCAACAGGAGAAAAAGCTGGTCTATGGGGATCAATTACAAATACTAATTTACAATTATTACAACAAGCAGTTTCAGGTTATATAGAAGTAACTTTAAGCACAGGTACAACTACATTAAGTTTAGCTGATGGAGATGCAACAGCAAATGGTAAAAACCTTTATATAAAAGTTATAGGCACTTTATCAGGTAATGCTAGTCTAGCGATGCCTGCATCAACAACAGGTGGAAATGCAAACAGAGTATTTTTTGTAGAAGATGGAACTACTAGAGGTCTAGCCTCACAAAGTTTTACAGTAACATTACTTACAACTGGTCAAAGCGCAGGAACTCAAGTTCCTCTTCCAGAAGGTGCAACAGCTTTAGTTTATTCTAGAGGCAGTGTACCAGCAACAACATTAGGTATGTTACAAAAAGGAATAACTTCTGTAACTGCAGCAAGTAAAACTACATACACAGCAGTAGCTGGTGATCAAATTGTAGTAGATACAGTTGCTAACCCAGTAACAATTACACTACCTGCATCACCTGCAGTTGGTGATGAAGTAACAATTATGGATGGTTCAGCATCAAATGGTTTTGCAACAAACAATTGTATTATAGATAGAAATAGTCAACCAATAGAAGGTTCAGCTGCTAACGATACTCTTGCAACTAATAATCAATCTGTAACATTAATATATGCTAATGCCACAAAAGGCTGGCTATATAAATCAACGAACCAATAGGAGCTAACTTATGGCTCTTTTTGAATTACAATTTAGTCCAGGAGTAGACAAGCAGACAACTCCAGTTGGTGCAGTTAATAGATGGATTGATTCTGACAATACTAGATTTAGATATGGACTTCCTGAAAAAGTAGGGGGTTGGCAATCCTTATTGACTGAAACTATTTGTGGTGTAGCTAGACAACAACACGCTTTTGTAGATTTAGATGGTAATAGATATGTTGCCATAGGCACTGATAAATTTTTACTTTTATATTTTGAAGGACAACTTCATGATATTACTCCTTTTAAAAGTAACAACGCTGGAACTCTAACTACATTTACTATTAATTCTATTGTAACTAACGACAGTAATAAAAACGCAACTTTTACAACTACTGCTAATCACGGACTAGCTGTAGGAGATATGTTAACTTTAACAAGTGTAACTCCTGCTACTAACTCTACTACAACAGCTGCAGGTTATGATGATTTTTTATATCAAGTACAAAGTGTACCTACACCGACAACATTTATTTTAACTTTAACTCAACAAGAAACAAATGCAGGAGCTACTGTTCCTGGAAGTGCTTCTGGAACTGTTAACCCTTATGAAATAGTTGGTCCTGCAGCACAAACATATGGTTATGGTTATGGTGTTGGAAATTATGGTGGAATTGTTACAGGTGCTTTGCAAAATACTTTAAACGGAGCTTTGCTTGCAGATACCGCTGGTACAGGTGGATCTGGTACAGCAATAGTTTTAACATCTACAACTGGATTTCCATCTTCAGGAACTGTTGCTATAGCTAATGAATTAATAACTTATGCTTCTATTGTTGGAAATGAATTAAGAGGTATTACTAGAGGTGCAAACGGAACCGCTACAACTGGTACATCAAATGGTCAAGCTCACAGTAATGGTGCAACAGTTACAAATGCAACCGATTTTACAGGATGGGGAGAAGCAGTAGAAGCATCAACGGTTACCCTAGAACCAGGTCTTTGGTCATTAAGTAATTTTGGAGAAGTGTTAGTTGCAACTATTGCTAACGGTAAAACATTTACTTGGAACTCTGGAATTGCAGCTAGATTAACAACTCACGCATCTACTTCAACACCAAGTACCGATGGAAGTTTAACAGGAGCTAACTCTCCTTTTGCTACTTTAATTGGAACCAATAGTGATGGAGCAGCTGTAGGTAATCCAACAGCATCTAGACTTGCTTTGATATCTCCAACAACTAGACACTTAATTCATTTTGGAACAGAGACAACTATAGGAGATCCAACTACACAAGATAATCTTTTTATAAGATTCTCGGATCAAGAAGCTTTAAACAAATATACTATTGAAGCAACTAACACAGCAGGTTCTCAAAGACTACAAGATGGAACTAAAATTGTAGGTTCTATTGTTGCAAAAGAAAATATTCTAGTGTGGACTGATAACGCATTATATACAATGAAATTTGTTGGAGCTCCTTTTACTTTTGGATTTGAGCAAGTTGGAACTAACTGTGGACTAATTGGTAAGAATGCAGCCATTGAAATTGATGGTGTTGCCTATTGGATGGGTAGTAATGGTTTCTTTGCATTTGATGGAACAGTTAATACTTTATCTTGTTCAGTAGAAGATTTTGTTTATGACAATTTTGATACAACAAAAGGACAACAAGTTTATGCGGGTATCAATAATTTATACACAGAAGTTGTTTGGTATTATCCAACCCAAGGATCTACTTTTAATGACAAGTATGTAGTTCATAATTATGGTGAAGGAAAAGATATCCCTATGGGTAACTGGTATACAGGAACTAACACTAACTCTATTAGAACAACATGGTTAGATTCTTTAATCTACCCTAGACCTTATGCAACTGCTTTTAATAGCAGTAACACGGGTAGTTTTCCTGTCATTCAAGGAAGTACAGGACTTGGTCAAACAGTTTATTTTGAACATGAAACAGGGACAGATCAAGTTAACCCTGATGGAACTATTACAACTCTTACATCATTTATACAATCGTATGATTTTGCACTTAACACGCAAGAAGGCAGTGGAGAATTTATGTTGGCTATGAGAAGATTTTTACCAGATTTTAAAACAGTAGCAGGTTCTATTAGTGTGACAGTATTAGTAACTGACTACCCACAAACACTAGCTGCAGGAACAACTTTAAGTCCTTTTACTATTACCTCATCTACAACAAAGGTAGACACCAGGTCCAGAGGAAGATATGCTAGTATTAAGATAGAAAATACAAGTTCAGGTGAGTCTTGGAGATTTGGTACTTTTAGAGCAGATGTTCAAGCAGATGGAAGAAGATAATGACAAAGATTGTAGTTAGATTACCAGAGCCTAAAAAAGAATATACAGAAGATAATCAAAGACAAATTAACAGAGCATTATCAACTGTAGTAGAACAATTAAACTCTACTTTTTTAACTCAGTTAAAAGAAGACTCTGAAAGATACACTTGGTTTGGACTAGGATAATATGGCAAATATATATTTAAGCGCAAAAAAAGATTTAACAGCTGCTACAGCTACTACTTTATACACGGTGCCTTCTAATACTAGGGCTATTGTAAAATCATTATTAGTTAGTAGCGATAATGCTAGTGATACAACTATTACTGTAGATTTATTTGATGGAGATCCAGCGTCAGCTGACAAGTTTACTTTATTTAATGTTACATCAATAGCAGGTAATGCTAGCACACAACTATTAACAGAGCCTTTAATTATGTTAGAAAATGAAGTATTACAAGTAACCGCAGCAGATGCAAATAGATTATTTGCAACAGCATCAATACTAGAAATAAACAGAGAGGATAGATAATGTCATTTATAGAAACAGAAGCTTCTGTTAGGTATGAAATAATTAATGGTCAAAGAGTACCAGTAATTACACCTAAATGTGAAGTAACATTAACTAATACAGAAACAGGTCAAGAGTATATGTCAGACGCAGAAGCATTAGCAGATGTACAAAACCCAGGTACAGATACTAAAGCAGAGCATGTAAAAAGAGATGTAAATATCACTGTAGAAGAGATAAACATTGGCGCTGACTTTAACATCAAAGATTGACTATGGACAAAAAACTTTGTAAAACAGTACTTTCAGGTGAAATGCCTGCTATTTTAATATATAATACTTTCAGAGGAATTTAAAACTATGGCATGGTACGATGGGATTATCGATTTTATTAGGGATGTACCCGAAAATTATAAAAAATACAAAGACGTTATAGATGCTGGTGGTTCAGCAGCTAAAGGATATTTAGATTACAAAGAACAAAAACGTAGAAACGAATTAGAAGAATCAGCTTATACAGATTATATGAAAGCAGCTGAAGCTGCTGGTCAAGAGGCGCAAGCTGCTATAGACTTGAACCTAACTCCTATGACCGTTACCGGAAGACCTACCTCTAAAGCAGATGTAACTTCTTTTCAAAAAGTAGCACAAGGTGGTATCATAGGTTTAAAAAATGGTGGTGATCCTAATGCAGGTATTACAGCTCTTAGAAAAAAAGCACCTGGTGTTGTAAAAGCAATGGGGTTTAACCAAGGTGGTGGTCCTGGTATTGAAGCACTTAGAAAAAAAGCACCGGGTGTTGTAAAAAGAATGGGATTTGCTATGGGTACTGATCCAGAAGATGATCCTTATGACGGTATGAGTGTTATGGAAATAATGAAGTTAGAGGGCTATCCAACAGCAGTTGAATCAGAATTTGAAGAAGAGTTTGGACCATCTCCATTTGAATCAAAAAAAAATAAAAAAAACACTAATATGCAAATGGCAGAGATACCTAAAGATCTTACAATGGATGAAGCTGTAAGAATTTTTAAACTAAGCAATGACCGTGATCCAATAAGTATTGAAGAAGTAATAGAATTTTTTAAAAACAGAAAACTATCTGCTAAAGGTGGAATCATTGGTTTAAGAAAAGGTGGTCGACCTGGTTACATGGATGGTGAAGGTCCTGTAATGGATGGCACTGTAACATCAGATGCAGAAGGAGTAAAATCTAAAGTTTCAAACGAATTAAGAGAACAGATAGAAGGAAATAATTTAAGTTCAGCCGCTATTAATGATATTCTTTACAGATTTTATGAAAAATTTCACCCAGAACTTACAGAAGAAACTTTAGATAGCATAGTTGCAGAATTACAAGCAGAAAAAGTATTTGAACAAGAAGATTTAGGTATACTGGGGTTAGATAACGCAATGGATATGATTACACCCGAAAGTGTTGCAAGAAGTTCAAGAAGAATTTCAAGAGGGGACACTCAATATGAAATGAAAAAAGGTGGCAGAGTCAAGAGAGCAGTAGGAGGCGTCATGGATCTTGGTGGTATGGAAAAAGATTATAGATTTAATGGTGGGTTTGTACCACTTGGAGAGTATGAAAAAAAAGATGATGTACCAGCTAGATTATCTAAAAACGAATTTGTATTTACAGCCGATGCAGTAAGAGCTGCAGGCGGAGGAAGTATTAACAAAGGTGCACAAAAAATGTATGATACTATGAAAACATTAGAAGCACAACCAACAGCTAAAAGGATGACAGCATAATGGCTCAAACTTATTCAGACGCAGGTTTATTACCAAGCGCAACACTACAACCTTACGGTCAAAATATTCTTAAATATGGTATCGGGCAACTAGGAACTCCTATTGATGTTTCTAAATTAACTCCACAAGTTGCAGGTCAATCAGCATTTCAACAACAAGCCGCACAAGGTATTGCAGATCTTGGTGGACTAGGAACTGTACAAAGAGACGCTAGTGGCCAGGTTACAGGATTTACAGGCGGTACAGGTGTTGCAAGTTATCAGCCTTATCTAGATAACATCTCGCAACAAAATTTATTAGATCCAGGTCAAGGTTACCAACAGTTTATGTCACCTTACCAACAAGAAATTATTAATACAACTATGGCAGATTTTGACAGACAATCGCAAATAGGACAACAAACTGTATCAGATGACGCTTACACAGCTGGTGCTTTTGGTGGTGGTAGAGAAGGTGTAGCAAGAGCAGAATATCAATCTAACTCTGATAGAAACAGAGCAGCATTACTTGCTGGACTATATGGTCAAGGATACAATCAAGCATTAACACAACAACAGCAACAACTTGGAAACTTACAAGGTATGGCTGGATTAGTACCAGGACTACAACAACAAAACATTGCAGCGTTTGATGCTCTAGGACAACAAGATCAGTTACTAGAACAATCTAAACTAAATGCAATTGCTCAAGCTAATCAAAGTGCATATCAATTACCACTAGATAGAATTACAGATGTTTCAAATATCTACGGTAGTGTAGCTGGTGCAATGCCTGGTTCACCTTCACAGAAATTTACACCAAATCCAATACTAACGGGTATTGGTGGCTTTGCTAATATGTATACGACACTAGGTGGAAATATGATGAATCAAAATAACCAACAAAACCAAAATGTATAATAGAATTTTAAAAAGACCAATGTTCAAGATGGGTGGCAGAAGCTACTCGGCGCAAGGAACAGGCATCACGTCTGGTTTAGATACACCTAAAAGAGGATTAGTAGATGGTCCTGGAGGATATGCTGGTGAAGAACGTTTAACAGAAATAGGTGAAGAAAAAATTAATATAACTCAACCAAGAGAATCAGAAGCAGGCAGAATCATAAGATCATTTGGTGTGTATGCAAGTCCATACAAAGCAGATGGCACAGCAAAAACATCTGGTGAAATGGGTTATGAACAAGCAGTAGGTATTACAGAAGAACGAGATGAACAAAAAAATTTAGAAGACTTAGCTGCTTTATCTAATCTTGAAGCTGAAGAAGCACAAATAAGAAAAGATTTGGATAGAGAATCTGATCAAATAAATCAATTAGAATTACAAAATTTAATTAATTCTAAAAAAATAGAAATTGATAAACAGTATCAAGCAGTTGATGCTAAATACAAACTTATTATAGATGATTTACAAGCTAAAATAAATGACCCATCTTTACTAGCACCAGGTGAAACTGTAGCTATGGTTAAAGATGCTATTAAAAAAGCAGAGAGATCAAAAACAGAAGAAAAATATGAGATAGCTAGAAAAATGCCAGTTAAACCAACAATAGCAGAAAAAATTGATGCACTAGCATTGATTATTTACGAAGCTAAAAATAAAAACGCTTTGCCTGGTCAAGAATATTCTTTAGAAGACGCTAAAAAAGACGCTCAAAAATACTACGGACAATCAAAAGCAAAAGGTGGTAGAGTTGGTTATCAAGCAGGGACTGGTATGGAAGGTGCACAACCTATGCAAGCTAGTATGAATATGGAAGAAACTATTTCTACACCAAACGAAACCATTACTGAAGACATGTCAACAACAGAAACAATAGAAAAACAACCTTCTGTAGATATGACTTATGAAGAATTTAGAGGAAAAATACCTGCTGAAGTAGAAGATAATATTGTGCAATTAATATATTATAACAAAGATGCTTTTGCTGATTTTGCTAGCATAGTAGATCAGTCTGGAGTTGACGAGTTTAATAATAAATATCAAGTTAGTCTGGTATTACCAATGTCGGATGCAATGGTGTAACATGCATGGCAGAAAAAAAAATAAAAACAATATCAGAAATTCTATCTGAAGGTGGAGTTCAATATGATACACCTGTTACTAACATTCTTGAAGAAGTAAAGGAAAACACTGTTCCTTCTGTTGAAGAAAAAATAAAAGATTCTTCTACAGAAGAATATTCTGTAGAAGAAAAGAAAGATTATAGCAAAAGTAAAGTATTAAGTAATGACGAAGTTAATTACATTAATAATATAAAAAGCGATAAACAACGAAATGATATAATGCGTCTTAAGGATATCTTTAGAGATAATCCTCAAATTGTATCAGAATATTTAGATGCTATTAAACAATATGGTAGTGCAGAAAAAGCTAAAGAAGCTGGATCTAAAGCAGCATTAATTCAAGGATATGGTTATTTATTTAACCTTGCTAAAAACAATGAATCATTAAGAGAAGATGTAAAAAGATATGGTTTATTAAAATTATACAATAATCAAAGTATAAATTTTAATCCTTTTGTAGAAGGTTCAACCGCTATTATGGGGGGAGACGACCGTTATGATAGAGAACATAGAATTGATACTTATGGTAAGTTAAGAAAGAAAGCTTATGAATCAGGATTGATAGTTAAAAGTAGAAAAGGTGCAGAAATTGCTGTTAAAAAAGGTGCAAGAGGAACTGCTATAGTTATAGGGGCTTTGTTTGATAGTTTACCAAAAGGGAATGAGACGAACGTAGTGGAATATATAGAGTCTCGTTGGCCAGAAGTAAAAGATTCTAGAGAAGGGGTAGAAGAACTTGCAGAAGATATAACTCAATTTGGTATTTCTTATTTTACAGGTAAAAAAATATTAAAACTTTTTGGTTCAGTTGCTGGTAAAGTAGCACCTGGTTATACTAAACGAGTTGTAGAGTCTTTATCTAAATCAAAAACTTTTGGAAAACCACCTACTGTAGCTAGTAAAGTAAAGGCTATTCCTAAAATAAAAAACGTTTCTAACATAGCACAAAAATATGGTTCTTGGTCTTTAATTGGAACTGCAAAAAGATTTGGAGAAGGAACGCTAGCTTATGGTATTGGAGAAGCAATTACTAGGGATGATAGTACAGATAAAACTTTAACTGATGCTAGTGGAAAATCTATAAACTTATCTCCACTAGCTGGGTCTACAAAAGTTGATAGTAAATTTATGCAGGCATTACTTAATACTTCTATGGAAGATACTCAAAAATTAGTAGGCAAAAAGAAAGCGGCTGCAATATTAAGAAACAGATTAAAATTTGGAAAAGAAGGCGCTGCCTTAATTGGTGGATTAAACATAGCTATTAAAGGATTAGCAGTTCCTGTTGTTAAAGGTGTAGCAAGTAAAGTGGTAGCTCCAATTGCAAATAAAGTGGGAGATGTAATTACTTTTGCAGAACCTGTTGTAGCTGGAACATTAACTGGTAAGTATTCTCCATTCCCTTATGCTGCTAGAAAATTATCTAAAGTAAAAACAAAATTAGGTTTTGATGTTTTAACTAAAGCAGGAATTCCTCCTGTAAAAGATTGGAAATTATTATCTGATGTTGGAGGTTATAAGTTATCAGAGGTTAGAGACAGATGGTTAAAATTAATTGATAGAGGTATATTAACTCCACTTAGAACCGATAGAAAACTACCTGGTGAGTTAGCAATCATTAAACAACAAGAAAAAGAATTTGTTAAAACTCAAAGAAAATTAGTTGATATGAGTTTGATTAACATTGAACGTCAAATTTATAAACTAGCTGAAGTAGGAATGGGTAGTAGAATTGTTGGACGAGGAGGTACTTTAAAAGTTGAACAATATTGGAAGAATGTAGTTGAAGCTTTAGGTGGAGACAAAGTAGCACTTAAAAATTTAGACATTTCTTTATCTCCGTTAGTAAAACAAATTAGAGGTCAAATTGATGAACTAAGTAATGTGTTAAGCAAATATGTAGATGATGCAGGAGTTAAAAAAATTATTAAAGAAGGTCTTGGTAGATATTTAACAACTTCATATCAAATTTTTGAAAGCAGCTGGCGACCATCAAAAGCAGTTACAGCACGAGCTCGAACATGGATGGAAGATTTATTAAAAAGAAGTTCTCATAAAGGTCAAAGTAAAGATATTATAGAAGCTGATGCTAAAGGAATTATTGAAGGAATAATAAAACGAGGTGGTTCAACTATGGAAGGAACTACTGTACAAGAAAGATTAAAAGGTATTACTTCTTTAATACCACCTTCTGGAATTTTAAAAGCTAAACAAAACATACCACCAGTCATTCAAGAATTAATGGGTAAAGTAACAGATCCTAGAGCAGTTATTTTAGATACTCTTACCAAACAAGCTACTTTAATAGGACACTTGCAAGCAAACAAAAAAATTATAGATCAAGGATTAAAATATGGTTATATTTTTAAATCTGGATCAGAACGAATAGCAACTACTGCAAAAAGATTAACGGGAGTCAACCTTGTACCAATTGATACTACAGGATTTAAAAATAGTGTTTTAAAACTAGACGACATTTACAAACATTCTGGAGGTAAATCTTATTATACAGTACCAGAAATTGCTCAAGGGATTGTAAGTGATGCATTATGGACAGATAAATTTTTAATGTCTCCTTTATATAAAAAATATTTAGCAGCTAAAACTACAGCACAATTAAGTAAAACAGTTTTATCTGTAATGACACAAGCTCGTAACTTTGAAACTGCAGGATTTTTTGCTTTATTAAATGGTCATGTAGGTAGACAAGCAAGTATGATTGACTCTATTCAATATACTTTTGGAGAAATTATAGGAACAGGGAAAAATGTAGATAAAAAAATATTAAGGGAAAAATTATCTGAGTATGTAAAATACGGAGTAACTGATACATCAGCAGTAGCTGGAGAAGTAGAAGCAATTATAGCTGACTTTGCCAAAGGAAGATTTTCTTCTACTGATGAATGGTTTAGTTACTTAATGAAAAATCCTGTATTTAAAAAAGCAACAGAACTTTATCAAGGATCTGACAATGCTTGGAAAGCTTATGGTTATGAGTTTACTAAATCTCAATTTGTTCCAGCTATTCCAGCGGTAGGATTTACAGCTACAAACGCTTTGAAACTAGGTTTTAAAGATTTAGGAGTAACGGTTGCTAAAAATGGAAGAGTAGTTTCTAGCGATGCAAGAATAAAACAATTGCAAGAGTGGTATAAAACTGGAGTATTTGGAGATGCATCTACTGCTGCTGGCAGAACTGAAGCTAAACAATTATTAAAAGAAGCATTGGATGGAAAAATTGTGTGGCAAGAATTAATGGCTAAACAATGGGATGAAGTTTTTAAATTAAAATGGGATCCTTTTAGATTAGATGGAATTGCTAAAACTCATTCAGATGCAATTAAACAATTGTCAGGGCAATATATTAAAAATGTTTATCCTAACTATCAAATGGTTCCAGCTATTGTAAGAAACTGGAGAAGGTTACCTTTTGGAAATTTTATAGCGTTTAACTCAGAAATTATTAGAAATATAGTGAGTGCAGCTATGTACACTGGTAGAGAATTAGGTTCATCTAATCCTTGGGTTAGAAGAATGGGTGCAAGAAGATTAATTGGAATGAGTACAACCTTGTATGGAGTAGACAAAACGATAGGTGGAGTATCAGAATTATTAACAGACATAGATGAAAAAACTATGAATGCTTACAGAAAATTTTATTCTCCTTGGTATAAAAAAGGACACAAAACATATCCTATTAGTAAAATTAATGCAGATAAATCTTTTTGGGAATTTGATATGACTTTAGAAAATCCTTATTTTCAAGTAACGGGTGCAGTAGAACTTGCAAGTGAAATATTTACTAACCCAGAATATTCTGAAGAAAAAATGTTTAGTAGAGTATTTGAAAAATTATTTTATGATATTGAAGATGAAAAAATGGGAGCATTACCTTTGATGTTTTCTTCTTTTCTTCCTGAACCTATTTTACTTGAAAGAGTTTTAGACATTATGCCTCAAAATACTTTGTTACCTGGAGCTCGAGGTGGAAAAACTCAAGAAGGATTTATAATATACAATGCTAAATTTGATGGCGTAGCTATGTCTGCTGCAAAAGCTTTAGCTCATTTATATGGATCAGTAAATCCAGCCACAATTGATGGAGTTAGAAAAACTATTAATGCTTATGACAAAGATTTAGATAGCACTTATTCTCAAGTTAATACATTAGCCCAAGCTGTAAAATTAATGTTAGGTCTAGCAGCTACAAAAAATGATCCTGCCAGTAAAATGGCGGCAGTAGTAAATGGTCTGTCAAAAAAAATAAATGAAACTAGAAAATATTTTTATCAAAATATTGTTGACCCTAATGAAATTAGAGACAATCCACTAAATCTTGTCGAACAATTTGAATTATTACAAAAAAATAGATACAGAGAAATGTCTAATGTTTTAGAATTTACAGAACTAAACAAAACACTCGGTTTTACTATTGCAGATCAATTTCAAGAAATGAAAGGTAAACAAGGATTTAGTGAAAAATCTTTAAGATATTTATTTGGAGGAGTTTACTATCCTGCGTCATTACCAGATTGGAAAGAACACTCTGCATTATTTCCAAAAGCATTTGTAAGATTAAGGAAACATAATCCAGATTTACAGTTTACAGATATATATCCAACAGATTTGTTAACTCCTATTATAGGTAAATGGGCTGGAATCCCTTTAGGTATGAATGATAATGAATTAGATATGTTTTTTGATAACTATCCTGAGATACAATCTTTAGGAATACAAAATAATTTAATAGAAATTAGAAAATATTTTAAAAACAAAGATAACAAAACAATCGAACCGGTATCAAGTCTACCTTTACCTGATAACAAAAAAACAGCATCTTTAGTCAAGCCTAACGTACCAAGCGACACGGCTCCAGTGTCTGCGGAAACAATTAAAACAGCGTCCGTTAACAATAATGTTAACCCACAAACTAACTTGACACGAATAGAGGATGCATTATTATCTGACACTGAAAAAGCTATTAAGGTAGGACAAAGGAATAGGACGGTATAATGGCAAAAAAAGATGACGCATTGCAGAGAATAGAATCTCATGAAAAGTTATGTCGTATTATGCAGAAACAAACACACGATAAAATACATTCTATTGAAGCACAAATACAAAGAATAGAAAGTATATTACTAATTACTTCTGGCGCATTGATCAGCGGTTTGATCTATGTTATATTTCAACTAATCACAAAATAAAAAATCATGCAATTATCGAAACATTTTACTCTTGAAGAGATGACACGCAGCATGGTAGCTGCTCGTAGAGGAATTGACAATACTCCAGGGTCTGGAGAGATCAAAAATCTAGGAAACCTCTGTTATGAGGTCTTAGAGCCTATTAGAGCTCACTTCGACAAACCTATAACAATTACCTCGGGATACCGCTCAGAAGCGCTGTGTGAGGCTATAGGGTCCAAAAAAACCTCGCAACATGCGCTGGGCTGTGCCGCAGACTTCGAAATAAATAATGTGCCCAATATTAAGGTAGCTTACTGGCTAATCAACAACGTTGACTTTGATCAATGCATTCTCGAGTACTACAAGCCCGATGATGGAGCAGCCGGATGGATACACGTAAGTTATGATGAGCAAGGGTCAAACAGAAAACAGATTTTGACTTTTGATGGGAAGAAATATTCTGAAGGATTACCAGATATGAAGTGGTCGGGTGGCAAAGTCGTAGAATAAAAATTACAGCGCCTCCAAATGTATATCCTATAAATTCTTATAACCAATCTTTAAGTTCTTCACCCATTACTTCAGACGCTATATTTATTTTCTTAACTAAAGCTTTAACAATTCTTTCATCAACAGTATCTTCAGCAATCAAATCAATATATGTCATAGGTTTAGTCTGGCCAATACGATCTATTCTAGCTTCTGATTGTGTTCTTTTCTCAAGATCATAACCATTAGAATAATAAACCATAGTACTAGCTGCAGTTAAAGTAATACCATAACCTCCTGTTTGTGGTGTACCAACTAAGAATCTAACATCACTTTCATTGTCTTGAAATTTAGCAATGTTATCCTGTCTTTCTTCGTTAGGAGTCTTACCATAGTAAGTTACAACAGAGTTGTCCCCATATTGTTTTTTAATATGTTTTACTATTGTTTCTATGTCGTACTGATAATGTGCCCATATTACAACTTTACCATGCACTTCTTGTAACACTTCTAAAAGTTCTGACAGTCTATTATTTTTTATTTCCTGGACCGAGCCATCGTCAGCTTTAAAGTGGCCACAAGTTATTTGATGTAGTCTCATTAACTGAGTCAAGGCACTGGCAGTTGTGATCATCTTACCATTCATTAAAGCTAATGCCATTTTCTTCATTTGTTGATAGACTTTATCTTGTTCTGGAGTCAGTGTAATAATACGTTTCATAAATGTTTTTTTAGGTAAATCTAAACAATCATCTTTTAATACACGATATGAAAAGTTTTTTAATTTTTCGGACAGCTCACCAAGGTTTTTGTAACCTACTACTATTTCTACAGATCTTCCGTTAAAATGTGCTTTACGCATTATAGCATACCTGGTCCTGAAGGTATAATAGGAAGAGTGATCTAATAAAAATTCATCTAAAAATTCACATTGTTTATACAAATCTAATGGTGATTTAGTAACTGGAGAACCAGTTAAAATACGTCTGTACTTAGCGTATTTGCCAATACCTACTATATTTTTTGTACGTTTAGCACTAGGGTTTTTGATAGTCGTAGACTCATCAATAGCCATATAAGTATTGTGGCAGTTTAAAAACTTAGCAGCAAAGTCCATACCTTTTTTAGTAGAGAATGCTTCTACATTCATACATAATATATGTAGGTCTTCACCAGGTTCAAACAAAGTATCTAATAACTTTTGTTGTTTTTGATTAATAGTTGCCTGCCATAAAACTGATTTGTGATCTATGTGATCTGGTAAATGTGTAGGAATTTCTTGTGAGTACCAGTTTTTGTATACACCTTTAGGAGCAATAATAAGAGCTCCATTAATTTTACCTTTGTCATAAAGCATCGCAATATTATCTATTGCAACTTTTGTTTTACCAGTTCCCATTTCCATAAAGTATGCAAATACTTTTTTATTCCACGATTTTTCCAATGCAGTTAATTGGTGTGCATAGGGTTTTGTTTTAAATTTATAGTCCATAATTAATTCTTCTTTCTGGTTGACAACATATTAAAAATAAACTAGAAAGTCAAGCATGAAAGAAAATAAACAAGAACCTATAGTTTATGTATTACAAGAAGTACCAGGTACCCGAGCAGGGCGTCCTAAATTTAACATAATTGGTGCTCAGAAATATGGTAAATTAAAAGTTCTATTAAGAGAAGATAGTCAGGTTGTTATGAGTCCTGGTCCTATTAAATTTAAACTTGAAAGATTATTAAAAGATTTTAATGATAATGATTATTTATTATTGTCAGGAGATCCACAAATAATTTTTATGGTTGGAGCTATTATTGCAAAAGTAAATAATGGAAAAGCTAAAAGTTTAAAATGGGATAGACAAGAACAAATGTATTATCCTCTTGATTTTAATCTCTACGAGAAAGGAGAAATAGATGAGTAACCAAGACCTATCACAACAGTTCGAGGCAGATTCGCCTCAACAAGTAAATGAAATAGATAATGTAAATAGTTTAGCTAGTTATGTTATTCAGTTGCAATCTTTAGAAGACGAAGTAAAAATTATGGAGGACAATCTAAAGAGAAAAAAAGAAGCAGCTGATAAAATATCCGAGGAAGTAATTCCAGAGATAATGGACAATATGAAATTAAAAACTCTTAAACTTCAAGATGGTTCAGCCATAGAAGTAAAAGAGATTTATGGCGCAAGCATACCTGTAGCAAACAGAGAAGGCGCCTACAAATGGCTTCGAGATAATGACCTGGGTGATCTTATTAAGAATGAGATCACTGTTTCCTTTGGTCGTGGCGAAGATAACAAGGCTAACGATTATGCTAGCCTTGCTGAGAAGAACGGTTATCAACCTTCACAAAAAATGAAAGTTGAACCTATGACTCTCAAAGCACTGTACAGAGAGCGAGTGGAGAGCAATCAAGATTTGCCTTCTGAACATTTTAACCTGTTTAAGGGAAACAAAACAAAAATAACAAGGAACAAATAACATGACACAAGAAACAAGCGACTTAACAGTCAAAAAAGAAGGTGCAATAATGACTCTAGATTTTGAAGCAGACTCAGGAATGGGTTTAGAAAATATAGAGAAAGACGATTTAGCTTTACCGTTTCTAAAACTACTACAAAGTGGTTCTTATGAAACTAAAAAGAAACATGCGAAGTATGTTGAAGGTGCAGAGGCTGGAATGTTTTATAATACAGTTACTAAAAAATTGTATAGTGGAGAGAAAGGTATGAATGTAATACCTTGCTTTTATAAAATGACATATCCAGAATGGGCACCCTTTGATAAGAGTGAAGGTAGACCAATACATCCGGATAGAGGTCCTGAAGTTATGGCTCAGACCACTAAACAAGGTACAAAAGATGTGTTAGCAAATGGTAATGAAATTATCAAAACTGCTAATCACTTTGTTATTATTCTTGGAGAAAAACCAGAAAAGGCTTTAATGTCTTTAAAAACTACTCAGTTAAAAACTAGTAGAGGTTGGAATTCATTAATGGATAATGAAACAATTGTAGCTAAGTCAACGGGTAAGTCTATACCAGCTCCCTCATTTTCGAGAGTTTATCAAATAAAATCTGTTGAAAACCAAGGTAATTTTACTTGGCATGGAATGACAGTTTCTTTGATGAAACCAGTAGAGAATGCAGAAATCTATAGCATGGCTAAAGAATTTAGTACTGCTTTACATAAGAGCAATGTAGCTGCAACTTCTGTTGAAACTAACAAAGAAGAATCTAATTACTAGATTCCTCTAACGAGGATAGGGGCAGTAAAGGGAGACTAGAGCTGCCCCGACCTGGGATCATTATGGTTGACGAATTTGTAAAGCTATTTACTGGTTATAGAGGAGATTTTGGCATAGCAGATATGTCCAGAACTTCTTTAGATACAGATAAAAATAAAATAAAACCGAATTACGAATGGGCTGGTAGACCCTTATCTATCAACGATTACAAAGATCATTTACAAGGAAAAATATCTATAGGTGTACAACCCTGTACACTAAATAAAACTGCACAGTTTGGTTGTATTGATATTGATCCACCAGATTATGGTCAGTTTAAAATTGAAAAATATTTATCACTATTTCAACAATACAAATTACCACTTATTCCAATACTATCTAAAAGTGGAGGATTACATTGTTATATTTTTTTAAAAGAACCTATCAAAGCTATTGATTTAATAGATGGATTAAAAGCGTTTCTGCTACCACTAGGTTTGAAACCTACCACAGAAATTTTTCCTAAACAGAAAGAATTAAAGGAAGATGAAAAAGGAGACACAAAACCAGGAAACTTTATTAACTTACCTTACTACAACAATGGTCAATCAGTTAGATACGCATTAGACAAAAACAATTCTAAACTAGACTTAGCTTCTTTTATAAAAATAGCAGAGGCATCTAGAATTAGTAAACAAGATTTAGAAAAATTAGTAGAAGAAACACATGCAAATATTTTAAAAGGTGCTGATCCAGAATTTGATGATGGTCCACCTTGTTTAGCTTTGTGTTCTAAAACAAAACTAGATGATGGTAGAGACAGATTTATGTATAACTACATGGTTTTTGCTAAAAAGAAATACAAAGACAAATGGCCAGATCAAGTATCTAAAGCAAACTATAATTATTTAGAAGATCCTTGGGACAAAACAAAATTAGATTCTAAGATAGCTGCATGGAGAAAAGATACAGCGGGACATACTTGTTATGAAGAACCTATTAAAGACAAGTGTATGCGTGGTGTATGTTATTCTAGACCATTTGGTGTTTCATCAGATGGGATCTCAGTTTTTCCAGACATAACAGATTTTCAAATAATAAAATATGTAGAACCAGAATATAGATTCCAGGTAGTTATGCCTAGTGATGACAAGGTAGAAGTTATTGTAGCTAATACAAAATTAATGACAACACAGAAAGAAGTTTTAAATTTAATCTGGGAACAGACAGGAGTTTACTTTGAACCATTAAAACCAAAAGACTATAGAGCAAAATTAAACGAATGGAGAAATGGTTGTGAAACTATTTACCCACCAAAAGGTACACAGATTGCAGACAGATTACACGATGAGCTCTATCAGTATTGTATTAATGGTCCACAAGCTAAACAAAGAGGACAGATAAAAAATGGTGCGTGTTATACTAATGACGGAAATCATTATTTTAAATTTACATCTTTCATCCAGCATCTAGGTAGTGGTTGGAAAATTCCAGAAGAAAGAATTGCAAGACAACTAGAAAAAGATTGTAAGGTCGAATTTAATCATTCATTAAATGTAGATGGTAAAACAATAAAAGTCTGTCGACTTCCACAACTTCACATGGATCAGATAGAATATCAACCAGTGGAGAGAAAAGAGAGTAATTATTAATGGCACAGTATAAAGTTATTGGTCCTCCAGGCACTGGGAAAACTAGAAAACTATTAAGTACAGTACAAAAATATATAGACCAAGGGATGTCTTTAAAAAATATAGGTTACTTTGCTTTTACTAGAAAAGCAGCTAATGAAGCTAGGGATAGATTCTTAGCAGACAACGTTGGACTAAGTAAAAAAGACTTACCATATTTTCAAACGCTTCACTCGTGTGCATTTAAACAATTAGGTTTAAAAGAAGAAAATGTAATGCAAGAAGAACACTATAAAAAAATAGGTGAGACTTGTGGTATTCAAATTACATATGCAAAACATGAAACTAATCAATGGAATGGAATATTTTCTTCTGACAGTGAATACTTAGGTTTAATTAATTTAGCTAAGGTAAAACAAATTACACCAGAAGAACAGTTTAATCTTAATGAACACCTAACTAGAATTGATGGATATAAATTAAATGCAATATCAAAAGAAATAACTAACTATAAAAAAACTTATGGTCTTATAGACTTTAACGACATGGTAGAAAGTTTTTTAATAAAAGGAACTTGTCCAGAACTAAAAGTTATTTTTGTAGACGAAGCACAGGACTTATCTTTAATTCAATGGGCTATGTTAAAAAAATTAATCAAAGACAATGACAATCCAGATGTATGGATTGCAGGAGATGATGACCAAGCAATCTTTGGATGGGCGGGTGCAGATGTAAATTCTTTTATTGCATGGCCTGGTCAAGAAATACCTTTAACTAAATCAAGAAGAGTCCCGATTGATATTCAAACTAAAGCTTTAGATGTTATATCTAGGGTTGGAATAAATAGAATACAAAAAGATTATTTACCTAAAGAAGAACGAGGAGAGATAGTTGAAAGATTTAAACTTACAGATCTTATTACAGATATGGAAAAAGGTGATTGGTTAATATTAACTAGGACTAATTCATTATTAAAACCAATACTACCTATACTTAAAAGACATGGTTTGTTTTTTCAAACAGCACAAGGAAACAGTATCGGTAAATCTTTGTATGAAGACATCGGATATTGGAATCAAATGAGAGAAGAAAAAGAAATTCCAGATATACAAAGACAAAGAGTAGAAGAAAGAATGTCCGAAGTAGATATTACTTTACCGTGGCAAAAAGCTTTTACTAAAGTGTCTCCAACTCAAATAGATTATATGGAGGCTATGATTAATAATGGTGAAGATTTATCTCAAGAACCTAGGATCAGAGTGTCTACAATACACGGAGCTAAAGGAGGAGAAGCAACTAATGTTGTTTTATTTTTAAATCAAACAACAAACACTATGGCAGGTGCTAAAAAATCTTTAGAAAAACAAGATGAAGAATATAGAGTCTGGTATGTGGGTGTAACTAGATCTGCAAAAAATTTATATTTAATAAAAGCAAACAATAAATCAAAGGAGTTTAAAATATAATGGCATATTTAAATGCAAACATACCAGTAATAGAATGCTGCGTAAGAGGAAATTACTTAAGAGACCAAAAAGATTCACACGATAAATATTTTGAAGTAGGAGTATTTGGTTTTAGTTCTATACCAAACAGAGTGCCCATGTTCCATTTCTTAATGGAAGATGGTGGACTATGGTGGCGAGCACCCATATCAGCTTTCTGTACAAAGCCTGGAGTAAAAGAATTACCTCTTGATGAATTAGTTATGTGGGACAGTTTTAGTTACAATGTAAGTGTTACAACTTTTTATGAATTAGCTGGAGCTACAATGCAATATACATCAAGGAGAAAAGTAAAAAGAAAAGGTAAATATTTATTCACAATTGATTGGTGTGCAGGAGATTTTAATGAATTAAATTTTGGCTATGCAGAAAAACCAGACCAACATAAATGTGGTCATGTTCTTGAATTAGAAGACGGTAATTTTGCTATACAACCTAACAATAGACTTAAAATGTTTGATGCATCTATGGGTGTTGATCCATCTAAAAATTTAATTAATAGATTAGTAAGTAGCAAAATATATTCTGTAGAAAATTCTGCTAAATGGATTACTGATGAACATGAAAAAGGTAGTTATGACTACAAACTTAAAAATCTAAAGGAGGACAAGTAATGAAACCATTGGTATTTAAAGCACAAACGGAATGGTCTAAGCCAGAAGAATTTCCAGATCTTAGACAAGCAGATGTAATTGCAATTGACTTAGAAACATGTGATCCAGATTTAAAAACAATGGGGTCTGGTTCTATTGTTGGTCGTGGTAAAGTTGTAGGCATAGCTGTAGCTACTGATGGCTACTCAGGATACTTTCCATTTGATCACGAAGGTGGTGGTAACCTAGAAAAAAGTAAGGTAATTCAATGGTTTACAGATGTTTGTAAGTCGGATGCAATAAAAGTATTTCACAATGCAATGTATGATGTGTGTTGGATTAGATCGATGGGAATAAAAATTAATGGACAGATTGTTGACACAATGATTGCAGCATCATTAGTAAATGAAAATAGATTTAGATTTGATCTTAATAGTTTAGGTTGGGATTACTGTGGCCAGGGTAAAAATGAATCTGAATTAAACGAAGCAGCAAAAGAATGGGGAGTAGATCCTAAAGCTGATATGTGGAAACTACCTGCAATGTATGTAGGTAACTATGCTGAACGTGATGCAGAACTAACATTAAATTTATGGAAGGTTATGCAAAAAGAACTAACGGACCAGGACCTGGGATCTATTTTTGAACTCGAGACAGATCTGTTTCCTTGTCTGGTTGATATGAAATTTCTTGGGGTGAGAGTGGACGTTCAAAAAGCCCATACACTGAAGCAACAGCTAGCATCAGAAGAAGAAAAGTTACTCCAAAAAGTAGAATTAGAAACAGGGATAGAACCTCAAATATGGGCAGCACGATCGATTGCCAAAGTTTTTGATAAACTAAAACTAGACTACGAACGAACGGTAAAGACCCAAGCGCCTTCATTTACTAAAAACTTTCTCTCTTCTCATAGTCATCCTTTAGTACAGTGTATAGCAAAAGCTAGAGAAATAAACAAGGCACACACAACATTTATAGATACAATTATTAAACATGAACATAATGGTAGGATTCATGCAGATATAAATCAAATTAGATCAGATACTGGTGGGACAGTAACTGGTAGATTTAGTTATTCTAATCCTAACCTACAACAAATTCCTGCACGCAACAAAGACTTAGGACCATTGATCCGATCCCTCTTTATTCCAGAGTCTGGTTGCGAGTGGGGATGCTTTGACTACAGTCAACAAGAACCAAGACTCGTAGTGCACTATGCATCCCTTGATCAAGACGCCAGCGTATTTAATGTTAAGGATGCTTACGAAGATGGTAATGCAGACTTTCATACAATCGTTGCAGAAATGGCTGAGATACCAAGAGACCAAGCTAAAACAATTAACTTAGGATTGTTCTATGGTATGGGTAAAGCTAAACTACAAGCAGAACTTGGTGTATCAAAAGATAAGGCAGAAGAATTATTTTCTATCTATCACGAGAGAGTGCCCTTTGTAAAAAGTTTGACAAGATCTGTATCTAACAGAGCTCAGCAACGTGGACAGATAAGAACTTTACTAGGTAGGCTTTGTCGTTTTCATTTATGGGAACCTAATACTTTTGGTATGCATAAAGCATTACCATTTGATCAAGCTGTCCAGGAACATGGACCAGGCATCAAGCGAGCTTATACTTACAAAGCATTAAACAAATTAATTCAAGGTAGTGCTGCTGATATGACTAAAAAATCTATGTTAGAATTATATAAAGAAGGTATTGTAGCACACATACAAGTACATGATGAACTTGATATTTCTGTAAAAGATGATAAACAAGCTAAAAAGATTGTAGAAATTATGGAATCTGCAGTTGACTTGGAGATACCAAACAAGGTAGACTACGAGAAGGGTAAAAATTGGGGTGATATACATTAAGGGGGAAATATGGATAAAATTAAAGCATCAATAAAACACATTATTCAAGATCACAAAGTTGTTGCGGGCTGCGTTATTATAATAATAGTAGTATTAGCTATCATTTAATATGTCAGGTCGGATCGATGAATATTGCAGAACTGTTCAAAAAAAATTTTGTATTAGTACCGGTTATAGCATCTGTGCTGTTCGGGACATTCACTGGCGTTAAGTATATTGTCAATCTAACCGACACAATCAACGACAATCAAAATAAAATAATAAATCTTAAAAGAGATTTAACTACAGCCCAAGAAAAAATTTCAGATCAAAACACAAGACTAACTTCTGCAGAATCTACTTGGCAGATGGCAGAAAATTTATACAGACAATTAGCAGATGAAGTTAGAGAACACAGCTACGACATTAAGGATTTAAACAGGTAATGTATGGAGATTCTCAGGATGGATTACAGATTTACAGCAATATTAATTTTAATGTTTATAGGTCTTACAGTATTTTGCAAACCTGCATATCCTAAAAATGAGTATTTAACTAATGGGACTAATAGCTGCAGAACTGGTGAAGTCGATGTTAGAATCGAAACAGAAAACCGAGACAATGACTACAGACACAATTCTAGTTCTAACAATTATGATTCTAATGATGATAACGATCGTCTTAGTGTAACTTACAGACACTACATTGGAACAGCTTGCACAAAAGAATTTAGACAAGTGCAACAAGAAAACATGGAACTTAAACAGCAGCTAGAATTAATGAAGATGTGTGGTAGAGTTAACAGCAATCCAAGTCTAGCACAAAATGAAAATTTTAGATTATTAGTATCAAAATGTACTGGTGTAACTCCAGTTAAATTAGATAATAGACCCGCAGATGGTAAAAGTAAATGGGATCAATTAAAAGATAGCTACAAAAAAGAAAACCCAGACGTTACTTTAATGGGAGATAAGTTTTTAACACCTACAAGCACATTGAAAAAACCACCAAAAGATTATATACTGCCTCTACCAAAACCTAAAAATGATTGATAGATGGATATATAATTTTTTTGCAGGTCTAGATAGACTATGTGAAGCTGTTGCTACAAAGATATCTGGACCTAGATGTCAGTGTGGTAAGAAAAAGAAAAAATGAAAATATCAGAAAACACATCAATAAGTATGCCGATGAAAAATATGTTAGCAATTGTAGCTGGTGTTGCTATGGGTGTTTTTGCTTATACAGAAGTTACAAGTAGACTGACAAGTTTAGAGACATCACGTGAACTATTCCAGGCAGATCTACTTAAAAAGAGTGAACAAAAGCCTACGGACCAGGAGCAGTTTATGTTGATAGAGTCTTTGTTTGGTGACGTAGAAAAACTAATTAAAAATCAAGAACAAAATATGACTAACAAAGTTAATATAGAATTTCTTAAAACGCAACTAGAAAAAGCGTTAAATGATGTAGAAAAATTAAAAGATAAAGTCAGAGCTAATGGTAATGGACATGACTGAGATAATCGTTGCATTGTTGATGATTGTTAATGGTGAGATTAAAGAACACAGAATACAAGACTCTATGTCAAATTGTTTAAAAGGCAAAAGAGTTGCAATGCGTAGCATTAAAAATAATAATATGCAGTATCAATGCATAAAATCTAAAGCAGAATTAGAAAAAAATATTGATGGATCTTTATCAATAAAAAAGTTAATATTAGAATAATGACAAAACCAAGATATATAAATGGTGAAGTTTTAGTTCCAAGACCAAATAAAAAATCAAGTTTAGGCAAATCTTTTTTTATTGGTAGAGTAGCTTGGGATACTCCTAAAGATACAACTCAAGTTAATATACAAAGAAAAGATAATATCAAGCAACCTCATTTAGATAACTCAAAAGTAAAAGATACTGAATGGAAAACTTTAAAAGATATTTATTAATGCCTAAGAAAAAAACAAAATTTAAAAGTATAGAATTAAGAACGGAGATAGTAAATGGAGATTGTCCTAAATGTGAGTCTTATACTGTATTGGTATCTATCTATGAAAATATATTTAGATGCATGACATGTGGTTATGATCTTGAACAAAAAGTAAATGGAAAAATAAGTTACATTCCACATATAGCTAATGCAAGGGATATAGACTTAGCTCTAAAAAAATTATAATGGCTAAACAAAAATTTACACATTTTGTACCTCGTGATAAACCTAAAAAAAGACCTGGAGTCCACACAAAAAGTTTAAATAAAAACAAAAAACTACAAAAAAAATTGACACGCTACAAAGGCCAAGGAAGATAACTTCCTGCCTTTAAAGAAAATAAAGGCAGAAAGAAAAAAGGTGTGATGTGTGATAAATATATCACATTACTGTGACTGTCAAGTCACAGTCTCTAACTTACAAGAAAATTTAGTATAAGCTTTCATACTGTTTGTCCACTCTGGGTCAAGAGTAGTCATTAATGTATGAGAATGGCTATAACCATAAACTATGCAGCTATGGTAATCCTCAAATAAAATTGTAGGAGTTGGTATAATTTTGCACTGATGGTTTGCTAGTTCACTACATAAAACCATTAATAAAATATATTTCATTTAATCCTTGACTTAATAATTACAACACATATACTCCCATAAAATATAACAAGGAGAAATATGACAGACACAACTAAATTTAAAAATGTATCTTTGTCTAAGAAAACTTATAGTGATGTAGGTCTTCTCAGTAAAGAAATTTTTGATGTTCAATTATCGTTATCAAAAACTATTGAATATTTAGTAGATAAAGAAATGAAGAAAGTAAAAAAAGGACAAACTAATGGACACGCCAAAAAAGAATAAGGTTATTTGCCCTACTTGTAAGGGTAATGGATATGTTAGGATACCGTATCGTTTAGCAAAAGAAGAGGTTACAGCTCAGTGTGGAGTATGTAACAGTCAGGGAGAGGTGAATGCAGATGAAGTTGATAATATTATTGTTGATGCTGATGGCATTCACAGGTTGCAGTAGAGATTTAGATTTTAATCCTACAACAACTATACTAAAACAAATAATGAAAGGAAAAAAACAATGACACTAGAAGATGAACTTAAGGAACATATTAGTACTTTAAAACAACAACTAAATCCTAATGGAGAAGTTGTCTGGGACAAACAAGTTGGGGGATCTCACTACCAAAACTTTACGATTCAGCCGGCAGAGTTTGTAAATAAAAACAAATTATTATTTGCTGAAGGCAATGCTATTAAATATATTTGTAGACACTCTACCAAGGGGGGTGTTGAAGATATAGATAAAGCAATTCATTATCTAGAAATGATTAAAGAAAGGGATTACTCATGAAGACAGAACAGGAGATAGTGGATGAGATTGTACATAAGATAACCAGTATGTTAGACAAACACGATGCAACACTAATTGCAGGAGCTCTAACAGCTTTAGGTTTGCAGATATATAAAACCCTTCTTAATCAAAAAGAATATGCTGCTATGCAGAAACATATTTTAAAACGATCAAATCAGATACAGCCATTTACAGAAAGGAAACTACACTAATGAAAAAGGTAACTATAACTAGTGATGACATTACATCAAAACAATGGTCTAATCTTTTATTAGAATTAAATTTAATTAAAAAAGCTTGGAAACCTTATGCAACATTAGAAATGAAAGCTATGAATCTAAAAAAAATAATAGCGTGGGGAACAAAGAGTCCAGATGAATATACTGACAAAGATAGATAAATGGAACTTATAATTTTAAATGATGGCTTGTATCAATTAATACCTGTCACAAAACAAATAATGGAGGGTATTGTCATAACTGCTAAAGTTGATTGTTTTGATTTATGTGAAATATTAAGATTAAAATTATCGGGTTATGCTAACAGTTTAAACTTACACATTATGAATGATGGAAGTGGAAATTTTGTAGGATGTATTTGTGAGTAAAAAATGTAGTATATGTAAAAAAGATTTACCCTTAGATCAATTTTATTTAAGTCATAATGGGCGTTATAATTTCTGTTGTACTCCTTGTGATAAAATTAGAAAAATTAAGTATCGTGCTGAAAACAAAGAGAAAATTGCATTAGCTGATCATAAATATATTAATACAGAAAGAGGCTATGTGAATGAAGTAATAGGTGGAATCTTTCAACGAGCAAAACGAACAGACAGAAATATGGTTTGGCAGCCAGATATAAGTAAAGAACAAATGTATGATGAACTTATGCTATACATCCAGGACCACGGAAGAAACTGTGAATACTGCAAACAACCCTGGACTTATCAAAGAGCTCTAGGTGTTAGGGGTACAAAAAATACTGCAAGAAAAAGAGCAGGTGTTGATACTAACTTTTCAATAGACAGGTTAGATACTACAATAACTTATAGTAGAGGCAATATAGTTTTTTGTTGTGTGGGCTGCAATAACAGAAAAAATCAAGTAAGAATATCAGACATTATGAATATATTAAAAGTATGGAAAGAAAGGACTAAGGATGAAAGTATTGGATCTATTTAGTGGGATAGGAGGATTTAGTTTAGGTTTAGAATCTACAGGACATTTTAGAACTGTAGCATTCTGTGAAATAGATAAGTTTTGTAAATTAATTTTAGATAAACATTGGAAAGGAACAAAGGTATACGATGATATTAAAACAATCACAAAAAAACAATTTGAAGAAGACGGGACAGAATTCCCAGACATTATCACAGGGGGTTTCCCGTGTCAGCCGTTCAGTGTCGCAGGCAAGCAACAAGGAACCAGTGACAGTAGACATCTCTGGCCTGAGATGTTTCGAGTCATCAAAGAGTTTAGCCCGAGGTGGGTTATTGGAGAAAATGTCAAAGGCCTTACTAACATCCAAGACGGCGTGGTCTTCGAGACTGTGTGCTCTGACTTGGAAGGAGAAGGTTACGAAGTCAGGACGTTCAATATTCCAGCTGCAGGTGTCCAAGCTCCCCACAGAAGAGAAAGAATCTGGATTGTGGCTCACGCCAAGCGCTTCAATGAGAGAAAATCGATCAGAGGAAGCGATGAAACACAGAGTAGAATACAGGAAGAGCATAGGCAGAACGACAGTACCACCAGGGAATCTAGCAGAACAGGTTCAGTATGGGGAACCAACAACGGACATGAAGATATGGAGAACTCCGACAACAATGGATTCGAAAGAGGACTCACTGAAACACGCAACGAAACTATTGCAGGGCAAGAATCTACGATCAACGGGATCAAGGATTCAGATAACTCTAGCAGACGAGGTGATGGCACAGGAGATCATGAACAACCCAGAACTAATGGAGCAGTACAAGGACTACGAAATGATGACCAGAAAGAATCTACCCGAGCAACAGGAATTCGTGGATTACATGAGAGAACAGACATCAGTCAAGGAACTGCACGAGAAGACGGGCATCAAGAAGACGACAGTAGAACACTGGTTCAGACGGGACAAAGCAGGGTTCAGTCATCCATCAGTGGAGGATTGGAACGCAATCAAGATCCATTTCAAGAATTTGAGATACGACAACGTAATGACAGCGCTGCACTCAATAGAATGGAAACAGGAAGAGATGAAGATATGGAGAACTCCAGACGCACATTGCGATCGAGGGGCGAGCTCCAAGGAGAGAATGGAAATGAAACTAGAGAAGGGAATGCCGATCAGTCTCAACGATCAAGTAGCACATCCGAATCTAATGTGGCCAACACCAAGAGCATCAGCAGCAATGTCAGAGAACGTAGAGAACATCAAGAAGAGAGACAAGGACAACAGCAGACTAGAGGAGAAGGTGGCGAAACTATGGTCGACTCCAGTACAGGACGATGTACATCACAGGAAACAGAAGTACAGCCAGGGAGGTACAGCTCTTTCGACTCAAGCTGGTGGCAGTCTGAACCCGAGTTGGGTAGAGTGGCTCATGGGGTATCCGGGCGGGTACACAGACTTAAAGCATTGGGAAATTCTATCGTCCCGAAAATCGTCCAAGAAATCGGCAACGCCATCATCGAAGCCGAAAAAGAAAAAGACTTAGAAATATTAGATGAAAGGAATGGAATGTAAATGCGAAATTTATTTGAGACATGTGTAGATGTTGGTAGTGGTTTAATCTTGTCAACAATGATACAGTTATTTATATTTCCTTTCTTTGATATGTATCCAACAGTCTTAGAAAGTTTTCACATAGCAGTAATTTTTACAGCCATATCTATATGTAGATCATGGTGTTGGAGAACAATTTTTGGAAGGAGACGAAAACATGGCTAGATATTTATTAAAAATAATATATCATTACTCAACAGCTTTGACTTCATGGTCATGGCAAAAACTATACGGCAACAGAAAGGACGGTTATGGGTATAATAAACGAGATAAGATTTAAACTAGAATTACTCTGGATAGATCACCCACATAAAATTATGTTTTGTTTAGGTTTGATTGTAGGTTTACTGATATGAAGTGGAATAAGCTTTACAATTATCCACCTTGTACGAGATCTACAACAGATGGTCTAAGACTCTATGACATTGGTAAAGAAAGATTACCAAGTGTTACAACGATTCTAAAAGCAACTGAATCGGAAGAAAAGAAAGAATCTTTGAACAGGTGGAAAGCTCGGGTGGGTAATGTAGAGGCTGAGAGGATTAGAGATTCATCGGCTGCACGGGGTACTAACATGCACTTACATTTAGAGAAACATGTACTTGGAGAAGGACATTTAGATTTAACACCAGAAGGTGAAACAGCTAAAGCTATGGCTGATGTAATTATTGAGAAAGGATTAAAAGATATTGGCGAAGTATGGGGATCAGAGGTAACTTTATATTACCCTGGTAAGTATGCAGGCCAGACAGATTTGGTTGGTGTTTATGACTATGAAGATAGTATAATAGATTTTAAACAATCTAATAAACCTAAGCAAAGACAATGGATTGACGACTATTTTATGCAGTTAGGCGCTTATGCGATGGCTCATAACCAAGTCTACAATACCGACATAACTCAGGGTGTAGTGCTGATGTGCACCCCAGACAACTATTTTCAAAAGTTTACTGTAAATGGTAAAGAGTTTATTAAATATCAAAATCAGTTTTTAGAAAGGGTGGAAAGATACTATGAACAAAAAAATAGTAAGTGAAATAATAAAAAGGCAATACACTATCATGATGGAAGAGGAAAAATCAATGAAACAATTATTGAAAGCTGAAACTAATTTAGCACCTACAGATCAATTGACTGGACTTTATGGTAGAATTGAACAGCATCTTGGTATAATATCTCATGCACAAAATAAGATAATGTTATTGCAGGAGATAGCTAATCAAGATGACGAAGGATAAGGACATGTTTAATAAATTACAACAAGAACAACGTGACCTAGATGCGAGCTACAGACAGTCGTTACAAAATAAAAAGGAACATGAGACAAGGGACCAGGACCAAGCGTCCAGCAACAAGGGTGTTTTAACTTGTAGAGCTAAGAATTGTACAAATTCCTTGTACAAATGGACAAGCAGCAGGGATCCAAGGTATTGTGTTGACTGTTTATAGTGACATATATATCACACTTTTACAAAAAGTGAGGTTTTACGGGGCTCATCACCTCCCTATAGTAATTTGAGAATACATGTTTTAGCTAAAAGGGTTTTTCAATATTGAGGTGATCTGGGGTCGAGGTGATCAGCCTTCTTATACAACACTTCTAGAGCGTCTAGGGGCTCTGAGGAACTTTTGGGTTCCAAATATAGTAAAAAATTTATAGAAATGTTATAGGGGTTGGGATATGATAGGTAGAAACAAAAATTGGTCTGGTCAATCTGACTGGATAAAAGAGTTTAATAAAAAACATAACCCAGGTCTCTATAATGAAGAAAAAAAGCAAAAGAAAAATAAAAAACAAAAAAACTATCCCACTAAATATAAAATCTTTAGGCAACAAGATTGAGTCTTACCCATTTGTAGAGATAACATGGCTTGATATCGAAGGTGATGCGGGTTGGTCCAACACAAAAGATTTAAACAAAGAAAAACTACCGACATGTGTATCTAAGGGTTACTTGTTAAGTCAAAGCAAAGGTATTACTAGAATATTTAGTGATTATATTTTGTCTAAAGATAACCCTACATTTGATAATATTGGTAGCACAACCATTATTCCAACATCAGTAATACAGTCTATTAAAAAAATTAATTAAGCTAAAGGTAATTTAGGTTTGATCTCGTTAGGGTCTATATCTGGATCTTCTTTTACTTCTAGGATTCTTGAGTTATCATCTACAATACCTGCTATTCTACTGTCTAGTTCTTCTTCTGTTAGGTCTTCAACCTTACCTGTCCTAATAATCTTCTGTTCTATGTAAAGACCACCTACTTGGCCTCTAGCTTTTTCTGCCACTGTGGCTGCTGAGTATGATCTATCTTTTAATGCTTGATCTCTAATCTTACCGAGCTCAGTTAAATGTCCACCATAATTAACACCATATTTTTTGTTACGTTCTTCTTTTAATTCCCCTATATACTTAACAACGTGAGGAAATAATTTTGGATTTTGCAGTCTACTAGCTTCTACTCTTGCCCCCAATGTATTCTCACTTTCACTCTTACCCCCTGAATATCCTGCTTCTAATGCACATTCATAAGCGTACTTACGTCCTTCAAAATATACTAATAACTCTGCAAATTTCATCTGCATTGGTGTTAGCCTTGCAGGTAGGCCTGGTTTTTTTTTCTGAACTGTCTTCATATTTGACAATATAGGTATATTGTCTTATAAAGTCAAACATGAAAGATGAAGATAAAACCTACGAAAATGAGGTTACACATTCTATAAAAGAAGACAGAGGTCAAGGTGATCTCACTCTACTCATTGAAATGTTGACTAAACAAAAACAATTTTTACAAAATAAATGTAGACAAGCTGGCTCTGAGATTAATGAATTAAAAAGAGATAACACATTATTGTCTTATGATGTTGCTACATTAACTAATAGAATACAGGAGTTAGAAAAGAATGTTAAAAGGTAGAGATATAATGCCAATCCTAGAAAGGTTTCTGGGACCAAAGATGAAAGCAAGTGTAGCCCAAGATGCTCGTGTACAAGTACGAACACCAGACGGCAGACATTTTGATGTCCAATCAATTAATTTAGTTGAAAATAAAATTTTAGGTGCTAGAGAGACACATCGTTTAGTGATAAATACACATGAAGAATTAGCCAAAATGGGTAAACCAAAGTTGATTTTGTAAACATCTGTTAGCATCATTATTTGATGAAACCTGAAACAAAATTATGGCATGATCTTAAGAAAATTACTCCACATATTTCGTGGACTAGACTTGAAAATACTAGCGTATTGGGGACTCCCGATCTATTGGGCTATAATACTTCTGGCAAGTTTTTCACTGTTGAGCTCAAGCTAACATCTGCTAACAAAATTAATCTCTCAGCACATCAAATTAGCTTTCATTTAAGGCATCCACAGAATAGTTTTATCATTGCCAGGCACAGGACTCATGGTGCCTGCAAAATGTTTCCAGGTACTAGTATCCTGCAGCTTGTTGCTTGTGGCTTTAAGTTAGATGAGGCTTGTTGCTTGTCGCTTGAAGCTTGTGGCTTGTATCTTGATTGCTTGTAGCTTGTGGCTTGTAGCTTGTAGCTTGAGGCTTCCTAAATATAGGCGCCTGCGACTTGCGACTTGTTGCTTGTGGCTTGTCGCTTTTATCGTATCTCCATTTCCATTTATGTCTTTGAAAAAACCACATTAGAACCTTTCTAAACTGGCGAGCTTAGTGCTTGCCATAACTTACGTTAGTTATATCTTTATTCCAACAAGCTCGACAGTCAAGACATTTCCCACCCTGAGAAGGTGCCAGGCAGCTGGCGCTTCCATCAGTCACCACCGTTGAGCTATGGGACCAGGCGTTGCCTGCTGTCCCGTCAACCTTCGCAGCGCTTAGTCTTATAATTAAATTTTTTGGCACGTCTGCAGGATCTGGCAGGTATTGCCTTTCTTGAGTCGGTAACCAGTGCTGTGTGTCAGGTGTCAACTTACATACTTCAATTATTTTTTGCATATGCTCGGAGCTCTGCAGGTCGCCGGCGTCATGCCACCTGAACCACTTTTGCCGCTTGATTTGTACCGCCATTGCCTGGACCCAGTCAGGGTGTGTGATAGCGTCCAGCCGCCTGTATTGTGCTTCTTTTATTGCAGGGTATCGGACATAATTATTTTTTAAAGCATAGCAGCCGTAACACGGTGAGGTCTTAACCTTCCTGAGCTTGCTTCCTGTTTGGCAAGCCCACGCTGGCAAGCTGTAACTTAGGCCAGGCATCTTAGAGGTTCTTGTTAACGACTCAGTTATTTTTTTTGCGTCTTTTACTTTCATATTTTTATCCTTTCTTTTACTATCTTATAAAGTCTTATAATTAAATTGTCAAGTACCCACAGCAGCTGCTTGTTGCTTGTTGCTTTTACGCTTGTTGCTTGTTGCTTGTAGCTTATTTTTTTTCTTAATTTTAAGCACAACCTACAGTAGCATTTCTCGTGGTACTGATAATAAGGACCCAGCGAGCTGCTGGGTCCTTGCTTGTTAATTTTATTTGCCATTATGTTCTTTAAACAATTGCTTAACGAATTTAATTAAATCTTTAAATTCCTGGTTAGGGTCAACTGTCAACCAATCGACCCTAGAATTAATTTCTAGGGCCTTGATTATTTCTTTTTCTAGCTGTGATGTATTCATTAAAACCCGCCACGTTCTAGAGCTTGTAACATAGCATCCTGATCAACAGCTGATGGCTGCCCCGTCACATTGTGCCAGGTTCCATCTCTATTGACTTTTAAAATGTCAGTAGCGTAGACGCTGCCGGCTTCAGAGAACATGCCTATTTCTTCTCCATTTGAATAAATCAAAATAGTTTTTTTTAGGCCTTTCCCCTGTTTGGGACTTTCCAACAGCTTACCGCTGATGGGTGTACCGAGCTGCTTGCTTAGGATCTTATCCCCTTTTTTTAGATCTTTATATTCCATGTTTTATCCTTTCGTTAATTATTAATCTTATAAAGTCTTATAGTTTAAATGTCAAGCGTTAACAGGTGAGCTCGCTGCTGGCTTGTTGCTTGTTGCTTTTTTGAATAAAAAAAAATAAAGAGACAGCGAGCTGCTGGCTGCCTGCTTGTTGCTTGTTGCTTTTTATAATAAAAAAAAATAAAGACTCAAGCGAGCTTGCTGGGGTCCTGGTACTAATTATTTTTAGAAGCTGTAAATAATGACTCAGCAAGCTCACCTGGACCCTTAGTAATTCTTTTTGAATATTCGTGATGTCAGTAGAGCTTGACCAGGTCCTGGTAGTAATTCTTTTTGCTTGTGGCTTGTTGCTTGTATAAATCATAAAAAATTGGCAAATTTAGAATTATTCTAATGTATGTTTTTTCGGTTAGGCTAGTTGATAAGACTAGCCTAAAAACGAAAGCACCGAGAATAATCTCGGAAAGTCCTATATAATAATCTTGACAATAATTACAAGTATCTTTATAAATTTAATCTTAACGAAAGGAAAATAAACATGAGTAGAATAAGACTAAATAATGAAAAGCGAGATAAACTTTTTAAGGTTGCTCGTAATTTCAGAATGAATGATACCAGTGATGTTAAACTTGAAAAAATGCGACAAGCAAAAGAGAATTGCGATAATGACTTGCCAAAGTTTTTTCAGATTGCAAAAGATATCGTTCAAAGGGCATATCCAATAGAGCATTGTGATACATTAAATTATTTCAAGGGGTTGTATGGTTCCCCTTGTGATGTTGTTGCAAAAGATAGTTGTTATTATTTTGCATATACAGATCAAGATAATGTTGATGACAATGGGCAACCCATAGAGAATAAAAAACATTTTGACTTTAAGTTAAATGGTTCTCTAAATGGTAGTGAGTATAATCGTGAGAATGATTTTGCTTATGCCTATTATCGTGATGAGTTGATTGCAAATGATTGCAACCCAGATATCAAGATTGAGCAAGAGGATAATCAAAATAATCCACACTTAACAAAGCATGTTGATAAGTGTGATAAGTTTTTGGGGTTCTCTAATCACAATAGTGATAATGATATTTCACTTTCAAAAGAGTGGCAAAATAAATATCAAGTTGATGTCATTGGAACTTCTTATTGTCGTTCTCGTTCTATTGCTTGTAATTACGAGGAATTTCAATCAATGGAAAAAATGCTCGTTTGTAAATCCGAACTTGTTAGAACTCACAATGATTTTATCAAGGGTGTAATTGCTGATATGAATGATGTTAAGGGTGTTTTAAAAGAAATGAAATACCTAGAGGGTGGTGTTGAATTCGTGAACGAGTTTGCACAATCTAACATTGTTGATGAGGCACAAATTATCAGAAGTGAGGGCATGGGATTAACAATCTATAATCCAGAAAATGCACTTCAAAGGATAATGCAAAGAAGAAAGGCACAACCTACACGAGAAGAAAAAATCGCTATGGCTATGCAAATGCAACAAGAACAAGCCTTAAATTAAGGCTATTGACAATCTGGGATATTTCAATAATATCCCAGATAACGAAAGGATAAAAAAATGGATAAACTAAAACACGATACATTAAACATTGGGGATAGGTTTAAAATTTCTTTTACACCTAAAACAATGAATGATGACATTTTGGAAGAATGGCAAATGCAACCAACTTTCCGAAATGCAATTTGGACTGAGGATTGTCTAATTGATAAGCATAAGACCAAAGGCCATAACTACATTAAATATTTTGATTTAATGAGAGATGATATAAGAACTGCCTCTACTGAATATGGTAGAGCATTTATAACTTTAAATGGCAAAAGTTATATTTTAAATAAACACGATAACTTAAACGAAAGTGAGAATGATGATAGATAAAGTAAATGTAGATAAAGACTTAATGTTTTTTAATAAAGATAAAGGCAAAAAAGTCTATGAAATTAAAACAGAAATTCAGCGATATTTAACTTTTCAAGTTGTTGCTGATAATTCAGATGAGGCTTTTGAGAAGTATCTTGACAATGCAAAAGTTGATGTTGTTGATGATAGCTTTTCAACAGAAATAGTTTTATCTGGTCAAGATGAATACGACCAATATCACGACACAGTTTGTAT
>JACLAB010007538.1_pt1 | contig 37848 bp, 42 predicted proteins | sample 8027921 | NCBI WGS metagenome assembly JACLAB01 (sample SAMN15725117, study PRJNA655200) | protist metagenome | isolation source: fluorescence activated cell sorting (FACS) single amplified genomes of... | place: USA: West Boothbay Harbor, Gulf of Maine | collected 2000-07-19 | reverse complement strand
AAAGTCATTAATAATAGGTAGAATTGTCTCCACAACAGCCAAAGGGAAATTAAAGATCATCCTGGACTGGCTTTCTGTTCCCTTGCTTGGGTTTGCCCAATGTCTCCCATAGTACAATCGTTCATTTTTACGCCATCGATCTACCTGGGAGGCTCTGGCTTTTTTACTTTTATCTAACCAGCTACGAACCTGGGGTATTCTTTCTGATGCATCTGCTACTTGATCTAATGCTTGTTCCTGGTCTAATGCTGGGTAATAGTCTAATCCTGCCATGTTATTTCCTTGATGCTATGCTGTTTGCAACCAGGTTAGGATATTTCCATCCCTTACTGGCACTTAACTTCTTTGCATATGCTTTTTGTGAAGGGGTGAGTTTCTTACTCTTTTTCTTTGGATTCTTTTTATCCCAAAATGCTTTTTTCATTAGTAGTTGTCCCACTCTGGTTGTGTGTTATCTGCATCCACAACAATGTTATCAATAAACTTCATGGTGTCTGTCCTGGTGTCTGGTCTGGTTGCACTATCTACAATCTCACCTATCATGTACCGTAAAGCATCAACAGCATGATCATCTTTCTTTAATGGTTTCTCTGGGGCATTTAGATCTGCCCTGGATGCACTGGGTTGTTCCCACTGATAATTGATTAATTCTCTTCGTAAGTTTTCACAAGACCTGGTAATAAACATCTTATTGGTTTTAATGCAGTTCGTTACTTTATCAATCCCACCCTGTACATCATTGTTTGCTCCCACAACAGGGATATGTAATTGCCTATAGCGATTCCCTATTGTTTCTGGATCTCCTTGCTTCCCTGCACCTGTACTCGGATCAATAACATAAGTTTCATACCTACCTTCATTTAAGTGAGCCTTCAAAGCCCTGGCATGATAGTCTACATCTTGACCTGCTTCGTAATGCTCTCGGTATACAAATATCTTATCATCATTATCCACTGCACCCCATAACACTGCTGTTGGGTTGGTTCTTCCATGATCAATAGCAATAAACCTTCTCCAACCAGGATCTGGCATAAAATCATTTACAACATGGACACTGGGTTCAAAGTCGGGATAGATCTGACCTTCAAAAGCATCCCAGGATCCATATAAATATCTATTAACCCAAATCTCATTGTAGTTATTCATTAAGCTGTCTACATAACCAGCAGGTAGGTTTGCAAGATTCTCTTCAGTCTTTGCATTAAAAATAATGTTACCAGGGACTGGATCATGTATAAATCGATGCCATACCCAATTATGTCCTAATGGGTTACCAGTTATCCAGCATTGTGGGTTTGATACAGCCCTTAAACGACCTAATAACGTAAGAAAAACCTCTTCGCTAACCTCTTCAGCCTGGTCAATATAAAACCAGCCTAAATTGATCGATAATAACTTGGCTGGATCATCTAATGATCGAAAGATAATCTCGTGACCATTCTTAAAAATACATCGGTTCTCTTGCTTCTTGTATTCGTAATGAACTCCTGGTAAGAGCCCCATTAAATGCAATAGTTCAAAAAAAGTACGCTGGGTTGAATCTCGTAATTCTGGGTAGGTTTGTCTGGCAATCATACCTAATTGTGGGCTATGATTTCCATCAATGACTCGCAGGATACCTTTTAAGATCCCTGCAAATGTTTTACCGTTTCCGATTCCACCAAAAAATGCAATTACTTGATCATCGCACTGCATGAAATCAGCTTGGTTTGGATTAAGTTTTATGTCAGCCATCGTCTGCCAATGAAATATTAATAACAGGCATTTGGACTTCACCATCTACTTGGTGCTTATCAGTAAACATCGCCAGGTGCTTTCCCTGGAGTTCGGATGCTTTCAAAGAAATATTATATTGCTCTTTCCCCTCTGATAATTGTCTGACTCGCTCTATGTCATTCAATACTTTATCGGCAGTTAATTTTACTCTCTTCTCTCGCTCTAATTTTAATCGACTAATCTCTTCCTGTATACCAAGTTTAGACAAGTTTTCTGATGCTATTCTATTTGCTGTTTTTTCACTGTACCCTGCTCGTATACACGCTTGTGTTGCATTTAGGTCTATTAAGTATTCTTTACAAAACATTTGCTGTTTATCGGTTAGTTTAGGAGTATCCAATAATAACCTCTATAGGTACATATCCAGCTTGTAAAGCACTAATAGCAAGATGTGCCCAAAGTTCCTGGACATCATCAAATTCGTTAAAAGCATAATCAACCTCAACAATCACACTTGATCCCAGTCTGGCTGGGGATCTACTTCTTTCTTGTTTAAATTAAGTTGTGGCACTATGGATTGATCGGATTGTCCTCGCTGATACACATAAGCACCTAAAAAAAAAGCACAAAGAACAGTGATCCCTTGTACCAAATATAAAATAATAGCATCCATTATTGCTCCAAATTTGTATTAGTATCACTATTTAATACTGTGACTTTCTTGCATTTAGGACAGATTTCTTTTGGCTTTCCATAATGAGGAAAATCAATATAATAATATTGTGGTGCTTTTTCCCGACTAACATTTCTATTGTGGTGATTATATTGCCATACAGTTTTACACTTTGGACAGCTAATTAAGTGATCCAATACTTTTTTATTTCTAACTTTTTTGGTATAGTTTACCTGCCTCATGTAATTGTCTGCTGGACCTATCTCTGTTGCCTGCAAAATCTCAAGGATAAAATCGTTCATACTGCATATCCAAGTTTTTCTAATATTTGCTGATCAGACATTAATACTTCTCCTCTACTTTCTTTTATTTCCTTTTCTTTACTTTGTGGGTTTCCAGAAAGAAAACTATGGTTTTCTTCTTGTAAACTATTTTTAGATGGATTGTCTTTTGCTTTCATTGTGTTGTACTCGTAAGGCTTCATAAACTGGTCACCACACTCACAAAATGCATCGTTAGGTGTAATCTCTCCCTGGACTTCTTTCACCTTGTCACAGCCAAAACAAATGTATTTAACTTTCTTTATTTCTTTTTGGATCTCTGGTGCTTTGACCTGGGCATCTTTATCCCAACTAAATGCAGTCATGTTCATCTTCCAGGTTGCCATCCTTCGCTTCATATCGAAGACCTTTTCCATCTCCCATCGCATCTTCTTTCCTCCTTGATTTGTTGCACCCCAATGGTTGTTAAACTTTCGTTGTTCTACTTCTGGCAACCCTTGTTCCTTGCCAACTTTTTTTATCTGTTCTACAAATTTTAATTGCCTATCTTTGAGTGTGAGTGGTGATGCTTTTTTAGCATCGCCTTTTTTCTTATTAGTTTTATTAATCTTATTATCTTTTATTATAGTAGTGTCACTCACTGTCATAGCTGGTGTGTCACTCACTGTCATACCTACTGTGTCAGTAACTGTCCCTTCTTGGCTCTGATATTTCTCATAATTCATGATTTTCACGAGGGTAAACCCAAAATCTGTATGTGTGTCAATCATTGTGTCAGCTTTTAGACGATTCATAAACTTTACTACCGTATTCTTTGCCATACCCCATCTCTCACCCAACTTGCGATAAGAAGAAGGAAACTCACCTCTTTTGATCGTTACGATCTGATCTTTGTATGGTTTTTTGACCTCCGAATAGTTCGCCATCATCAACATATCTAACCATGCTTTTAGGTATTTAGGATCCTCCCATAACCAATGATTTCTTATCTGCTTTTGTAAACTAATCCAACCCCTCATAGTGGAAACTCCATGTATCTGTAGAACCACTTCCTATGTGACTCTTGGTTATTCTTTGCTGTTTCTACTGCCAAGCATATCACCTCTTCATTTTCATAAGGATAATATGCGATGATGTCTTTCGGTGCATAATAGACTGCAATCACATCTATGTTGCTACCTACATATTTCTTAAGGCTTACTTCAATGCTCGATTTATGCCTTTTCTGCTTGTTTCTATACTTCACTTGAACTCTCTTAAGGCTCTTACCTGTATCCACCACCATATCAACACCCACATCGTCTACAATAGGTTCGTATACTGAAAATCCTTTATTCATCATCAAGTCTTTCTTGACACATTGCTCACCTACCCATCCTATTCTCTTCGTGTTCATCTTTCTTGAAAATTATATTTAAAGTTTTCTTGTTCAACATCGTGCAACACATCTCTTAATTTTTCTGCACCAACACAATGATCGTATGTAGGAAAAAAATATTGCCAGGTTCCCCCTGCCATGTTGATATGATAAAAAAATGCAATCCCCACTTTCCCTGTATTCTTTTTGAATTGTACATATGCTGTTGATTCCGATAAAGGATGAATGCTTTTTACTTCAAAAGTTTCTTGCATAACATTCTTTTCTCGGTCTGGTCTACTAAAATTATATGCAACCTTTTCTGCTTTTTCCCTTAAAGTAATTGCAACTGCTTTTCTCATATCATATCCACAACTTCTTTTACCAGCTTATTCATTTCGTTATTATATAATTTTTCATTATTATGGCTTTCGCAGATAGCTTCTATAGCGTATAATTTTGTAGCCAGGATAGCAATTTTTTGTTTTAATTCAATGTTTTGTTTTTCCAACTCATCTAACTTGGATCTTTTTACAAATGGAAATGGCATTACTCCACTCCCTTTAGCTGAACTACTGTCCTGGGATTGGTAGAATATTTTTTTAACATTTTTACATAGCAGATCTGACAATCATCTTTGTAATACACCCCAGTTAATGAATCCATAACTAATTTTAAAAGGTTATCTATATCAGCCTTAATTATATGCCAATCTGGACAATTATTTTTTAACAAATGAGAATGCTGTCCACTCCGATAATGTTTTTTTGGTCTACCAAAGTAGAACTCAACTGTCATCGAGATCGGTCCAAGAGCAGGAGATTTAGGGGCTGTTTTTAAGGATTTCTTTAAAAAATTAGCTTTATCAAATTTTGAAGGATCATACACCCACATCTTGCCACCATTGCGAGTATTCCTATGTCTTTTTAAGGCTATTGGTAAGCCTTCTACAGTAAATTCTATCATTGTTTTTCCTTTGGTATGTGGATACCAGGGTGTTATCTATTTATTTCATACCTATCTGTTATTGCTGTGAACACTAACACGAATGCAAACAAACCAATACCAAGTACACAGATGTACCCAGCCAGTTCACCAAACATTCTTATTAATTCTGCTAACATTGAAATCATGCTTTCCCCTTTTGTTTATCCCAGAAATCATTCGCATACTCCGTTAAGCGATCTACTAACTGCTGGGTTTGATTTACTTTATCATATTCGTTTTCTTTCTTTCCTTCCAAAATCACCCTTCCCAATCCTTCCATAATTAAAGTCATATCTTTTGTACTAATTTGATTTTTTTTCATTTCCCCCACTTCTCCCTTTGCACCAATAAACTAATAATTGAATAGTTACCAATATCTAAAAAACTATCTTCTATTGATTCGTTTTTCGGATCGGTTTGATTAATAAACAAATTCAACAATCGTTGGATCTTGTCATTCATACGAAACCATACCCCTTGTAGGCTAAAATTCCTTTCCTCCTGGGTATTTAATTGTGTTCCGACACTTATATTGCTTGGACCATAATCAAACTGTTTCTTGCAAAATAAATCATATTGCTCTTGCTGTATTTTTACAAATTCTGAACAGGTCTCTGGATACATCTTCTCAACTTTCTTTACTATTTTGTTTTCGGACATATTCCCCCCTTAACTTTCTTATTAACCCTGCTAAATCTTCTGGCGAGTAACACCAAAGAGAGTGCCAACCCAGGAATGCATTTTTCATTTGCACGACCTTTTGTATTCCTAACCCTGCTGGAAAATCCAACTGGGCTCTTGAGTACATTCTTTGATATTCTCGCCATTGCTTATTCCCAGAGTAGTCTTTAGACAAATTGACTAATGATTGATTTAGTTTTATCGTCTAAATCTTTAACACTACTCATAATCCATTTTATATAGTCAAGATCCTCACCAGCTACCTGGGACCACATCTTGCCTTTGTGCTTTGTAAAATTGCAGACTGCATCTTTTATATCGTGACTATTGCCATTCATTTTATTCATTGCCTTGCCTACTATCTTATCTACACCTGTAGGTTTTTTCTGTGTTGGTGGAAACTGGCTACCATCATCTTTTGTAAGGTCTTCCCACTTCTCTATTTCTTCCTGGGATGCAAGTTCACTTTCTCCACCATACATTGGATCAAAAAAAGCTAATGCTCTTCCTACTGCAACGGTCTCTGCCTTCTCTAAAGACTTTTCTTTTGCAATAGCATTAAAACCATGCCCTGTTGCTAAAATAACCCCTTCCTTGTTAAGGATTTCAGCCTTAAAAACAACATAGTTATCTGTAAGTGTGGTTATGTTAGTTTGAATAAAAAAACCTTCGTCTGGATGGTATTTTTCTTTAAATGCAGTAAGCCTATCCACAACCTTTGTGTATAACTTTCCACCTTGTACTCTGATTCGCTCATTCATAATTAACTCCTATTATTTTAATCTGAATGTTCTTGATACTCCAGATTCCTTTACATACTTTGCATATTCATCTGGATTTGATTTTTGAAAATCGCTACGATCAAATACCTTCCTGGGCTTACTACTCTTCCAGGTAGCAAGTGTATCTTCACCGAAAGTGATTAATTCATTACCTGCCATTTCTGATTTGATTGCAACTTCCAAACCTTTAATTGAGCCCTCTAAATCTTTCTTCTGGCTCTTTAATTCTTTTAATGCTTCTATCTGTTGTTTTAACTCGATAGATGCTTCCATAGATGCACCATTTGAATCTGGATACATCTTCTTCAGATCTTCAGCATTTGATGGATCTGGTGCAATTTGAATTGCTACATGGTTATACCAGAAATCCACACATTTATTAACTACCATCTCTGCAAACTCTGGGTTGTAATCATACTCTTGAATCTCAAAGCTCTCTGGACCAGCATACCCAAAGGTAAGTATAGCTACATACGCCTTTCGTAAACCTGTAATAAGCATCTGTCCCTGGATCTGTGTATAATATTGTATCGGTAGTTCAGCCCCCCAGGATTGCCTGGCTAAACTGTTCGCTGTTTTAATCTCCAAAATAGACTTACTACCATCTTTATGAAAAATCTCTCCATCTAAATTGGTTGCTAAAAAATCATGTTTTGGATGAAACTTCACAAAGCCATCTACAGCCACTGCTACATCTAATTCTTCCTCTACCCACTTGGCGATCATTGGCTCTGCATCTCTGCCAAACCTCATGCGAAGATTGTCAAAAGGCTCATAGCCATATACTTTTTCCATATACACATCATATGGACTTTTGTATGCATTGTGTAACCCAGCAACCACAGCCCATTCAGAGGATCCGATATAAGTCTGTCGTAACTTTAGATCCAGGTCTGGTCCTTGCTTAATAGGATCTCTCATAGCACCCTCGCCACATTAAACAATACGCAAAACACAATAAGGAGCATAATCACAGCTTCTATTACTTCTTCAAATTTCTGCATGATCAAACTCCAATGGTAACGACTCACAACAATCCAAACAGATTAGATCTTCAGTGACATTGTTTTCTGGCTCTGCTGGTATCCACTCGACTTCTGTATGCTCACAAACCTCTACAATGTTGTCGATCTCAAACCATCTTCTATGCTTTCCCCAACGAGGGGCTCGACCTGGTAACTCATGCGGAGAAGTAGATGAGGACATTGAGCGGATGTGATCACCTCCAGGTCGAGTTAATGTTAAATCTTTCATTACTTACCTCCTTCATCTTCGCAACACTTGTAACAATAAAACTCATACTGCCTTCCGTCTACTGGACAAATCCAAGTATCTTCCCAGCCAAGTGTTTCTTTGTCGCACTTATAACAATAATCCTTTACATCACTTTGAGCGTCCTCAAGGTTATCATTAGTAGAACTTTTAACATCTTGAGAAAATTGATTCCAATCGTTAACACTTCCTATAAAAGCCATTACTTACCCCCCTGTGATTCTTCTTCTTCGATTCTTTCATATTTCTCACATTCTTCTCCATCATCTATGACCTCATAAGTAATATGTTCATAGACTAATCCAAGTAATGCTTTGGCAACCTTGTCTCCACAATTTGACCATACATTGTCTACATTGCCTCCACTGTGTACATGGACACGAAACCCCATATCTTTAAGTGTGTTTGCCAAAAAGTAAACTGGAATATCTTGTCTGTGATGGACATGATATACTTCATTCATTTTATGTTCCATTGCTCTATTCCCCTTTGTTTAAAGTGTATGTACTTGGTATCGTTTGCTCTCGATATATTTATCCAAGTCCTTTTGTTTAACTCTGTACTGCCTGGCACTTAATCGATGACCAGGTAACTCTCCTGTTTTAATTAACATCAAGACTAATCTGTTGTCTTTTAATGCTAAAATCTTTCGTACTTCCTCTACTGTAAGTAGCTGTAATATGTTTTTATTGCTATTCAAATGCATCTAATGTATCTTATTGTATGTTAATGTTATAAAATATTATGTCTTAATATAATATATATTAACATAAAAAAAACACATTTTATTATGTTTTTTAAAAATAATAGGAGAGGAAAATGGGCACAATAGACGAGTTTATAGATAAAATAAAAAAACTTGAAAATTTAAGATTTGACAAGGATGTAGCAAAGGTATTAAAAGTTGATAGTAGAGTTTTAGCAACACATAAAAATCGAAATAACCTACCATCTAAATACATAGATTGGTATTGCAATAAATATGATGTTAATATTGAAAAATTTTATGAAAATATTAAAGATACTAATAATAAAAAAGATAACACAGGAGAAGAAAAGATGCATGATTTTGCAATGAGTTTAGCAAAAGATAAGATCCAGACATTGGAAATGGAAATAAATGAACTAAAAAAAAGAAGTCACCTCGTACAAAATCCGACTAAAATCATAACCACAAGTTTATGGGACACCATTGACTATGATGTACAGACGTTCCAAACATATGACTCAAGAGACTTTGGATACTTTAAAAGTTATAAAATAATACGATGGCAAGAGTTCTTTGCTAAACTTGGTTATCATGGACAAGAAGGAAAGGTTATGTATCAAAAACATCTTGATTCTATGGATATTAAAAATAAAAAAACAGATAGAGCTACCGATGAGAGTTTTTTACTTCATCGTAAAGCTACAGATAGCCGACTCTACGATCGAGAGCTTTCTAATAAATTTTTTGAATATGAACAATCGGCACAAACTGTTAGCAAAATGACCAGATTTAACATCAATTACAAACATAAAAATGGAAGCTATGTTCCTGCGATCGTGCATTGTCTTTTTGATTTTGATAAGTTGTCGGGAATAAGTAAAATAAAATTTATTGATATGGCTGAATAGCTTGAGCAGGATTTACAAAAGAAATGGATCTCCATATTGGTGGTATACCTATGGAACAGCCCCTCATAGAATCCAAAGATCTACTGGTGCTACTGATAAAAAAGTAGCTGTTCGTATCCAGGCTAAATGGGATGAAGAATTGGCGTTAAGAAAAGCTGGTGTTAGCATACCGACTGTTGATCTGCAAATACCCTTTCGGCACTACATAGATGTTATCCAGCAAAATAAAAAGCATTCCAGGTATAAAGATATAAAATCAGCACTAAATATGTTTATGACATTATGTCCCAGCATAACCAATAAACACCTTACTCCATTTTATTTACAAGAATATTATGCAAAGCGTAAAGCGATGGGTAGATCTCCAAAAACAATTTTAGAAGATCATAAGGTGATAAATAACTGGTGTGAATGGATGATTGTTATGGGTTACCTTACAAAGAATCCAGAAACAGGTCTAATTCGCCCTAAAAGAGTTAAGGTTAGACCTCGTAAGGCTTACACCAGGGATGAAATAAAACACGCTTTAAATGAAGCCTGGTTAGATCATGATAAGCGATTATGGAATACTCTTTACAAAACAGGATTAAGGGCTGTTGATGGATGTACTTTGACAAATGACAATATTAATGGAAAATTTATAGAAGTGAGTCAAGGTAAAACCGAAACCTATGATAAAGATAGCATTGTGGTTGTACCTATGCATAAAGATCTGCAAACAATGGATATATATAATATTATGAATCCTGGATCGATTGGAAACTCCAGAGAAAGACTTAAAAAGATTTTAGGACATGGCGATCTCCATACCCTTCGCCATTCGTTTGCATCGCACTTGGAAGAGTTTGGTGCTACCAGATGGGAAACCAAATGTTTATTAGGGCATAAAGCCGATAGCGTTACAGCACAATATGTTCATATAAATGTAGATAAACTTTCTCCTCTTATAAATCAATTATAACAAAGAACAATTTGATTACTGTAATATAACCCAAATTGTGGAAAGTAAGGGAAGGGGGAGGGAATATATGGGGGGTAGTCATTGTCACATTATTGTCACATTCTTAATCCTGTCTACTGTATTTTATTTACATTAAACTACACTTCTTAAAAAGCAAAAAACCCCTCAATAAAGAAGGGTTTCTCGTCAGTACGCCCGAGAGGATTTGAACCCCTAACCTTCTGGTCCGTAGCCACAAGTTATACTATATATATTAGAACTTACAGGGATGTGTCACATTATTTATGTGACATTAAACTCGGATAGATCTCCGAAACCAACCATACCAGTATTTCTCCTGGCTTGATTTCTTATTTACAATGTCTGCAAACTTTAAAACTCGGTAAGACCTTAACCTTCCAGGTTCTACATTCTTACAAGCTGATAGGGTTGCTGGTCCAAGCCCACCGTCTACTGCTATAGTATATGTGTTCTTACCATTACAGGCTCTTTGTAATACCTTGACTGCACCTCGCTTTCCAAAATTAACTACCATGTCAAAATATATTTCACGAAGCTGTGCTGGTATTTGTTCTGATTTGGAAGGGATCCAATAGTCTTTATAATAAATATCTTTTGCTTCACGCTCTGTTAAACTTTCTATATCCAGGTCTGGGTATGCCCTTTGGCTAACTCCCCAACGAGTAGTTCCACCTGGATCCAGGGGATCCTTTGTTATCCTGGATCCCCCTTCTGATTCAATTACCTTATCAATTATTTCTTTAAATTGCACTAAAACGGTAAATCCTCATTCTCTGCCATTGCAGGTTCTTGTTTTCCCTGGAACTCTGAAACAGATATTGATAAGAATTGCTTTGATGGATCTTTCTTCGCAGTCTTTTTCCATCCAGCTAATCTCATTTTTGTACCGTTCATTGTTATATTGCCAGTATAGTCTGGCTGGTTTTCTTTTTCTTTCTTGTCATTGACAAATAAGACACCACTGTTATCATAGGGTTGGTCCATTTGTTCTCCTTGTTTTTTGTTATAGAAATTAAAGTGTACTCACAAATACTTTTATTTTTGCTACTATTTTATCATCTTCTTTTGATGGTGTTACTTTTGCAATTAATTCTAATACCTTAATCACAAATCCCTTTACACCGTACTTTTTTACTTGACCTTTAATATATCTTTTAATCATTTTTCTTCCTTCTTTACTATTTTAGTTAAACCTTGAAATACAACATCTAACAAAATATCATCCTTATCACTTGGAGACATTTTTACAATCTTTTCTAATACCATGAATCCCAATAAAACCCATTCCCAATTACTTGTTAGCCATTCCATTACATAAACCTCATTATTATATTTAAAGATATAGGTATAGCAATTACAGCAATAGATCCCCAAGTTTGTATTCTTGCAATATCAGTGTTATGTCTGTCTACTTTACCATTAAGTTTTTCTAAATGTTTTTCTATTCTATTTAAAGATGAATAGATATTTCTTAATCGTTCATCATGTCGTATTAAATGTGTTTTTATATCACCATTGTCCATTTACGGTCTCCCAGATCCATTTATCCTACCAGAAATAAAACTTATTTTATCTGATAAATCGTCTATCTCTTTCATTAATGTCTCAAATCTCCTGGATGCAGAATCATTTTGTGTTTCGCTTATCCTGGTAGACTTATCAACTAATTTCAATATAATTGATTGGCTATTACTTATGACTTCACTCATCTTGCTAATATTTTCTCTTATTGCTTCTAATTCACCATCCTGGGCTTTTTGACTTTTTACCAGGTTGATCAGCATATACCCCAGAAACACAACACAAAATCCTGTTGCTCCTAATGTCATATAACTTTCTAATAATAATTGTGGATCCATTATTTACTTCTCTTTACTATTTCCCATTGGCTATGTGTAAAACACCAATTATCAAAATCAATATTAATTTGATCTGCATAAAAATGGCTTGTAGAGTCTTTATCAATAATTTCTACATATGAATACATAGATGAATCCTCATAAAAACTTCCTACAGACCAACCATTAGAACAGCTACTAACAACAGAAACTAAAAATACCTGGGCTAATCTTCCCACTTATCAGATCCTGCTATGTACGCTTTAACTTCTTCATTTGTATATGCCTCAACTCCACTTGGTAATGCATTTAATTCTGCCAATGTCCAATCACCTTTAATTACAAATTCTGAATCATCTGCACTAATTCTTTGAGCAAAGTAATGAGGATGTCTGGAAATAAGATCCGATACTTTTGCCTCGTGATCTGTAGTCTCATCTACCACCTCTGCCATGTAAGTATAAGACTCACTTACTGTTGGATGTCCATTCTCTAAAATATGCCCCATAATAGCTTCAATTAGTTCTGCCTTTGTTCCACTTCCACTTATGGAATGTGTAGTCATAAAGGATTGAATATCAGCCTTTAAATCATCTTCTGTTGGTAGTTCTACCATTACATCACGAGTACCAGTTTTCTCTATTTCTTTGTAGGTAAATGTCTGCCAATCATAACGATCTGTAATGCGTAAACCTAAACCTTGTGATGTGTTTGGTATCTTTAAATAATGTGTATATTGCCCTTTCATGTTAATCCTTAATTGCTATGTGCTGATTTTCCATTGTTATAATTCTTTAAGATTTCTGTTGCCGATAGTTCTTTGGAGTATACTTTTACTTCGTCAATTGAACCATCAAGATAAGTTGAATCTTCTCTTCCAATATGTACATCTGCACCAAGATTCTCCATTGCAACGTAGCTTGTACTTCCACCTCTTGCATGGGTAGCATCTGCACTATTTACATAAACTTTCATTCCATTCTCTGCATCATCGCCACCTCTGCCATCGTAAGTAGCACAGACATGAATCCATTGATTTAAATATGTAGCACCAAAACTTGTTGCTGTATATGCATAAACATATCCATCATTAACCGATTCATCCATTAATAAAAATTCAAGTGAATCATTACCTTGTACAGTTAGTCTCCATTCTCCATTGGTATTTGGAACGCCTTTTGTAATAATTGAAGCATTATCTACCTCATTTAATTTTACCCAAGCCTCTAAACTAAATGGTGAATCAGATGTACCATTTCCAAAACTTAAAGTCTCTGAATCCTGTACTGATATATACTCTGCACCTTTTAATCTGATACCACTTGATATTGAGTCTGTATCTGAAAAGTAGTAGCCTTGTGAATCTCTGCCTTCATTAAGTCCTTCTGGAACTATGATTGATGCTGGTGATCCAGATACTGTACCATTGTTACCACCTCTTTCTCTTTTAATAGATGTAGTAAGCAATAAACCATTACCAGTATGTCCACCATATTTATAAAGCCTTACTGAAGCTGTTCCTGTTGTCGTTGCTACAAAGTCATAGTTTGTTAATTGCCATATATAACTGCTAAAAGAAACAAACCCAGCATTAGGTTGTTTAACATAATATAGTAATCCAACACCACTTGCTAATCCATCGTATGTAGTATTAAATCTGTATGTCCTACCTTGTACTACTTCAAAAGAATATTCTACAGTTGAGTCTGTACTTGTGTTTGCAACAGTAAGTGTTCCATTACTTTCAATAGTAAAAGCATCTCCACTTGCAACAGTCCAACCACTATAGTCTCCATTTGTTACTAACTCTGGATCATCTGTAGGTGTTCTATCTAACCAAGTAGTCACACCATCATTTCTCCAGTATCCAACTAAATCATCTGCACTTGCATAGTTACCACTATCAGTTGTTGGTAATAAAGGTAATCCAGAATTGTACAAGGCTGTGACTTCATTGGCTGTTAAAGCTGAATCCCAAATAGATAGTTCGTTAATAAATCCATCAAAATACTGTGCTGATCTTCCTCCAATTTGCATATCTGTCGTTCCTAATACTGGTGCTGTTATACTACCACTATTAATAAGACTTCCATTGATATACCATGCTCCTGTACCACTTGCAAATACGAACACTAAATGAGACCATACACCATTAGTAACTGCTGTTGTTGAAGATAACGCAGTAGCTGAACTTGCTTGGTTATGCCTTACATATGGTTTTAAGTCTGTTCCAGTTAAGCGAATCAACCAACCATTATTATTATAACTTTCTGCATCTATAATTTCATAATTTGTTCCAGAATCTGTTCCACCTTCTGGCTTTATCCATACACTTACAGAATATGTTCCAGTTGATATTTGAGTTCCAGAGTTTTTTGATACAGTTACATAATCGCTTGTTTCAAATCGCATAGGATTATTACTTCTGACTAATGGATGTTGAAAGCCATACTCTTGTCCAGTTGCCCAAGTGATTCCATCTCCTGTACCATGATTTTGATTACCAGAGCCATCTAATATTGCAACTCCAGAACCTTCTTGCATTGGCATATCTAACTTTAATGATGATGAAGATATACCAGTAGGTAAGGTTAATTCTGGCTTTGTGTATAACTCTCTTACTTGATCTTGGGTTAAGGCTGTGTTAAAGATTTTTACATTGTTTGTCCTAAATGAAGAGAAATGAGAATCTCCAATAAAAGCACCCATTCTAAACCTTGTTGGTGTGCTTGGAAAAACTCCACTAAAGGATTGATTTTCAGCTTTTAATACTCCATTTATATAAATTGAAAATGTACCACCAGAGCCACCACTTCTTGATACAATCAAGGTTATCATTGACCATTTATCATCTAAATTATCTGTAATTGTTACATATGAAAATCCAGCATTACTAACGACTCCGACTCTTGTATCACCAGCACCAACAGCTTGAAAATTAAAAAACCTATAATTATCATCTGCTCCAGCAAGATTCATAGATATTCCATATGTGGAATTAGGATCAACCCCATAATACCAGAAATTAATTGCACCAGTTCCATCTTTATCTATATCTGAAGAACCAAGAACACAATCTAAAGTATCATTAACACCATCAAATCTTATGCAATTCCCACCATAGACTTCTCCATAGTTTAATGGATCAGCTACACCACTTGGTGAGGATGTGTATCCTGTGTTGGTAGTTGCACCATAGATAGAACCTTCGTTGTCTCCTTGTGAGTCTGTGGCTAATATTTCTTTGATAGAAGCATTATCTACATACCATGTGCCTGTATTAGGTTCTCTGTCGTAAACAATAAAATATGCTGTAGATACTGTGCTTGATGCTGTAAAATTAATTTCTACTTCATTCCAAGCATCAGTTATAAGACCAGAGACATTTTGATCAATAGTCCAACTTCCATCATTAAACCCAACACCAACTTGAGTATTGCTTACAGGGTAAACCCAAAATTTTATTTTATAAGATCGACCAGACGTTACGCTTATGTTACTTTGTCTAATCCCATCACCACTATCTGATGTAAATTTTCTTGAGTAACTACCAGCATAAACTTGCTCCGTACTTCTTTCATTTACTGTTGGTGAAGAATAGTTAATCCAGTTTGCATCTAACTCCATACCACCATTAGTTACTAACTCACTACCTAACTCTGTACTCCCAAGATCATACCAGCTTACAAGGTTAGTCTTTAATGCACTTGTTAATGTGCTATAAGAAGAGAACATAATATCTTGTATCTGGCTTTGGGTTTTTGCATCCGAATAAATAGCTACATTTGCCATAGAGCCATCAAAAAGAAAAGCAGTATTACTATTACTTGATCCTCTTCTTGCTCCTAATAATACATCTAAAGAATTACTCCCACTTCCAGAAGTACCTAAACCAACAGATGATCCATCAATATATATTCTAAATTTTTGTGTACCACTATCATCAAAATTAACAACAGCTACATGATGCCAATTCCCATCATCATAAGCATTAGTATTAACAACTGTACCACCTATGTTTACAGCAATATAATCAGATGATGAATAGTAAATGTGATATTGTCTATCTCCAGAAGTATCCCCACCTTTACAAATTAAAGTACCAGTATCTCCAGATGCAATTTTAAACCACATAGCTATAGTAAAATCATTAGCATCTGTATCAAAATTCAGATTACTCGCTTGTCCTAAATTTACAAAATCATCTGTAGCAAAAGAGGTACTACCACTTGCTAATGCTACTGCACCTTTTGGTGTGGCTTTATCTTGGATTCTTGGTAAGAAAGGACTACTGGCAGAATAGGCATCTGTTAAGGTTGTTGCACCATAAATAGAACCATTGTTCGTTTCTGTTGAGTCTTTAGCTAATACTTCCTTTACAGATACATCATCTACAGTAAGCGTCCCAGCACCAGATGTTAATCTAAAAAATAATTGATCTGCACTACTTGAAGTCCCTGTAATTGTATGTGTTCCTACATCTTTTATATAATTACCATCATCATCTTGAGAAACATCGATTCCATATGTACTCATTAATTGTAAGCCTGTATTAGAACTAACATCTGAAGATAAAATTGTAAATTGTATTTGTGATCTTTTATTAGCTGGAATTGGATTAGTTTGCTTTAAATCAGCAGTACCACTATCGCCAGACATTGTCGCAATACCATTTGCTATAGTAACATTATTAACTTTTGTCCAATCGCTATCACTTGCAAAATCACCATTTGTAACTAAATTGCTACCTAATACTGTATCTTTTAAATTATACCAGCTTACAAGATTGGTTAATTCAGTACCTTTTAAGTCTGCATATTGTCCTTTCCAGTAGATACTTTCTATTTCAGATAAAGATAAAGCACGATTCCAGATGCCGACATTGGCTATAGAGCCATCAAAAGTAAGAGATGTGGAGTAGAAACTACCAATGATTGTTTTAAGACCATTAAAATCCATATCTGCATCTGATGGGAATGTTCCATTGGTAGAACCAACTGAAACTCCATCAATATACATTTTTGAATTACTTTCGCTATTAGTGTCATAAATACAAACCAAGTGATGCCAAGAAGATGTATCAGTAAAGTCGGATTGTCTCCACCATACAGCATTACTTAACCTAAATCTTAAAGTATTATTATACATCTGTACTTCAAATTCACCACTCTCCGAAGAAAGAGAGCCAATGTGGAATAGTCCATCATTACTGCTTGTGGTATCTGCCTTAAACCACATAGACATTGATAAACTACCTGAATAATTATCGCCTAAATCAGTTCCTAATCCAGTACCACAATCTATATAATCATCAGAACCATCAAAAGAGGTAGCACCAGATAGGAGTAGTTCTGGCTGTGATTCGTTAAAGGTTTCAGTAAATCGGTAATATAACTTTAAACCATCTCTGATAAATGATTCTGATACCCTTCTTATAGCCGATATGGCTGTAGAAATACCTATAAACATTTGGTATCCCTACTTAATATAAAAATAAAACATCACCAGCAGAAACAGCCGATGATAAACCAGAATTAGTAGCTACTTTGGTTGGTCTTATTGGGAGAATGCTTCCTTCCTGGCAGTTCTTAAATTGTACTGCACTACCATTCATTTCAAAATAATATGAACCTGTAGTACCAATGTAAACTGCTTTCGGTTGATTTTGAGCAGAAGTTGCAGAAATGCTAACTGCCTTATCGACAGATCCAAGTCCCTTGACTACGGCTATTGCTGATCCTGTTGCCATTTTCTTTCCTTATTATGGGACAAAAAAAGCCCCAGGTGAATTAAATGTCCCAGGGCTAATAGGAGGATCTAAATTTATTAAATGTTCACTATTTGTTCATACCACTTTTTTTAATCAAGGTATACTGGATTGCCTATTTTAGGTTTCTTCTTTCTTTTTTTCTTTTTCTTTTTTTCCATAGGGAAGCCTAAACCTTTAAGGGTTTTATCTTTTAATGATAGATCTGTTTCTTCCGTTAATACCTCAATTGTGTTTTCTATTGCTCGTTTTGGTCCACTGTAAGGAACTCCAAATACTTTAGAGAAACCAGATACAAATGTATCAATAATAAAAAACAATTTTTTTGCATTAAACTCTTTACCATTAAATGTTTTTTGCACACTTTTCCCAAAATCTGTAAATGGATCAAGAATAGAGACAGGTCCCATTGGATAGGCTAAATTATAGATAGATTTAATAACATGTTCAACGCCTTTACCAAAAAACAATAACCCAGAAAATGGAAATAGTAGTATTGATACAGTTTGATCTTTATCATCCCATTTAAAACCATTAGATATAAATTGAAATAAAGTTGGTAATAAAAATTGACCTACAAAAATTCTTCTTAAATTTTCTGATTTAGATCCACGACCAGCAAAAAAATTTCTATACCCACCAATAACCATTCGATAGTATTGATTAGGTGATGTCATAAACATAGTAAATAATTTTGCCAGTGAACCTCTTCTTTGAAAATCTGCTAAATCTTCTACATTACTTGCTTGTTGTGATCGCAGACTTGCTTCTTCAAATTTTTTCATAGCTATTTGCTTTGCATTTTCTATTGACTTGCCATCTTTTATAGCTTTTTTATAATGGTATTTATATACAGCCCACCCACCTAAAAAAATCGCCTGTTTATCTCCCATTTTTGTAAAAGCATAAGCAAAGGTGTTAACAAAATCGGTTCCACTAATTAATTTACCTGGTTTTTGGTTTTGTAATGCTGTTACCATATCACGCTCAAACCCCTGGTCGTATCTCATTTCTACCATTTTGCTTTTTGATAGCGTTCTGTACATTCTTTTAAATTCAAGTGGATTAAATACTTTAGCAAATTCTGTTGCCCAATCTAATGCTGGAATATCTGCAATATACGCTGGTATAGAGGCTAACTGTTTGGCGTAAACAACTGGATTTATACCAATGACAGATCTGCTAAAATTGGCTCTTAACTTATCCATCCATTCTAAATTTTGAGCCCTATCTACTCCTCCTCTGGCAATGTCATCCATAAACTTATTTAGCACTTGACTTATACCAGATCCATGAAAATCTGCAATAGACTTTGATATATTTCGATTCATAAATACAGATCTCATTTCTCTCATTACATCTGTATAATGTATAAAGTGTTCCATTTCTGTAATATGTTTCATTATTGAAGTATCTCCATCAAGCCAGGTAAGTTCTTCCTGGTTTGATACACGAGACTTTAAACTTCCTGCTGAAGTCATACTACCCATAGGGGATTTAGATTTATTAAGAGTGTCATCCCCTTCATCTGCTCTGGCTCCAATACGCCTGGAAATAGGTGAATACATTGGATTAAAAGCCATGTTGACACGAAATCTTTTTCTAAAAGTTCCATTAACTCTGTGATAATACATTGGATAAAACTCATACAATTGCCATTCAGCCCATTTAATCATATCTTTTGGTAACTGATCTTCTATTTGTCTTTTTGTTTTATTAACATCCCAACCCATTTTTTCAAAGGTAGGGTGCAAAGTAGGATCCATTAACTCCATCCATTTTTTATACGCTTGGTTATACGTTAATTCACTTTCAATTAATGGTCCTTTGACATCATTTTTTACACCATCATTATGCTCTATTATAATTGTGTCAATAGTGTTTTGGTTTAATCGTGTTGTTAACTTTCCATCTTTAACTTTAAATATTTTTTCTGCATTTTCTTTTAACATTGTATTCATTTCTACCAAACCACTGTATTCAGATAATCTGGCTTGTCGAATCATTGGCATAAAGTAATTGTTAATTGCAGACTCTAATGGTTTTGATGTCTTGTCTAATTTGGATAGTTTATCAAATATATATTCTAAAGATTGATTTTGAGAATCAAATTTTGATAAACCTTTTTTTATTCTTTCAATATATCCTTGTTTTTTTAATCCTAATTTTTGTGCAGAGGCTTGTGTTTGGGCTCCTGCACCACCAGTAATAACATCTAATGTTTCATCACCTATTTCTTTCATTCTTGCTTTATACGCTTCTTGATCTTCAATGACTTGTACACGACCTGCTGTAACCAATGCATCAAATTGTTCTGTTGCTCGTGCAATATCTTCTGCTGACTTTTCTTTAATCGCACCGTAGGTAAGTAATAAGTTTAATTCCAAAGACTGTTGATCTGTTGGTTCCCCATCTTCACTGGCTTCCATTATTTCTGCTAATAATTCTATTTTCTGCTCTACACCAGCCAATGTAAGATCCATGTACCCTGTGCCTTTTTTCTTACCTCTAATCGTGTATACTATTTCTTGGACATCTGCACCGACCGTTCCCTCTGTCACTCCTTTTACCTTTTTAACATTCGCTTTTTTCTTAACGGTTTTATTCCATTTAGATAAAGCTGATCGCTTGTTTACTGTATTTATAATACGATCTATTTTCTCCATTGCTGTAGCTAATTCTCTTGCTCGTTTCGCATCTCTTACTTTAGCCAGTAAACCAGTAACTTCGGATTTGCTGTATATACCAACAGGTAAATTGTTTCTGGCATAATTTGTTACAATCTTTTGCAGTTTAGCTATTTCTTTTTCTTTTTCAACAGCACCAAGCCTGTATGCTCTTTTTATTCTTTCTTTTAAATTAGACCTGGTAACTGCAAGATCCTGGATCTTCTGTAATTCTTTTTCTATAGGAGTAGGCTCATCAGTTACTATTTGTTTTATACGAATAATACCAAACAGATCCATTGCAGTTTTTAATGTTTCATCTGGGTATCCTAATCGTACTAAATCAATTTCAAAGTCTTTCTTGGTATAGGATTTCTTGGTTCCTTTCTGTTCCTGGTAGATCTTTGCAAGTGGTGTTACCAGATTGGTAGGAGCCATTCTAAATGATATTCTGGGATCGTGTGGGTTAAATGTGCCTTTGTTATACACTGATTTGATTTGAGTTGGTTCAAAAGCAATAACCTCATCATATTCAATTCCATATTTACCAAATTTGTTTTTCCCAACTATAATTCCATCATATCCCTTTTTTTGTAATGCTTTTGTTATTAAATCTGAAGCAGAAAAAAACATATTATCTTTAAAACCATAATTATTTCGTATATAATCAGTAAAAGATTCATATTCTGCATTTGGAGTTTGGTCGATTAACTCTGCTACTAATTGTAAGATTGCTTCTTTTTTAGATGTTATTGTATATTTAGGGAATCCATCAAAATAGTCATTAGACCTTGTCATTAACTCGGCATTTTTATTTAAAGGACTTGCAACACTTGCAATTAAACCACCTCCTTCACGATCAACCATTTTATTCCATTGTGCATTCTCTTTTATATAATCATAATACTCTTTATGTTTTTTAATAGTAAACTCAAGTTTTTCATTAATTAATTGTGGATCACCAATATCCTTCATAAGGTCATAGGTTTTTAATGACATTTCTTGAAAAGTACCTCCTGTTATATTCAACTCATATGGATTTTTTAAAGATAAATAAACAGGGATTACATTATTACCATAATATCTTGCTTCGCCTTTATGAGTTGCAAAATAAAATCCTCTTCCATAAAAACCATCATCATTTGCTGATCCGATTAATTTTTTATCAAATGCAAAATCGTTATTAAAATTTTCATTAGTTCCATGATACACAACCAGGGGATTACCATCTTTATCTTTTACCTGGGATCCTTTAAACCATTTCTTAAATGATGCAGAATCAAGTACATCATCTGTAGATGTCATTTTACTGGCTCGGAATGTAGGCTGTCCCTTTAATGCAGACTCTTTCATCTTGCGAGTAACTCGTATGGAAGGTTGGTTTACTTTAGCTGGACCAGCCGATTCAAACCCTTCAATCAATTCGGTTCTTAATTCTACCTGGTCCACCTTTGCACTGTACTTCTTACCCATCTTGTTTAAGATCTTCTTAATAGCGAAGTCGTATACAGTTTTAAATCCTTGTCCACCAATTGTAAGATTGTCACCTTCTATAATTCCTGTAGGCTTTTCACTATTTCTAATCTGGGTAGCCATTTGTTTACCCAACAACCCATCTAAACTAACTCTCTGACCATTAAGAGTAGTTTCACCTTCTATTGGAATGGTTTGGTTAAATACATTATTATTATTTTTTAATCCGTTTACAATAACAGATTGTTTGCCCATATTTTGAGTTTGCAATTTTTCCCAATCTTCCATTATATCTGGATTTCTTGTAAATGCACTTTTAAGAATTTCTTCAGGAGTTAATTTTCTTTTCCCAGCAACTAATTTTTGCCAAGAGATCTGATCTACATTCTGCCTTATTTCACTTCTCCATCTGTTTATTTGCTGATTGGATGTAGTCCAGGCTATACGATCAAAGTTGTTTTCACTGGCATAGCGTAGCATTCTTTTCATTATCAGTTCTATCCAGCCATTGCCTTTAAATGGAGCATCGGGAACCATTTGTGATTTTCTGCTTTCTACAAGTTCATTACCTACATCTTTTTCAAGTTTTTCTAATTGATTTGATAAAACAGAAATTCTGTCTCGTGATTCAGAAGATATTTTTTGATTTTCAAACATACCAATAGAAACTCTTAATTGAGTTAAAATATAATCTATATGCATATCATTAGCATTTTTAGCATTCTGTAATCTTCTTCCTATTATTTCTTTGACAATGTCACTGACTTTATCTTTTTCCAGAATTTCTCTTAATTCCTTTGCAACATTAGAATAAATTTTAAATGCCTCATCATCATTGTATTTTCTTACATAAAATTTTCCTTTATACCCCTTCTCCCGACCTTTTGTGTGCCAGTCAGACTGCAACTCCTCTATGAATAAAACTTGTTCTCCTGCTGATGATTTGCGAGTATTAAAGCGTACATGAGCCAGTATATTTGGTTCATCGTAGTGACCTGTAGTAAAATTATCTGCCTTACTATAATCTTCTTTACCAGGGTCTTGTAAGTAATCAATATATCTATCTTTAATAACTTGTTCATCTTTTAACCCTAATGATTTTGCATCTTTATTAAATTCTTCAAAAGTCATTGGTCGAGTAGGCAATGTCAGCAACAATTCACGATAATCTTCTTTTTCTCCTGGGAGTTGAAAGTTTTCATATTTGGCTTCTGATGTTTGTTTAATAGTAAACTCAAAATCATTATTTTTAACTTTATCTTCTAATTTTAATATGTAATCTATTTTTTTTCTAATTTCATCTGTTTCGCTATAATCTTTATTTTCGTAAGCAGTATCTAATTCATCTGCTTGATCTTGATATTTTTCCTCTAAATAATAAAGTAATTCTCTTTTAGGGTTAGCAGTAATCTCATTTATTTTTAATTCCAGATCTTCTACCATAACCATTTTTAAATTGCCAACTGGATCAGATGAATCAAATTCTCTCGTATAATCAATTAACTCATTATCTCTATATACTTCTAAATCACCTATTCTAAAAGCAATATCATCATAGACTTCTTCGCCAACCATTACATCCTGGACATCAATTTTATTTGCCTGGATCCATTCCTGGAGTTCTTCTTTAGTGATCTTTTGTTTACTTTTTAATAAGGATTCCAAGTCTAACCATTGTATCTCTTCTGGTTTGACCTGGTTCTTTTTAAGGAAGTTCTCAACAGATTGAGACTTCATTGTAGGTGGGAATTTTTCTGTAACTACTCGTTCTGCTGTAGAGTAGAAAGTAGGTGCTAATCGATAGCTTTGTTTTTCTTTTTGAAGTTTCGCAACATTTTCTTTACTTGACTGTATGTCGCTGTCTCTTCTATCGGTTGTACTTCTCCCGATGGGTTGGACTGATCCAAGTCTTGATTTGACATATTGTCTTGCTTCTGTTTCATAATCTGTTTCTTTTTTGCCACGCTGTGATCCTACTCCAAATTTACTAAAAAATCTCTTTTCTGGAAACCATATTATAGCTTGAGCATCTGCCATTGTCAACCCTTCTATATTTGATTTTTCTACTGCTTGATCCATTATTTGTCTTAAATATTTACGATCTGTACCATTAGCTGGTGCTTCGTAGATCTTATCTATATTTTTTACCAAAGTGTTGGATGCTTTGTTTAATTCTGTCTTTGGATAAAAACTTCTTTTACGATTATCCTTTTTTACAAATTTTGGTTTTGCATATTCTTTTAAAACTTTTCTTGCAACTTCAATTACCTTATCATCGTTTTTAAGATCTTCTTTTGAAATATTGTAAAACTTCATTTTACTTGGATTAACTCGAAGTGAAGTTCTAAATCGTTTTAATTGTTTTGAATAATCCTGTTGTGGTTTAAGATTTCCTCTTATACGCCCTAATGTTCTCATAAACCAACGATCCATTGTAAGGTACTGGTAGTGTCCATTTAAATTAGATAAGAAGCCACCACCGACTTTAGGACCAAAAATAACTGCACCCATTACTTTAGCATCTACCAATTCACCATTCACCTTATAACCCATATTAATAATTTCTTTAACAGTAGTCTCTGTGTTAATAAAATTATGGATAAAGTCAACACCCAAGTCTTTTACAGATTCATTGTATAGTCTAAATCCTTTTGCCATTGCTGGTCCTTCTTGACCACCAACTTTAAATGTACTTGGTAATACACCTTTATCTTTCCAATGCTCGTATGCTACCATTGCTATCTTTAGATTATCTTCAACAGGTGTACCATTACTGGTTATTGCCAATGCAACTTTAAATACCTGGTTATGATCTGGATCTTCCATAATTTCTGGATGGATCTGCGACAACAACTCTATAGCATTCTGCATTTTGGTTGAATACCAACCCAATGCATTCTTTTTATTTCCTGTTTCTATTCGGATTTCTTCAGCAATAACATTGGATACTATATCAATTGCTTCTGGTGTATTTTGAGTTAAATCTACTCCTAATTCATCACTAATACTTTTTGCTCTATTTGTTAAATACTTTGTGAGTTCTAATAAATTAGGTTGTTTTTCAATAGGTGTGTTTTTCCAGACTAAATCATTGCCTTCTTTTTTAGAAATACGATAGGTCGGTTTTGATTTACTTTCCTTTGCCTGTTTAACCTTCTCTCCTACTTTTTTAAAATCAGTAGCTTCTTCCAGTTTCTTTATTAAGGAGTCACTTACTTTTCCTTCTTTAATTGCTTTTCGGAGTTTAAAGGCATCCTTGAGAATGGTTCGAGCATTGTCAATAAATCGGTTGAAGATCTCTGTGAGTTTTGCTCCGATTGATTGATGAACCTTGCCTTGTGTTGTAAAATGTACTGCCTTGGTTGAAAACCATTCGAGGTTGGATTCTCCTGTGTCTTGCTCTCCTGTAGCTTCGTAATAGTTTTTTCTATCTTCTGTGATTTCTGCTTCAAATTTTTCTTCTCCTATATTTTTTATTTCAGCTTTATAATACTCTTCAGCCATTTCTTCCTGGACAGCAACATACTCATCTGCCATTCTTTGTGGAGTTCCTGCTCTGGATATTTTAATAGAGCCACCAAAAGATGTACCTGTTATCGTAACTTTTTTAGGATCGGTATTTTCGTCAATTCCATGATCTCGTAACACCTGTTTTGTCTTTTCTTCTGTCCATCCTTTTTCTTCTACTTCATCAGCTAATATTCGGTCCAGGTATTCTTCTTCAATAGCTATATTAGGTGCTTCTTCTTTTACTTTTTTTATTAATGCACCAGTAAAATCTTTACCTTCCATTTGTTGCTGTTTAATATTTGCCCTGGCTCCAGCTTCTCTAAACTCTGCTTCTGTTTCTGGAAACTTATCCATCTCCAGATTTCTACGAATCATTTCTTTACCCAGATCAGATTGCCCTTCTATTTCACCTGTTTCCTGGCTAATTCCAAGTTCCATTGCTTCTTCTTTCGTAAGAGATCTTGCAAAGTTGGTAATATCATCATCGGTTAATTGTCGCAGTTGACCAGATTTAATTGCCTCTAATCCTTTGGCTTTTGATTTGTCTAATTTCTTTTTAGACCTTTTGTCTAATGCTTTTCCTGTACCCCTAACCATTGCTGAAAAACCACCAATAGCAAAGGCTTCAGCTAACCATTCTTCTGCTGTAGGCATTTTAAATTCGTGTCCTTCTACTCCAGATTGTAAAAAATCTGTAAATCTTTCTTCCATTAACTCTACTGGAACTGATTGTATACCTGCCTGCCTAACTGCTTGCATAAATTTACCAGGAGGTACATTTGGGTTTTTACGAATTAATCCTTTTAGTAAACCATGAACAGCACTTTCTGGATTGCTTTTTAAAAAAGTTTTAAACTCTTTACCTAAAAAGGGAATAGACTCCCCAGATTGCTCACCTAACAATTCTAAATAAGTCAATAAATATCCATCTACAATAGACTTGCCTAAACTTTTCTCATTACTGGAGAATACTTCCAGCTTACCATCTAATGCTCGATTTAATTCATAATCTGGTAATAATTCATTACTGGCATTTGATACTACCCTACTAAACATTTTTGGATTTATGGTTCTTGCAAGTGTCCCTGTAGTTGCACCTACTACACCCTTAACAACTTTTAAACCAAATTTATCTGCACCTTCTTTAAGGATCTTTTTACCTTGCTTTGATAGTACCCAATTCACTGATTCTTTCAGTGCTTTTTGACCTGCTTTCCTACCAGCAGTATATGTACCAGCAGTCGTTGCAAATTCAAAAGCGTAAGCAGGAAGTTGTATCATTATATCCATAACCATTGCCCCAAAGTCACTATCTCGTTCCATTTCTAATTGGGCATTCATAACAATTGCATAATCTTGTTGGTCAGCAGTATTTCTTTGTATGTCTTTAATAGATTGCAGAAGGTCTAATGCTTCATAGGCTTCAACTCCACCACCTAAATATGGCAGTTTACTACCAAACTTTTTATAATCTGTGAATGTTTCTTTTAAGGTTCCTAAAAATGTACGCTTTGGTTCAAGTATCCCTTCGTCACTTAATCGCTTTTTTGTTTGCGATATAGCTTTTGTTTCAAGATCTTGTTCACTATAAACAGGCTTTCGATCAAAGGGACCTCGAATAACACTTTGATCCTCTGAAGTTTTAGGCTGACCAATATCTTGGGCTATTTTGTTGTATTCTTCCTGTAAATACGGTTGAAATAGTTGTTCGTATTGTTGGTATTTTTGTATTGTCTCCTCAAAACTTTTTTCTTTGTTTTCTTGCTTTTCAATAGAAGGAGGTTTATTTAATGGTTTCCCAGTATAATACGATGTATTTGTATATGCACTTTGTCGTACAGCTTCTTGGACTTCTGGTGCTTCGTTTTCTGTCTGCTTTTCAATTTTTTGTATCTCACCTAATCTCTGTGCTGGATCTGGTGCATTAATAATGTTATCCTGGCGTTGTCGTTCTACTTCCAGGTCATTATATGCCTGGTCCAGAATATCATCTAAATAATTACGCTGTGGCTGTGTGTTAAAGGGATCTGCCATTATTTATTTTCAAGCTGTGTTAGCAATGGAATAATTCCTTTTCCATATTTTTTAATTAAATCTTGAGATGCTCTTTTTTCTGCTAACTTTCGTTGTACTGTAGGGTTCAATCCTGATGCTTCTTTCATGTATTTTTTTACATTTGTAAAAATTTCATTTGTTATTTCACCTCGGCTTCTATCTATTTTTCTTACATCTGGTGTTTTTCGACCATATTGTTGTGCTAATCCTGCCAATTTTAAACTATCTCCATATGCTTGTTCTTGTTTTCTAAATAATTCAGCACCTGGTCTTGGTAAGTATTGTATTGATTTTACATCATCACCATCTTCATTTACTTCTGTAACAACTGTTTCTTTGCGACCAAGATCTCTAAATTCTTTTTGTTTTTTACCAAATCGAAGTATATCATTTTGTGGAGATGCTTTCCTCATTTCTTCAGCATAGGTTCTTTTTGTTTTTAAAGTATCTGATTTCTTTTTTGTTTTTCGATTGCTTACATTATTAAGTAATTGCTTTTGCCAATCTTCCATTATTTTCCACCTCCCATTTTTAGATAGAAATCATCTATTTCCTCATCTGTCATAAATTGTTTCAATTGCTTTCTCATTTCAGTATCATCAATTTTTCCAGTACGATAACCAGCGTAAGCACTTGCTAATGCTGAAGCATTTTTTATTCCTGCTTTTTGAGCATATACATCAATTGATCTTTTGTCATCTAAAGTTAAAGATCCTCTTGCTTCACCTGTTGATGGATCAAATCCACCCCCTTGATACCTTGTGTCTCCAGATGGGGTACTATAAGCAACTGCATTACCATATTTACTCATAGCATCCATGTACGATTTATCTTGTGCTTGTTGCTGTCCTTGCCTTGCACCATATTCTGTTGCTCCTGCTTGTAGTGCTGTATTTGCACCACCTGTAATCATAGAAGTCAAAGCACCTCTACGCTCTGAACTATCTTGATCCATCGCCCTTGCATAATTCATTTTTGCATTTGATTTTGCTGTTTCTTCATTTTGATATATATCTCTGGATGTATCTGTAACTGTTCTTCTTACATCAGCTTCAGACTCTCTTAATCCTCTTTGTAAAGCAACAGAATTGCCCATTCCCTGGTTAATGGCACTACCTATATATTTATTCCTGGCTACTTGAGCATTGTTTCCTGCCTGTGTCCCCACTTTATTTAATATATTAGATTCCTGTGCTTGGGATAAATTTCCATTCCTGGATCTTTCTCGTAGCATTTGACCATACTTGGTATTCTGAAATCTTGGTTGTAATAATCGTGAACCACTTTGTGCCATATTACCGACACCTTTAGCGATCATCATCATTGTTGCTGGATTAATAGCCATAGTTACTCCGTTTCAATTCTCATTCGTTCTACCGAGAACACATTGGTACTCGATGGGGTTGTTAGTTCTATTTCAAAGTTTTTACCGTAGCGTTTAATAGGAAACCTGTTTACGCCACCATCGGCTGTAATATCTTTTGTAAAGGATACACTTCCTGCACCATCCAGGTATATATTTACGGTTAAAGTGTCTGTGCCTGTAAATTTTACCATACCATAGCGAAGTAGTTTTTTCTGATCTAAATCCAATCGGAATCGTTTACTTTTCCAGGCTATTCCTACTGCTTCTGGCACATCAAATTTCTTTACATCGGTATCCGTATTATCCCACGCTACTGGTCCACTATTTTCACCAAAGGTTAGTATATCTAAATTGGTAGATGTGTTTACTTCACGCCAGGTTTTAAGTGTTATATGATATGCCCATACCTCTTGGGTTGCAGGGCTTCCTGTTTGCCATGTATACAGGATTTCATTGTTCTTTTGATCATAGACACCCTTGATGCTTTTTTTGTCTGTAGCAAGTAAAAATTGATCCTCTATTCCTAAAGTAATTTTCTCCATAACAGAGGGAGTTGCATCGGAACTGGCTACTGTATTTGATTCTAATCTGTAAATACCATCGTGGTGTACAAAATAAACACTGTCATGCACTTCAACAATACCTTCTGGTGCAATGTTACCTATATTAATTTTCGATTCTTTTCGCACCCAGCTGGTTGGAGAAGAAGGATTTACCACATCCAGGACAAATATAGCCTGGGCTTTGAATACAATAAGTCTACCAAACAATTCTGATAACCCTGTAATCTGTCCCCCTTCACGATCTGGGAAAGGAATTACATTGCTAACTGGTCTTACATCGTAAGCATTTAATTCGCTGTACGCCACCCAATCATTCTGCACTTCGTTTTCATTACCAGGATCCAAAACAATATTGCCTAAAAACAATCTACCTTTTAAGATTTTGGCATACTGTGCATTAATTTTTATTTTAGTTTCTTGACCATAAGGATGTTCTCCTAAAGAAGGGAGACCTTTATCTGCAATAGTGATTATATTAACATCAGAACTAACAACAGCCGATACATCGGCAAAATTAGAGACTAATACTTCAGAATCTGACCAGTTGCCAGACTGATAAGATTTATCTGTTTCGATAATACTAAACCCTAATTGCTCTTCCCAAGTCGTGTATACTTTTTCAACTTTAAAAGTTTTTGGAGTAACGGTAACGGGATTTGTTGTTGTTTTTGTTGCTGTAAACTGCTTGTTTAAAATAGAACTAATTTTCATGGTTCCGTCGGAATCTCTCCAGGGAGCCATACTATAACCAGTAGAAGTTTCACTTTCTAATGGGATAACTACAGCCATATATTTACCAGCATAAGCCCCTTGTGACTTTGTGCTAATTTTATCGTTCCACCCTAAACCAATTTTTTCCTTAAAGACTTTCCATTCTTCATTATGAAAACGACCATCCATTCTATCATCTGTTGATATTTTGTACCACCCAGTTACCGTAAGATCGTCAGATTTTACTGGTGAATATTTACTATGCTCTATTACATTTGCTAAAGCATGAGCAGATCCATTCCATCCTCTAACTACTGTTAAAGTATTACCATTTTTACTATTTACTTTAATTCTTTCATAGCCACCTGCATCGTCATCTGAAGTTGTAAAAGCATCACCCAAAGTCAGATCTCGTTGACCAATTTGATAAACTGTACCATTGGATATTGATGTTGCATCATTAACGAGAATAGTTGAAATACCATTTCCATCAACTACCGCTGTAACATCTTCATTTAATTGAACAGAACCAATTTGTGCATAGCCTGTTATAGCATTTATATCCTCTATCTTTTGTTTTTCAAAAGATCCAACCTTAATTGCATATTCAAAATTACCCGAACTCCATTCATATTTATTATTATCTTGGATACTTCCAATCTCTGATGTTCTGTCTTGAACCGTACTATCATTTAAAAAATTTAAAAGAGCATTGTCTTGGTCTTTTACAAAAATAGTTTTATCGTTAAATGCTTCAACATTCATAGTCAAAGCATCAGAAGTGCTTGTCTCTACATTTTCTGATGTATCTACAAATGTATATGATTTAACAAGTTTATATGTTTCATATATCCCTGCAAGTTTTTCTGCTCGATATAAATTTATCCCTGTAATTCTTTTACTCATTGTTGTAATAGGAAGATTTAATGTTAGCTTTATTTCAGATTTGCTTACATCCTCATTACTACTTGTAACTATTTGCTTTAAAACTTCATCATCAATCTGTGTTTCCTGTACACCATCATAAATAGCTGTAACAGTATATTTTATAATATCTGAAGTTCTTATTTCGTCATCAATTTCATTTAATTCTACAGTTTTAAAAGTAAATGGATTTGTAAGCCTGTTTGCTTCAGCAAAGAATGCAGGACCGTATACAGTGTTTCCATTAAACAGACTACGATCAATATATCCTAACCAGGCTCCCTTTGCCTCATTACTGCCTACCTTTGCAATATTACCTGGCAATACTCGTAAGGTATCTCCAAATGGTATAATTGGGTTTCTGTCCTTTTTATGGTATAAAGCTGGTATATCATATTTACTGGTAACATCAATCCATCGATATTCACAATCGCCAGATCCATTCCAGGTATTTGCCAACCAACCAATGTCAGTCATTCTGTATAAATCAGCACTATTTGCTCCAGTTACATTTAGTGCTTCCGATCCATATATACCAATATAACCTTTAGCGTGTTCAAAAAACACTTCTCCACCATGTGTTTCGGTTACACAATCAGCAAAACAAGTAGGATTCCATTTACTCTTGGCAGATCCATCTACTACAACAGCTTGGTTATTTATAGTTGCTACCGATAGCCCTGTACTGACAGAATACAATTTACCATTTACTTGAACAGTCGGACTACTACTACCATCAAAAACATCATCTGTACCGACTATAAGATATGTTGATCCTGGAGAATTGTATGTAGATGAAATAAATTCAATATCTGTATTATTTGCAAAAATACTTGTATTAATATTATTAAACCCTGTTAATACACTGGAATCAGAATGTGTTGAATATTGTAACTTTGTTTGTCCACTGCTGTTTAAATAATGAATAACTAAACTATGGCTTCTGTTGCTATTTTGTTTAAAATTAGCTGATTCTATTGCTTTAAATGTTCCGACAATAAGTGTTCCATATTCTACCCAGGATCCAAAAGACAATGCATCGTTATGATATAAATAAAATCTTCCCCCTATGTCTTTAGCAATAAATAAATATTCATGATTATTATCAGAAGATCCAGAGACACCAGAACTACTTAAATTATTTGTTGAAGATATTGAAGCAAGACCAGCAAATTGACTTGCTGTTATTCCACTGGTGCTAATGGTAGAAACACTATCAGAGGATGTGATCTGGTACAGAGCAATTCCTTTAATTAATAAATAAAGTTTACCATTAACTACTTTCATCCAAGAATCGCCAGTTGCAAGGGCTGATGATAAGTTAGAACCCACAACAGATTCAGATACAGTTCCATTACTACTACAAGTGTATTTTACTATAAAATTATTATTAGTTCCACTTTCTGTATATGAATGATGCACATAAATAGCGTTATTAAACCCAATCATGCTTCCTGTAAAGTATACACTTTCATCTCTGTAAGTAGCATGAAATTGAGTGCTTAAATCAGCTACAGAAGAACCAACACAAGTAATTAGATTTTTTCCATCCTGCGAAACTTTAGCAATACTTAATGCTCTCCCATTCATAGATGCGATTGCTACATCATATATTTTCCCTTGTAAAGTGCTGTCGTGAGATATTAAATCATGCATTAATAAATGAGTATTATGCTTCCCACTAAAAGATTGTGCTGATGCACCAGTTGCTAATGTGTTACTAAAAAAACTACCACCCCATGTCTGGGCAGTATCTGTATTGATTCCTACTTTGGTTGTGGAAGGAATTACATCAGCAGATTCATATACTCCTATGGGTGTTGCTGGGCTCCCACTTGTAATAGATGCTTGTGGAGATGCATTATTCTTAATATCCTGTACTAATACCTGGTCATCTTCTGTTATACCATGTGCTGATGCTGTTTGAAACCATACAATATTATCTTCTATTTGTAAATGATCTGTTACATCGGGCAATGAACTATCCCACCACCATAATTTTACGGATTGATCAGTAGCTTCTACCGTTACCAATAAATATCGATACCCATCTCCTGCATCATTAACATCTCCTTCAAACTTATCCGATACAAATGTAAATATATTATGTACTGTATAGGCTTTGGATGGGCTATAGGAAGCGTTTACAAAGGTTAAGCCAATAGAAGGTATACCCGAAGCTGTTCCAGCCCCAAATGTCTTTTCTAATTTTCCTGCCTGGATCTTTAGGTTTTTTATTTCCTGGGCAACATTATCTGGAAGATCTTCAATATCAACATTGGTTAAAACCCCATCAAATTCTTTTATGTCAATAAAATTTGCCATTACTCTTCTTCTTTTAAAATATTCATTAATAAAGCTGGATTTTCTTCTTCTTCAATATCAGTATACACAAAAACAGTTGTTGGGCAATTAGGACAGGACAGATTTGTAACAATTCCATCTGTATCTATTCCATGATCTTCATAATCGTGATCACCACCCCATATTAATTCAGTATTACAATGATAACAGTTCATTAAGGATTTGGATAATTAGGGTATATAGGATCGATTAATGAATTAGAGGAAGAATAATCAAAAGGTAACCCTTCTCCTACGACTCCAGTAGCTGGATTCTGGTTGTATTTACCCAGATATTCATAAGCCCTGGTTAAAGCATTGTTCATGCGATCTTGTTTATTTACGGTTCTCCATAACTCTGCTTCTGCAAATTCCAGGATTGCATCGTGAAAAATAGCATTTAAATCTGAATCTATTGCTGGGGATGCTGTGCTGTTCAATACAGCAGGTGTTTTCATGTAGTAGCAGTCTACCTTTGCAGTATTATTATAAATATATATTCTGTTTTTAAATATAAAATACACTGGCTCTGTGCCATTAAAGGCAACATACCCTGTGCTGAAATCTTTGACCATATCAAAAGATACTTTGCGAATAAAGGTACTATTTTTGATTCGTATTCCTAAAATACCTAATGGTCCACCAAATGGATCCGAGTCTAATGCTCCTGCTTGGGTTGGTACAAAATAGCTACTAAAATGACTATCTACATCGGTATCAGTAGACATAGTAATATCGGTTTTAATTACCTGTAAATCAGTTAATAAATGTGGGTGTAACGACTGAATCACTTTATCCTGGGCACGATTCAAATATCGTTCTTTGATAGTCGTAGAAAAAAGATCCCCTGCTGTATCTTCCATTCTATCGCCTAATATGGTTACCATGTCTGCTGTTGTCATAATATTTCCAGTTATCACAGCCCCAGGAAAACCCCAGGGCTGTAATCGTTATTCAGTTACTTAAGCGTAATCCAATGGTGAGTAAAGATCCTCTACAACACAATGAGCCTTACGGTTTGTAACAACCATATTTCCATATGTGTGTACTTTCTGCACAAATGTGTTACTATTTGTATCTTCAATCATATCGGATGCAGTGAACTTTGCACCAGAGTTAAAGAACATATGCAAGTATTCTGTGTTGATAAAATAAATTCTACCATCAAAGTTTGTACTTGCTACTGCTGGAGAAGCAACCTGCTGTTGTGCAGTTACCATATCCTGGTCAGCTATGATGTCAATTCCTCTAAAGTTTAATCCAGTGAATCCCATTGAACCCATTTTTTCAGACATTTTACTACCTGTTTTTCGTGGATCCAATTCGCTTTCAATGAGATCATACAAATACTGTGGCACAACAATTAAGTCTGGGTTTTCACCAGTTTGCGACCTTGCATTTGCAACACCTTTAGCAAGAATACGAAGGATGTAAGTGTTTTTACTTGCATCAACCATATCAGCTTCTTTTATGTAGTCTACTACATTGGGAGATTGAGTAGTGTGTTCACCAGTTGCATCTGAAAATGCAGTCACATCTAATACAGGCGTTTTCCACCATGAATTAGATCCAGGTGCAAGACCACCAGCAGTTGCTGAATCATCCAATAAAACACCTAATGGATTGAAGGCATCGGTTGCCAATGTAGTTGTAAACAGATTCTCTGCGACTTTTTTCTCTAACCCTTTTTGAAGGTTCTTGACTTTTGCACCTACAATGTTTTTGATAGCTTGAGGGCTATTCATTAACAATGTTTCTTCCTTTGTTAAAAGAAAGTGACCTGTTAGCATTGTTGGTTTGAATGATGCTGTCTTTGCGATCTCTGCTATTGCTGGAACATATGATCCTGCAACAGATTGAGATACTAAAGTATGACGATCACCAAATACACCTAAACCACCTTCGGCATATTCTATTGGTACAACGATTTCACGACCATTAAAGGTCTTTGCTTTTGCCTTCAGTATTGCAAGTAATGGATGAGACTTCTTAAAGATGTTGTCATACAAAACAGGCATATAATACTGTTGGATTAAGGCACTTAATGAAGCAGAACCAGTTCCACTTACTACTATGTTAGACATACGCTAACTCCTTATTTCCGTTATGAATTAAAAAATGTTGCCACATCAATATCTTCGTAATTCGTGATCTTTGATTGTTTGTCACTCTTTACGCCTACTTTCTTTTGGACATTGACAGGCACAGATGGTTTTGCTTTTACAGGAGTTTCTATTTTCGGTTTATCAAAACTCATGACTTTGTAGGCTTCTTCCAGCGTTAGTAATCTTCCAGTCTCTTCGTGGGCGTTTATTGCATAGTCTAATACTTCCTGGACTTGCTCACTTTTCAACGAATATTGTGCTTGGAGATTGGACATCGACTGGTCTAAAACCTTTTCAGCTTCCATCATTTCTACTTTTTCCTTTGCTTCTGTTAATTCAGATTCAAAGGGATTCGGAAGATCCTTGTTTTCCATCTTTAGGGACTGTTCAAACAGTTGCCCTGCTTCTTCACCAAGTTCATCTTCGATCGCTTCTTTCAGCGTATCTTTGAACTCTTCCGATTTGTTTAGTTGTTCTACTAATTGAACCAAAGGCTCTACAGCCCTACGTTGATCTGCTACTTCCTGGGCTTTCTCCGTATTGGATTTGCTCCATTCGTGGCGATTGTCAGCATCCTTTTTCCAGGACTCTATATCTTCAACAGTGAATTGTTCGCCATCTTCTGTTTCATAGTATGATGTTTCCTCTTCACTATCAGATAGTTCCTGTTGTGGTTCATTAGGTTCTTCTGTTTTGGCTGGTTCTACTGACTCTGTGGTCACAGCCTGTTCTGTATTCGATTCCTGTTCTGATTGCTCTCCCAAGAGTTCCCCAGGGATCGGAATATTGTCGTAGTCATCCGTAGAGGGTTGTACTTCACCCACTGTTGGATCCCCACTAAAATTTCCCACCTGTATCTGTTCAGATTCTGGTGTTACTTCTAAATTTGTTGTTCCTGCTACATTTATTTCTGACATGTTGTTATCCTTTCAGTTGGTCTTTCGACACTGGTTTTGAGTAAAAAAAAAGCCCAATGATCGCCAGGGTGTCCTGGGTAATCACTGGGCTTCTTTGTTAAAGATTGTCCCTATATTTTTATGATTTACTTTATTCTTTTAGCTTAATACTTTTCCTTTCATTGATGTTAGCTACGCCACCTTCAAAAAAATTAATTTCAATTTTTCCTGTAAACTTTTTTACGATCTTTAATTGCAAATATGTAAATAACTTTTTCATTATTTTGTTGAAAAAAACATTAATAAAACACACCGTTTTCCAGCGTGTTGTGTCACCTTATGTTTCATAGGGTTGTTAAACTTTCCTGCTGAATACAATACACCATTTAAATAATGGTCTTTGATCTCAAATTCTTTTCCCTCTTGTTCAAAAAACAAATTGCCACCCTCAAATAAATTATTAGGGCTTAATAACAATGTAGATCCATAATTACACCATGCCATATGATTGTCTATCAGTTTTCCATCTTCTTCTTTGCATCCATCGTAATGCCATTCATGTCCTTTTGGTCGTGTCTCTATTCTCCAATAACTTGGACTTGTTAATACTAATTCCTGGTCATCTAATTCCGATTGATACACTTTTGCTACCTTTTGTATGATTTCATGAGAAAAGTCAGAATACATAGCCCCAGATTTCCCCATATCCTGGAGATCTTTTGCTTCGGTAGGTGTAAGTATGCCAGAAATAACCTGGATCATTAATATCCTTTTGATTTACTTAATGCTTTTTTATACTCTTTCATACCTTCTTTTGTGTATTTGAACTTCTTTGTTTTACCTTTCATTTTTAGTTTTGGCATTGTGTTATCCTTTTGTTAAGTGATGGGCAGAAAAACCTCAAGCCCTGGGTTGATCCATATTTGGATCTTCTCCCTGCCCACCAACCAATCCTGCTACAGTGATAATACGATCCTGTATCTCACCTGGTAGTTGTTGAAAATCTGGCGTTTCAGCCAAAGCTGGGTTTGCCATTATTAATTGTGCTAATTGTTCTTCTGCTGGTCCTCCCATTCCTTCCTGCATAATAGCTTCAATCAACATTCCTAACTGCTGTTGAAGTTCTTCTGCCTGTTGGACTTGTTGCTGTGGGGGAACCATCTGGTTACGAACATACCAATTCTGTATGATGTCCTGTTTATCGCTTACATTAAGAGCATTAACAACCTCTTCAATACCATAGATCCCTGCCTGGTAAAATTCCATTGCTCGTTCTTCGTTAGC
>JACLAB010005569.1_pt1 | contig 37912 bp, 24 predicted proteins | sample 8027921 | NCBI WGS metagenome assembly JACLAB01 (sample SAMN15725117, study PRJNA655200) | protist metagenome | isolation source: fluorescence activated cell sorting (FACS) single amplified genomes of... | place: USA: West Boothbay Harbor, Gulf of Maine | collected 2000-07-19 | reverse complement strand
CAGTCGCAAGGCGTCAGGTTCAACGAGGCCACGCACATTAACGGCAGCCTGCTGACTTTCGGAAACGTAGTGCATGCGCTGGCCGAAAAACAGATGCACGTTCCATTTCGCGACAGTATGCTCACCAAGCTTCTCGAATCGTCCCTTTCCGGGCGAAGTCGCACGGCGTTGATCGTCTGCGTCGCGCCAGAAACGGAACATGCCCACGAGAGCATCACATCTTTGGAGTTGGCGGCGCGTTGCATGCGCGTTGAATCGAGACCGATTGTTTACTCCGCTGATGTTGAAGTCGATCCTTCGGTCTTCATCAGAGGCCTGGAGGAAGCGTCGGGGACCACGGCGTTGCACCGCTTGAACGAAACGCATCAGCTTCTCTCCAAATGCGCACAGTCCGAACGTGCGGCGACGGATGCCGAGAAAGCGCGGCTGAACGAGCTTCTAAACAAGGAAATGCAAGCACGTGTGGCCGCGGAGGAGTCGCTCCGGGCCGTGGAGAAGTCGCTCCAGGCCGTGAAGGAGTCGCTCCGTCTTGAACAAGTAAAAGTTACGAAAATGGAAGAAGAACATCACGAAGCGCTAAGCCGAGTGCGAACGAGCGAGGATCACGCGTCTAAGAAGCGGAACGACGAACTGCGGGAACTTATACTGCGCGAGAGGGCGGATCACGCGGCCGAGGAAGCGCGTCTGCGCGAGGTGAATAAGCACGAAGAACAAAAGCACGCAGCTGAGACGGCGTCGTTGCACGAAGCGAAAAAAAGCGCGGAGGCTCGTGTTCACGAAACCATCGAACGCGAAAGGACGGAACGCGCGACTATGGAAATCAAATACCGGGAGCTGGTCGACCGCGCTAAAACAGACCGCACTATCGAGAAGGCACAATGTGTCCGCACGCTCCGCGAAAACTTGGTCCGCGAAAAATCAGAGTGTGCCGCGACGGTGAAACGTCTGAGCGAGCTGCTTCAGAAGCAAGAAGCAGAATTCGCGATGGAGTCAAATGAGCTACGAGAGCACATCAGTAATGAACGCGCGGAGCACGCCGCGTCCGAGAATGCACTCAAAAGTAAGGTGGACAATTTGGAATCCTCACTCGCATCGGCGCTCGCGGAGCTCGCAGGTGAAAGAGACGTCTGTTGCAAATTACAAAACGAGCTTGCGCACGCCGTCGAAAGCGCAACGAAAGCTGAAAATCGCGCCATTATGCAAGGCGTGGCGATTGACGCGCTTCAATTAGAGATTACCACCGAACGCGAAGCCGCGCAAAGTGCTACTCGGAACGCGGCGAAAGAACTAGAAGAAGAACGCGCCAACACGAGGGCGCTCGAGGTGAAGATCGTCGCCGAGCGAGCTGAACGAGATACAGAGAGAGCAAAAATCATCGCTGATCACGCACGTCGCGTGAGGTCGTTAGAAGCTGAGGCGTCAGCAGCGAAGTCTGAAAACGAAAAGCATGCCGCAGTGAGAGACGCCATGCGGCAAGAGCTTCACATCCTTAGGTCAACGTGGCGAAATGATTTGGCAAGTATTCAACGCGAAACTGCGGTGGTCGCGCTCGAAGCGGAGAGAGCAGCACATCTTAAGTTAGCCGCGGGGGTGGCATTGACGAAGTTGGGCAGGAACGGAAAGTTATACTCTCGAATGGTCAAGTATGACGACGTCAATGACGAACTGATCTGGTTCCCTCTTGGTCCTGCTCGCCGGATGTCGATCGCCGGCGCATACTTGAAGTTTGCACCGGACGCGTCAAGTTTCGTCATCAAAGGAAAAGAGCGCGACTTCAGCGTTGAAGTGAATGGGGACACCGCGGTGAAGCTGTGGGGGCGGACGCTCCATAACCGACTGTCGGCCGGTCGACAACGTCGTAAGACGGCGGGGAAACATCACCCAACATTCAAGGAATTCCACTCCTTGAATTTGAACGGCAACAAGTCCTCTCCCTTGCCGGTTGATCTGTTCGCGCCGTCGAGCCCTGCTTCTGCCGCCGCTGCTGCCGCACAAAAAGCCAAGGATGCAACAGAGCGAGAGTGCCTTGTCGTGACTCCCGCCGCTTTCGCTCGCACGACTTCGAGTAAGGGCGATGTTTCACGGTCGTTGTTTAATGAAATGGTCGATGACAAGGGTGATGTCTTGGTGGTAGATGCAGAGTCTAACTTCTAGCTGACCTTCGTACAAATGTATGTACTGTAAATGTTTCACCGCTGATCCTCCTTGCGATCCGCGATTCCGCCTTGCCACAGATCGGGCTCCCAACACGCGAAATCTGCATCATCAGGGGTAAGAAGCGTACCCGCCCCGCCGCCGGCCAAGCACCGCATCGCCTCGGAAGCGGTGAACATGTTATGGCAACTCGCCGCAAACCAGTCCGAGAGCGTCTCAAACAGTTTTTGCCTCAACGACAGCTTCTTCTTAGCGTCCGGTTCAGCCGCGTCCAAGAAACGCTCGGTAGCCGCCTGCCAAGTCAAGCGATGGAGATCATCCGGCGATATCGGTTCCGGTTCGCCGTGCAAAACTTCGCGTACGCACTCCGCGAACTCGTCGGAATTCGCGTACGTGCGGCAGTTCGCAAATGTTGAAAAGAACTCGTTCGAAGGGTGGCGCGCGCACACAACAAACTTGCCCATCGCGAGTGCTTCTGCCGTAGTAGTCGCCACTACGTCGGACAGCGAAGGGTTGATGAAAAATTTGTACCCCACGGTCGTCTCCGAAGCGTGGTCGGCCTGACCGTGGAAAGTCAGCGCTAACCTTTCGCGCTCGGACGCCGCTTTTACTTCGTGGAAATCGTCGCCGTTGCCGAAAACGTCCATGACGAGCTTATCTTTCTGCGCCGCGGTTTCATTATATTCCTTCACTCGGTCGAGCAGTTCGAGGTAGCCTTTCGCCCAAACAACCTTTCCAATAAAATATCCGCCTTTCGTAAAACTGCTGTTGCTGCTGCTCTCTTCACCTCGCCGGGACCTCTCCTCGGCGGCAAGTGCGATTTTACGACCAACCTCGATGAAGTGCGGCGAGACGCCGTGTACATTCACGGTGACGGATCTCGCGAAATCTTGCACCGCGTCGGACAGTTTGATGACTTTATGACAGTGCGCTCGAGTCACGGTGCGATTCACGCCCCTGAGCAAGGCCTCTTTGCGTTCGCCATCTTTTTCACGACGCGCGTATTCGAGGTAGTTCGTGTGGATGATGCCGACGACGTGCCTGAACTTATCCGACCAACGCATGCCGTGGTGGAACCATGTCAGATGTTCCGGCTCCTCCAGTATCGCCACGTCCGCGTCTTCGTCCGGCACGCACTCGGTGACATCCCCCACGGGAACGATGCTACCCTTGTCGATCGCGTACCTGCCGGGGTAAAAGCGAATATCAAACGACGGGTCGAAGTCCACCCGTCCAGAGAGCCATCCCCGGACGTGTTCCTTCTGCTGCTCAGGGTTTTCGAATATCGCGTTCGGGTGCACGAGCTTCTGGTCACAGAGCGGCAGCCACGGAACCACGAGCGTGACGCGGCAAGACGTCTCCCCGCGGTGAGCCAAGTAGGCTGCTCTGAGCAGCGGGTTAACGCTGGTTCCAGTCATCCAGGGCAGGCTGGCGGTCGTGACGATGCAGAAATGCCGGCCAGGCTCGCGCAACGTCGCATGCGAGGTCGTGGCCTCCGCAGCTAGGTCTTCGCTGGATGCTCGAAGCAGTCTGCGCGCGGGAAAGTCGTGAAAGTTGTCAGGTCGAAGGGCGAGAGATGCGAAGGGCGAGAGATGCGAAGGGCGAGAGATTCGAAGCCAACGCCATCGCTGCAGCACACACACACACCTTGGGAACCGCATCGTTGTACGCGCTATATGCAAAGGGACGCCAACGTCGATAATCCGCGAGTCGTTTTCCTCCGCGAGTGCGCACTTGCTGACGCGCGTCAAGCGCAAGCACGCAGTAAAGCGGAAGGGGGTGACGAGGACGATTTTGACCGCGAAGTTGCACTTGCACTTGCACACTGCTGGGCGCCCTCAACGATTTCTATTCGGGCGACTGATTTCTGAAGGCCACTCAAACGCCGCGCAGTCGAGGTAACGCTCCCCCGCTCACTCTCCAGGGTTTCGGAGGTGTTTGAAGCGTCGCCGAGCTGTTGTGCACCTTGAAAGTTCTGTAATGGCCGCGGACGCGAACAACGTCGTAGCCGAGGTGCGAAGCAGAGGACAATTTATCTCAACGAACGAAATGTCCGCGACGCTCGGCGTCTTGCTTACCACGGGGGCGCGAACGAAGCGGAGCCGCTGACACGTCTACTTTCCTACTTTCGCAGGACGAGAACTGGCGGTTGCGCATAGCCAAGGAGACGCACTCTCAGCGACACTTTGAGTCAGAGTGGGGCTTCCTTCTCCCGGATCCCGCGAGCAAAGCGACGAAGGTTTCCGTGGAGGGGAATAAGTGCAAGTACTTCGACCATCAAGGCGGTCTTCACTGGACGGTGCGAGAGCTGAGGGTGCCGGCGGCCAATGGCGATCCATCCGAGCCAGAAGAGTCCGTGGACCCTCACTCCGCTGCCGGCGTAGCGAAGGCCACGCACGAGACGCTGATGAGCTCTATCCCATCGAACACCGCGTTCATTTCGACGTACAGGCAGATCGGGCAACGCAAGTCGTTGGAGATGTTCGGCGTGAGCGAGTATGGAAACAAAGCGACGGACGCGACTAGGTTCTGATGAACATCGTTCGTCTCGGGCTCTAGGCCCCGTGTAATATCTAGTCTATGTGCTGCTCCTATTTAGTGCTCGTACTTGAGAGACCTTCTCACGAGAGATTCTGCCACTCATGCGTGATCCACTTCGTTACCTCCGCGGCCAGGGCTTGCTGTTCCATGCTCGCGCCGCGAGTTCGATCGGGATGATATTTCATCATCGCGCGCCGGTACGCCGCGGTCAAGGACTTCTTATTCCTTCCAACTCCCTCCACGGGTATGCCACACCGCTGCAAGAAGACCCTGAGGTCCGCGTTCTTGCCCCACGTCGCAACTTGTCGGACCGCACGTTGCTTCGCGCTCGCCTGCGCAGACTCATCAGCCTGTCGTTTGGACTCATCCTTTCGCAACTCAGCTAGCTTACGTCGCTGTCGCACGGCGATCTCCTCCTCTGCCGCGCGTTTCTTTCTCTTTACCAACCAAGCCTCTCTTCCACTCTCTCGTCTAGTCGTTATTGCCGTCGCCAAATCCTTTTTCTCAACGCAACCTCGGATGTCCACTCCCATTGCCGTCGCGAGCTGCTTAAGCTCACTCACTGGAATCGTGCTCAAGTCAGGCGTTCTTTCGACAGTTTCCCATGCTTCAACTTCTGCCTGAAAATCAGACGCCTTTGTCTCGTCTCGGCGCGTTTGCGCTGCCGCTCGACGTCCTCGTTCCAGCAGTTGCAGTGCAGTGTCAAGCTCCTCGCGTGCGCGTTGATATTTTGCACGAAGTACTACGATCGCACCACGTATATCGTTATATTCGTTCATAGCGAGATGCATTTCAGCCGCGGCATTGTTAACGCGCATGTTGTGCTCTTTGAGGGACGAAGAATCAGTGTCGCCGTTAAATCTCGAAGGCACTTCCAAGGTGACGCGTTGATATTCGATTTGCTTCGAACGAACCGCGGTGAAGAGCTCGTCGCACTTGTCTTGCGCCGCGCACAAATCGATCCACGCCTTCTGCAGAGTCGCGCGCGTCGCGGATACCTCCGGTGTGTCATCTGGATGCGAAGGAGGCGGCGTTGGAGGTTTCGGTTGCACGTTATCCGCGGTGAAATGCTGCGCAGATTGAGACCCAGTAGTTGGACCCGCGCCATGTGCACTCCCGTATCCTCGCTGTTGCTGAGCGCGCGCGTTGCGTTGTGCGTCGCGCTCTGTCTGCTGCGGCTTGTATCTAGCGTTCGCCGTTCCATGCGAACTATCGCCACCGCCGCCCGATTCTTGCCCACCATAAAACGCGTTTCTCTTCGTGCTCTTGCGACCGCGAGCGCTTTTAGCTTTTGAAGTGAACTGCACTTTGACCTCTTCTTCTTCTTCATCAGAAGATAAAAGTTCGCAAGGATCATCTGCGGTACCTTTCCTATCGTCTCTCTGTCGCTTAACGGCACGACGTGGAGCTGTATGGCCTCCCTCTCGTCCTGCACGCGCATCGGCGCGCCCTTCACGCCGTGTTCCTTCCGGGGAAACTGGTGGGGCGGTGCGATCCGAGGGTGGCGGTGCCGCCTCTACCACATCGTCGTCACTTGACTCGTCGAGTAATTCTATGAAGTCGTCTGCTCCCGTGTGGCCGGCCTTGTCCGATTCACCCTTCGTTAGAATGTATCCATACTTCGGCACAGATTGTGAAGAATACAGATACAGAACCTCGCCAGGCTTCAAATAGCCCACGTAGTTCGCCTTCAGCATCTTGAGAACTCCGAACCTATCTTTCACGAAGACTTCGTTCTTAGCCTTCAGCTCTACGGCGAGCATCGGAGAATACGTCAGCTTACATTCCAGCTGATTTGCGGAAACTTTGTTGTCCAGGATGCCCAGATCCTTGCTTCGGCCAACGACTGTGCCCTCGGACTCGGACAGTGGTATTGGACGGAGGCCCTTTCCTTCGACGGGCCGAAGAAAGTAGGTCGCCTTCACGTTCGGATCTGTAGATGACATTATAGCCGACGGCACGGCAGTGGTGGCATCATCGCTGGCTGGCTACTCGAGCAGCGCTGCCGCGTTGGGCACGCGGTAATGACGGAGGCACGATGGGTGTAGCCCTACATCTGATTGCGAAAACGTGACTTTTTTAACAGCCAGGCCTGATGAGCGGATCACCAGAAGTTAGCAGCAGAGTGCTGCTGCTCCCCAGAAGCGAAGTGCGACTCCAACGAGCGATTCTTCTCGGCTTCCTGGAGGGCATGGGGGATGAGAGAAGGCACCGGCGCGAAACGAGCCGAGATACATCGCCTCGGCATCGATCGCGCTCGGGGGATGATGAGAGAGGGCACCGACGCGAGACGAGCCGAGACACGTCGCCTCGGCATTCGAGAGACGGGAACGGATCGAGGTCGCAGAGACGGGACGGATCACCGTACAGGGGTCGCAGGTTTCCGAGTTCTCCGCGTCACCGCGGGAGGCATCGGTCGAGGTCCCGCTCGAGGGATCGGAAGAGGTGCGTATCGAGTCACAAGCGAAAAAGCTGAATCCCTCACGTCCTGCTGTATCGTCCGCATTGTCATACTAACCACTCTTCTCATCCATCTCCTCACGTGGATCAGACGACGTCGGCATAGCCGCAGTGGCTCAGAATCGGATGATCTTGGTGGCTACGTTCCGCGGATTCGTCGTCCGAGCAAACACGGAATAACGCAACCGAGCAGCGCACCAGGTGCCTCTGATGCCGCCCTAAACCTGGTGGACCCCGCCGAACGTCAGCGACAGGCGCAGCAGTGGATTCTTCAACAACAAGCCGGAAGCCTCGCCAGGGTGCAAGAAGCGAGCACCGTCGCCCTCGGGGGTCCCAGAAAAAATAGGGAGATCTTCGTGGGCAACATTGATGCCGTCGTCACAAAGCAGGCTTTAACTGCATTATTCGATGACGCGCTCGCGGTCGCTTTTCCAAACGCGACTAGTGGTGACGCGAAACCAGTCGTGAATATCCAGCTCGGCGATCAGGCAACATATGGGTTTGTCGAGCTTTTGTCCGAAGAATTGGCGACCGCCGCCATAGCGGGGCTTAACGGCTTGGTTTTCTGCGGTCGACCGTTAACAATCGCCCGCCCAACCGGTTGGGTCGATCCCGCCGCGGCTGCGACGATCACGGCTCGTGCGGCGGCGGAAAGAGGAGAAGAGCATTCAACAATAGTCTGTCTGTCAAATATAGTAACGGAGTCAGACTTAGCCGATGAGGAGGCATACGCTGAACTCCTCGCCGACGTGAGGACGGAATGCGCAAAGTGCGGGGAGGTCAAAGATATTCGCATACCTCGCGGTGGTCCTGTTGGTTCCGTATTCGTGAAGATGGGAGACGAGAGTGGCGCGAACAAGGTTCAAACTGAAATGGCCGGCCGTCGGTTCGATGGACGTGCGGTTGTTGTTTCGCGTGTTTCCAGTTCTGCGTTTGATAGTATCTAGGCTAGTTTATTCAATATTAGATGGTGAACGCGAGCCGAGGCGGAAGTTGCAGGAGGAAAAGTGACTCTCCCCACAAAACCTGCGCGTGAGGCCGCCGCGCCGCCTCGATGTTCGTCGAAAACTACACACTAAGTGTACATACGAGTGCGTGTACACGTACTTGTCTACCTTCGTATGAACTCTTCACTTTTAGGTCCTTCCGCGCTCACTTCGGAGGGCACGTCCACAGCACCTCCGTCACGGTGCCGTCGGGCAGCCACCGGGCTATAGCCCGTTTCCATCCTCCCGATCGAGGACGTTCGAACTGCGCACACGAGCGCGTCCTGATCGCGAGATCGCGCGATCGCGTCGAATAAAAAATGGGGGACGACGGCGAACAGCCGACGACGATCGTCGCGGAAGACAAACTGGCTTCGAACTTGACGCTGGACATCCTGCAGATCGTGAAGCTGAGCCAGAACCAACACGGTCTGCGTCACGATGACCACGGTCGTTACAGGCAGTACTGCACTCGCCGTCTCGCCCGCGTGTACAAGTCCCTGAAGTTCACCCACGGTCGAGGGAAGTATCAAAAGAAAACACTAGATGCAGCCATGGTGAAGGACGAGAGGCACCTTTTGATTCCTCTCATGACTGCCGAGCGCGCTTGGAGCTACGCGATGGAGCTGAAGCGTGACGCGGGCAACGAGCCGCGTAAACGAGCGCACATGCTCAAGCGACTGAAGAAAGCGACAGTGCACGCTGCGGAACTCGTGAGCTTGTGCAACCAAGTCGGAAGCGCGCGAACCGCTCTCGAGGCTGAAGCCTATTCGTCCTACATATTTGGCAGCTACCTCACGGAGCAAGAGCGGGACTGGGATCGAGCGCTTGCTAAATTCATGCGAGCGCGGAAGGCGTACGAGCAGCTGGCGAGAGTCGGAGGACCGGATCAAGCGGAGATTTGTCGCGAACGCCTGGAAGAGCTCGAACCAAGTTTAAGATACTGCACGTATAAGCGTGGCAGTGGAAGCACTGGTGCCAGTGATGCTCCTGGATCCATGGACGACGCCGACATGGCAGCTCTCAAAGGAGAAGGCGGGGTAGACGAAGAGATCTTCAAAGCCGTTCTTGCTGAAGAGGACGGGCGAGCGACGGTCACCCCAACGGCAATGGTGTGGCGCGGGCGCGAAATCCCGGTGCGGAACCGAGAAGCTCGCGCGTGTATTGCAAATGCGGTGAGCCAGCTCTCTAAAATTGAGTCTCCGCTGACGATGTCAGCCGAACGGGGTCTGGCAATATACGACAAATCGTTTCTTTTCTACAACGACGCCCGTCAGCACCTTCGCGACGACTTAGCGTCCGCGAGTTCGTCTCAGGGCGGCGGCGGATCTGAGTCGACTGGTAGGTTGGCGGAGATTAAGCTCGCAGATCGAGCGCTCGCGGTGTTGCTTTCCGAGAAAACGATCGAGCGAAACAAATTTCTCGTCGCGTCGGTTACTGCGAAGCTCACCGGCGAGATCAAAGTCGAGAAAGGTGAAAAGGCGGCGAAGCCTGAAGACCTCGTCCACTTGTTCAACACACTCTTGCAAAACTACGAAGAGCTTGCGGAAAGTGGACCTGAGGTGATGCGTGGCGTCGAGGGTGCGGAAGGTCTCGAGGAAGAAATCCAGCTTGACTGCATCCTAAACCAGACACTTCTCAAAGCCCAGCGCGCAGCCGCTTTGGCGAAGGTTCACCTGGGCGCGGGGAGCCACGTCGAGGCTGCGGTGTTGTATGCGCGAGCGGCTGAACACGCTGCTCGAGTGCAAGACCGCGCGGCAGCGGCGTCAGAGATGAACGCGGTTGCGAGTAAAGTTCAAATGGAAGCGCGTAGAGCTCGGTGTATGACGCTGGCGGATGGAATGACCGTGCAGGTTGCCCAGCAGAAAGCACTCCGCACAGGGCTTTCCACCGTCTCCCTGGAAGAAATCCCGGCTTCAACCTCGGGAAGTGGCGTGGAGGCGCAATATCTTGTCGACCATCTCGATCAGTACAAATCGGCGGTATTGGGTAAAGGAGCTAACAAGGTTCATATCTTGCCCATGCCTCCCCGTATGAACTCTGTCGGGGTTCGTCCGATCATGTTGGATGTCGCGGGAGACGAGATCTCGTATCCATCGCTCGAGGGGCGTGTGAAGGTGCAGAAAACTTCCGCCCTGAGGAACCTTTTCACTTTCGGGAAGCGATAAAAGCAAACGTCATAGATGTAGCTCGGTTGAATCGCATTTACTTCAGAGAGACACACTATGCGTTCGCGAACAACACTTGCCTTCTCATGCACGCGCAAGCGACGCCAGCGGGGTCCTAAGGCACGCCCTGACTGACGCACACGCCACAGGTGGTATTTTCCACTCCGGTGCTTATGCTATTACACACCGCACACACCCACTCGTTCGGCTTTGACGTGTTGCACCGGAAACAATTCTTCTTGGAGGCGTAGTTCGTAGAAGTGCATCCGACGCACATCCAGTCTCCCGGTTTCGCGTTGGGAGCCTGCGGCTTCGCCGCTTGCGCGACCGCGACCCGCGCTTTTTGCGCTTGCAACTCGGTGATCTTCTCCGCGGACGCCGGTGCTCCACAGCCCCGGCAATCCATGCGATTTTTCCAGTTGTGTTCGTTGCACGTAGCGCAAAGCCAGTCACCTTCCTGGAAGAAAGGCGGTGGCTTGTTGTTTATTCCCTTGGATCTGTTATCCAGCATCTCGACGTCTTTCGCGACTTCAGGGTTCGCCTTCAACCACAAGTCGAGAGCTTCGAGTTGTTGCTCTGGCGTCAGCGTGACTTCCCACTTACGTGGCTTGCGAGTGTATTCCGTCTCGCTGCTGTCGCTTTCGCTATAGGACGGACTGCGTCTTTCATCCACCCTCCGACTGATTTCGATTTCTCGGTTCGCTTGCTGCTGCTGCTGCCTTCCTGCAGCGGGGACGCTTTCTCTTCTGTCGTAATTCCTTCGATCGTTCAATTGCATCTGCTCGTCTCTCCATGACCTCTCCGGCAGCAGTCTCTCCGGTTCCCGTGCGCCGCGGCGGTCGATGTAATCGTCCCGACCACCACCTCGATCCCGTGACGCCATTCTATGGCCGCCGTAGTCTTCGCGACCCCCGCGATCGAACCCAACATCACGATCCCTTGAGTTCCCTCGACGGCCATCATGTTGATAGTGCTGGTGACGCTGGCGGTCGCTACCGCGTCCTTCCCAACTCCCCCGCGCATCCGGCGGGCCTGCTCCTCGACTGTCTCTGTTATCCCACCCCGTATCGCGACGGTGAAACCCGCGATCCCCCATCGAACGCGCGGGCGCACGTCAACCACCGAGCGCCCTTCTTTTTGCCTGATGAAGAAGAAGCACCCGGGAGGCCTGGCGGTGTGTGGAAAAAAGCCAGGCTCTTCAGCCCGGCCGACAGAAGTTCTGTTACTGTAGCCCTAGTAGGGCTAGGGGTGTCGCTCCGAGAACTTCAGTTCCACCGCCAGCCCGCCACAGCCGAATAAAAATTCCGCGAAAAAATAGCGGAAAATCAAAATCCTTCTTCGTAACAACTTACTCGTAACGCCAGCCATCTCGAGAGAGGGAGGCTCTGCCACATCGGAAAACCACGCGTGAGAGTACCGCATCGCGCGTCGCGTCGTCGATGAGCTCGACGTTCTGGCTCGTGTCGCTACCCCTCGACGGTGGCTCAAGGGACCGGACGTGGAGCGTCCTGCAAGACAAGACCACGCACGGTTGGGTTGCTTTCTTTTGTTGTTGATTTCACGAGACGTTGGTTGTTCCCGCAAATGCCTCTCGGAGTCTGCGACGCGTCGAGTGCGTTGCTGTTTTCTCGTGATTCGGATACGCCTGCGCGTACTGTATCATACCGCCTGCGTCCGCGTTCGCGTCCTGAAGACTGCTCGAGCGTGCTTGTGGGAAAGTCACCCAGATCTTTTTCTCGTTTGTTACGACGCCTGAGCTTTCTCACGTCGACTCTACTCACCAAAGACGATCTGAGTGTGAACTTCAAGGTGATTCAGACCGCACCCGTCCACCTCGTCTCAAACGAATATATCGTGTGCTCGAGAAATCGCGATAATGAGATAGACTCCGGCGCATGTTTGTTCTCCGGACCTCGGTGAACGAACGAACATCCGTCAACGGGAATCAAAACGATAAACCTGACAGACTCTGTGCTCGTCGGTCCACGCAGTTCAACGTGCCGGAGCTTCGCGTGGGAGCTTTCGACGATCTCATCGAGCTCGGCGACACCATCTCAGAAGTGGTGTCACCGCTCCTGGATGCGGTCGCCCGTAGGATACAGAAGCAATTCGTAGAGCTTCACTCGTCGGATGGGATGGACGAGGTGAGTATCAGCCAAACGCCAAAGTGAGAAACGACGAGACATTTTTTTCAAGCAGGAACTCACTGTTGATGGGATTCCTCCCGATCAATTCTTGACGAGTTTTGAATGGGATGGAGCGAAAAATCCCACGCACAGACCGATCAAAAAAATCGTTCAAGAGTTGCGAGAAAACGTCGCGACCATACTGTAGACGAAGAGTTGAAAGTGAAAGAAAACCAGCGAATACGCAGCTGCCAAGGCTCAGCTCAGCGGAATTTCAAGGAAGACCGGTTGGAGCTTAGCGACGAGAGACCTCGGAGATATAGTTCAGGAATCGGACGTGAGTTTCTTTTGCTGCTCCACGTCCTCACACTCACACTTACTACGCCCATATATTTACTTTCGACGCCGGATAACGTTGGTACGTGCAAGAGCGTTCACAAGAACTCTCTGTCTCCCGCAACTTGCAGATAATAGAAACGGATAATCTTGTGACGTTGTTTGTCGCGGTGCCGATTTTCAGTAAAAAGGACTGGTTAAAAAGCTACGAAACGCTCGCGCACTTCGTTGTTCCGCGCTCGTCGAAGTAAGTTTGTTCTGCTTCTTCAATAAAATGCATCAAGAAATTGATTATGGTAAACCGCGTCGTTCAAGATATGCTTGTATATCAGGCTGATAAAAGAAGACGAAGAATACGCCCTATATACCGTCACACTGTTTCACCGCGTCGTCGATGCTTTTAAATCTGCTGCCCACGAGAAGTCGTTTCAAGTTCGCGAGTTTCACTACAACGCCGAGACGATCCAATCGGAGGCAAGTGAAAGAAACGACAGAGTCAGAGAAGTTGAAGAACGAAGCGCTGCTTTGGATTCTCTCTGTAGAGCTTGTTACCGAAATGTGATAAGTGACTGGATTCATGTCTGCGCCATACGCATCTTTGTTGAGAGCGTTTTGCGATATGGATTACCCCCGAACTCTCTCGCTTGTATCATAAAACCACACAAGAAATCAGAAATAAAATTAAGATGGATTTTACGAGATTGGTTGGGTCATGGCGCTTTATTGAATTGGGATATCTTCCCGGAAGATGAAAAAAGAAACATGGAAAGATCGTATCCTTACGTTTCATTTGCGCTAATACTGTGAGTCGCAATCAACTTCTATTCCGATTGTCATAACTGAGTGCAAAACGGTGAGTTGAAATTCGCCTCAAAACATATCGTGCGATATTCGTTATGTAAAGCAGGTGTCTTTTAGTGTATTTGCTCAACATTTAATTTTACAAGTTGCTCTCGGGATCGAAGGAAGAGATAGTATTTCATCTCGCTCGCTTATTCGTCAAGGCCGTGCATAATTATTTTCGAGAGAGTGGGGGCTGATTCTTTTAATTTCGCGTACACGACATTCGCTTGAGAACGATCGGAATGATACGTGACGACGTAGAGTTTCGGGTTGTCTGCCGATTGCTCTACGTGCTTTTGCATCGAGGAGTTTTCCGACGTGCACTTGTAATAACTTCGTGGAAATGGGCTTCCTTTAATAAGTTTTTGCCCGTATTTTCGCCAACGATATCCGTCATCGATTCGAATGTCCGACTGCGAAGTGAACAAACAAGTCAAAACAAAAAAAACTTAGATATATTTCCGCGCTCGAGAAATCAGGATTATCTAACTTTTAGTCATTTCTCACCGTATGCGCGACCACTCTGTATTCCAAAATTACATTCGACCCGGCATCTTGCGTTGACGTGTCGTTGACATTAAATCTCCGCCGTTTCAGTGAAGCAGTTCCGGGTTCTGTCGGAGTCTCTACTTTTACATTTTCTGAAGTTTTGTAACCCGTCACAAACAATTTATTTTTATCCCTGTTCATCTCTCCACCCCTGTTGCGTGAAGAAAGAAAAATAACTCAAGGAACGTGCGCTGGAATATTGATAGAAGACACCGAAACGCAAACTTCGTTCACTCGTCTGTCTCTCACCTTTCAGTCGTGCGTTCTTTCCCACCTTCTCTGTCTCGATAATATTCTCTCTGTCTCTGCGTTTGTTAGCAGAACTTTATTTTTTATTGATTGATGAGAATCTTGAAGGTGAGTTCGTTTGTGTACAGGACGTTTTCTGCAAACTTACCACCAAGGTTGAAGGTTTCTTTCCTTCGCATCTGTCCGTCCGTCCTTGAGGAAACGCACGAGTTGCACCAGAGAGGGGCGATGGTCGCACCGGCAAAGACGTGTCTCGTAGAACCGTCTGGACCCTTGACCATCCCGACCCCGTCGCACCCGCGCCAGAGTGCGTGCCCCCGGCACCCCCGGCCAAACCGTTTGGATCGTTCCACGGCGCTTGTATCGGAGCCCTGCGATAAGGGAAACGAGAGACGAGAATGAAAAGGAAATACGTGAAGAACACGGAAATGCGAGTACGCGGCGACGGGCTTCTGGGCTCCACGAAGACGCCGTGCGCGCGTCATCTCTCACTACAACCAGAGCAAAAATATTTCGCCGATGCGCGAGTGAGCACTCCCGCTGTCTTACCTCGAGGGGTTGTATCGAATCCCGGTAGTTGGCGAAGCCGGGTCAGCCTGCATGACATACAAGAAAAATGTAGACGTGAGCGAATCGTTAGACTCGCGACGGCCTCTTGACGTGCGGTTTCTCGAAAGACTCGCGCGCGTTGGACTCTTCGTCTGGATGCGATTTCTCGGGCCGTGGGTGACAGCGGCGTGTACTGCGACGGCGTCACAGCGCACGCGTTTGAATTCGAGAGGGGTTACAGTACCATCAATCCCGGGAGTAGCAGCGGCGAGTCTAAGAGCATGTTTCCCTGGCTCGTCTCCGCAGGTATTGCTAATCTGTTCGAAGCGACGCCCTTCGCGTCTTCGTCATCTTTCGAGACCACGACCTTCGTGGGACTCGAAGCCGCAGACCGCGCGTGTCTTCCATTCACGCTCATGCGCGGCCGCTGCGCTCCGCTTTGCTTGACCGCGCCGCGTACGAGATACGACCGCGCCGCGTGAACGTGTCTCTCGAGCGCGATAAGCTCTCGTGTCGAAACCTTCGAAAAGGCACGTTTCCCGCGGTTGCGTTTGATTTTTCCAGCTTTTTTCGCGATTTTTTTCTGTGTGCTCGCGCCCCTTCGTGAGGTTTCGTGGTGCACTGCTGTGAGAGATGAGTCTGCTGCGAGACGAGCAGGTGTCCAGCTGACCACGCCCTGACTTTCGCCGGTCCGAAGCGTCAACGCGGCAAACGCGTCAATCCAGGCCTCGACACTTCCCGAAGCGCGGGCGAGGCGCGAAACGATACCGCGCGCGACCTAAGCGAGTCAAGCGATCGGCCGCGTCGCCCTCCGAGTTGCACGGGCCTCGAGGAGGACGCGCTTTCAAACGTCCGATCTGCGCTGCGCGAAACTCTCATCGCAGTAAGATTCCGTTCGTTCGTTCGGGTGACTCGGGAAGCGAGCCGCGCGTTCGCGTCGACACCGACACCGCCCCGGTCGTCGCCGTCGCATTTCTAGACACACGCGACGATGTTGAAGAGCGTGAAGAGCAAGCTCTCCGGAGTGGGGCGGAAGAAGGAGGGCGCGCCTGATGCGAACACCGCGCAAACTTCGGACGCGGGGAATGTCTCCGGATCCCAGGCTTCGGGTTCCGGGGTGGGCGCGAGTTCAAAGGAGAACCCGAGCTCATCCGCGAGCGCGATTCCTCCCATGGAGGTGCTGTACGACAAAAACAAGCCTCTGTTCCTGTTTCGCGACGTCGTCGCCGCGGAGAGGCAGACGCTGTTCATTAAGAAGCTGCAGCTCTGCTCGTACACCTTCGATTTCACAGATGCGACAGCGCACGTGCGCGAAAAGGAGATTAAGCGTCAGACCTTACTAGAGCTCGTGGATTACGTGAACCAAGGACAAGGGAAGTTCACAGAGGCGGTGTTTGAGGACTGTTCGTACATGCTCGCACAGAACCTCTTTCGCGGTTTACCGCCTTCGAACCACGAGATCACCGGGAGCGCGTCTGGGGACAACTTCGACCCAGAGGAGGAGGAACCGACGCTGGAGCCGTCTTGGCCGCACTTACAAATAGTTTACGAGTTTCTGCTGCGTTACGTCACTTCGAACGAGGTCGATCCGAAGATTGGAAAGAAATACATCGACAGCACGTTCGTCCTGAAGCTTCTTGAGCTGTTTGACTCCGAGGATCCACGGGAGAGGGACTACCTGAAGACGATCTTGCATCGCATATATGGGAAGTTTATGGTTCACCGGCCGTTCATTCGGAAAGCCATCAACAACATCTTCTATCGGTTCATCTACGAGACGGAGAGGCACAACGGCATCGCGGAGCTTCTAGAAATTCTCGGTAGCATCATCAATGGGTTCGCGCTTCCACTGAAGGAGGAGCACAAGGTTTTCCTGCAACGCGCGCTTTTGCCACTGCACAAACCGAAATGTGTTGCCATGTATCATCAGCAGCTCTCGTATTGCGTCACTCAGTTCGTCGAAAAAGACCCGCGACTCGCGGACACCGTGCTTCGAGGTTTGTTGAAGTACTGGCCTGTCACGAACAGTCAAAAAGAGGTCCTCTTCCTCGGGGAACTCGAAGAGGTGTTAGAGCTCACGCAAGCGTCGGAGTTTGTGAAGACCATGCTTCCTCTGTTTCGACAGATTTCAGCGTGCATCAACTCTTCACACTTTCAGGTTGCCGAGCGAGCTTTATTCTTGTGGAACAACGATTACATCGTGAACCTCGTAGCTCAAAACAGACAGGTGTTGCTCCCGGTGTGCTTTGGTGCGTTCGAGAGGAATGCGCAAAATCACTGGAACGCGGCAGTCGGTGGGCTCACGATAAACGTTAGGAAGATGCTGATGGAGATGGATCAGCCGTTGTTCGAGAAGTGTCAAAAGGAGTGGGAACAGGAGGTACTAGCATCGGCGACGGAGGAGCAGAACCGTCAGCAATACTGGAAGAAAGTTGAGGCGCTCGCTGACAAGTCCACCACTGCGTGAGAAAACTAGTGGTTTGATTTAGACGAACTTTTAGACGGGTGTTAGTCCGCCCACTCAAAGCGCGATTTCGCTTGTTGTATTGCAAATTGTTACAAGCCGTTCTAGGGTAACAAATGATCTTCTACGACATTCTCCTCCTACCGGCACAACAGCACTGAAGTCGGTATCAGCCACACAGCGCCGCTGCCAGAATCGTGAACGCACTGCACTCTAAGTCCTGCGCGAGACTCCTCTGGAAGCGGCTTTCGGATACAGCGTCGGTGGAACGTAAGGTCTCTCTCTCATAGCTGAAGGGGGATTCACCCCCCAATCGCCGGCGGAAAGGAGTTCCAAGTTTGGATCTGGCTGCACGATTCGTTGCTGCTTGCTTCCTGGCGCGGTTCGCGCCGCCAACGTGCTTTTTCTCGACATCGTACTGGCTCCCATCTGTTGCCGGTTGACTAACTCCATGAAATCTTCGCGAGACATCTTCTGTGCGGTGGACGATAAAGGCGCCCCAGCCTTTGCCCCCGCACCCTCGCGAAAAGTAACTCCCATGGACACGTTCAAGGTGTCCATCAAGCTCGGTTGTCCTCTCTTTTCCGGCTTGATGTAGTCCACCCTGTTTAGCTTCTTCACACCGTGCGTAGCATCCATTTTAGTGCTGCTGGTTTCCTGTCGAATATCGTCTTCTCGATCGTCCGTCACCTTGACGCGCATGCCAACGGCGTAGGAACCGGGCAACTTCTCAGGGTCGAGTTTTTGCATGACGACGACTTTACCCTTATGATCATATCCGTAGTCCTTGCCTCGGAGTTGCCTTTGGAGCGTCTCTAGCTCTTTCAGCTCCTCCTGATCCTTCTGAAGCTGCAACTTGTGCATCTTCTGCACTTCCCTGCGCGTCTCGATCTCTTCTCGTAAGCGTTGCTCCGCCTCCTCGAGCTCTGGTGATATCTTTGGCTTCGCCGCGCCAGTTTTAGAAAGTCCCGACGTGGACTTGCGAAGAGACTCGCCCCCGTATCTGCTCGACGCACCGCTGCCTCTGCCAAAGATTCTTTGAACTAGGCTACGCGTTATCTTCGCGTCCGGCGTCGGAGCCTTCTGCCGCCTCCTCGCTTTCACCGCTCCTCTCGCCCACACGTCGATCGGGGCTGGTTCAGTGTCCTCGTCCGGCTCCCACGTCCCTCTCGAGTCCTCCGCCACCGTCGCGCCTCGCTTCGCGAAGCTTTCCCGTTCTAAGAAGGTCATGTCCACGACTGCGAGCGCGTCCTTCACGGCCTCGCGAGCCGCGTACCCGACAACCTTGCTTTGGAGGTCCGACGCCTCGACGTGAGCATTGACTCGTTCGACGATTAATTCGAGCGCGTCTTGGATGCACTCCTCTCGGTCTTCGAGTTCACGATCCTCCGCGAGGAGGTCTTCCTCCTCGTCCATGGGGTCGCCCAACGCGCGTGCAAGGCGAAGAGCGTCGGAACAGCGAAGCGCTCGGCGCGGTGGCGGTGGAAGTGGTGAGGGAGGAGCGCGGTTTCCCGTTTGGTCATACTCGTACTTTCCCGCTCCGCTTGTGACTGGAGTGCGTCAGGATCACGACCGACCTCCCTGTCGCTCCGCTTCTCTCCGTTTGGCTGAAAGAGACCTTCGTTGGCGGCCGCCCTCCCTTTCCGCGCGCCGCGATCGCCGCAGTCGAACGACCCAGGCGTGGTAGCGGCTGGCCCTGATCTAGTTTCGCCATGCCGCCGTACGCCGGGACGTTCGCGAAGCCCGAGAACGCGCTGAAGCGTGCGGTACGTGTCGTTTTCCGTCTTCTGCGCCGCCTGCGTTTCCCATCAGGGTTTCTAGGATTAACTTTCCCACCGCAGCGATCGTCCGTCGTCTCTCTGTCCACGTCCTTATCTCACGTTCTGTCCCACTCCATCGTAACCCCACCGCGCGTCGCGCATTAACAGGAGGAGCTGATTAACGTGGGACAGCCCAACGCGGCTCTTCAGGCGCTCCACGATGTGATCACGTCCAAACGCCACCGAACGTGGCAGAAAGTGCTCGAGACGATCATGTTCAAGTACGTTGAGCTATGCATCCAGCTCAAGAAAGGCCGCCTCGCGAAGGACGGCCTCATCCAGTACAGAATCGTGTGTCAGCAAGTGAACGTGAACTCGCTCGAGGAAGTCATCAAGCACTTCCTGAAGCTCGCGACGGAGAAGGCGGAGCAGGCGCAGGCGCAAGCCGCCGCCTCAGCGAAGGCGTCGACACTCGAGATCGACGATCTCGAGGCCGAGAACACTCCCGAAAATCTGATGTTGAAGTCCGTCTCGGTCGAGAACGACAAAGATCGTGCGGACCGCGAGCTCGTCACGCCTTGGTTCAAGTTTTTGTGGGAGACGTACCGCTCTATACTCGAGATCTTGCGCAACAACAACAAACTCGAAGCGCTGTACGCAATGACAGCGCACCGCGCGTTTCAGTTCTGCGTCACGTACAAGCGCACGACGGAGTTCCGTCGTCTGTGCGAGATTCTTCGCAACCACTTGGCCAACCTCATGAAGTATCGCGACCAGCGCGACCGCCCTGATATGACTCTGCCGGAGACGCAAAATTTTTATCTTGAAACCAGATTCGAGCAGCTCAAGGCGGCGGCCGACCTCGAGCTGTGGCAAGAGGCGTTCCGCACGATCGAAGACATTCACGGGCTGACAATCATCTTGAACAAGTCGCCGAATCCTCGCATGATGGCGTCATACTTTTCAAAGTTGACCAAGGTGTTTTGGGTGTCGGAGAACTACCTGTACCACGCCTACGCTTGGTATAAGCTCTTCAACCTGAGCAAGACATACAACCGCAACCTCACCGCGGAGGACTTGAAGGCCATGGCGTCTGCAGTTCTACTCTCCGCGGTAGCGATTCCGCCCTACGAATCCCGCACGTCTGCGAGCGTCTCGAACCTGGAGCTTGAATTCGCGAAAGAGCGTGACGTTCGAATGGCGACGCTCCTCGGGTACAACTTGGATCCTAAGCGCGATCCACGCGAAGTCCTCTCTCGCAAAGCGCTGCTGAAGGAGCTCGTCTCGAAGGGTATCTTGTCTCTCGTCTCCATCGAGGCACGTCAGTGCTACGCGCTCTTCGAGAAAGAGTTCCACCCGCTGGACCTTTGCAAGCACGCTCAGAAGGTGTTCTCCTCTTTCAACCTCGAAGCAGTGGTGCTGTCTGCATCGAGTCCGATTCCAACCATCGCTTTCGACCAGTTCCTGCCGCGCATGCGCAGCCTCGCTGTCGTTCGCATGCTGCAACAGTCGTCTCAGGTTTACCAGACCATGAAGCTCGAGACGTTGCAGCAGATGGTTCCCTTCCTCGAATTTTCCCAGGTCGAGCGAATCCTTGTCGATGCCACCAAGGGTGGAGCTGTTGCTGTCCGTCTCGACCACCAGAACAAGTGCGTCAGGTTCGAAGGTGATGAGCTTGAGAGCGACAGCATCAAAAACCATCTCGTGCTCATGGCGCAAAAGCTCCGAAAGGGCATTAAGATGATGTATCCTGATGCCACCCCCGCTGCCGCGTCGCTCGCTTCCAAGAGCAACACCGCGGACCTGCTTTCCAAAATTGAGGTTGAGCATAAGCTCGCCTTGGCGCGCAAGGTCATCATCGAGCGCCGCAAAGAAGAGCAAGAACGCGTGCTGCAAGAGCACGAAAAGGAGTTGGAGGAAGCTCGCGTTGCTCTCCAACGCAAGAATGAAGCCGCGGAGGCGAAGCGCCTGGAAGAGGAACGACGCTCACGCGAGGAGAAACGCATCCTTCAGGAGATGGAAGAGAAGGAGAAGCAAGAAGCTCTCGCGCTTATTGCAGAGGCGGAGAAGCGTAACAAGGCTCTCGGTAAAGGCAAGAAGGGTCTTAAGATCAAGCTCGAGGAGGGTCAGAAGATCGACAAGCGTAGCCTCATGGAGGACGCCATCAAGGAGCAGATCAAGGAGAGACAAGACATGGAGCGCAAGCTCAACCGTCTCGCGAAGAAGATGGATCACCTTGAGCGAGCCAAGCGCGAGGAAGAGGTTCCTCTCATCGAAGCCGCGTATAAGGTCAAGATGGCAGAAGATGAGCAGCATCACAAAGAGATGCAGCAGCAGAACGCGGAGAAGCACCGCCAGTCGTGGGAGGTCAACGTCGAGGAGAAGAAGCGTCTCTCGAAGATGGCGTCAGAGAAGGACAGCTTTGCCGCCGCGATCGTGACCCGTCGTTCTGAAGAGTTTGAAGCGCTTCGTATCGAACGTGAAGAACGCATCAACGAGCTCCGCTCCCTGCGTCGCGCAGAGCGTGAACTCGCGCGTCGCCGTGCTTATGTCCGAAAATTACAACAAATCGAAGAAGAAGCCCGTGCCGAAGCCGAGGCCGCTGAACGCGAGCGCAAGGAGGAAGAGGCCCGCGCTCGTCGGGAAGAAGAACGCCGCGCGTCCGAACAGAACGACAGGCGTGGTGATGGTGAATCTGAACAGCGACGCGACACCGGCCGCTATGAGCCTCGTCGGTACGAGCCATCGAGGGGGGGAGACTCTCGATATGGTGGTGATAGCCGAGACAGCAGGTACGGCGACAGCAGGTACGGCGACAGCAGGTACGGCGAACGGGACCGCGGAGGCGGTTCGAGGTTTGAGCCGTCTCGGGGTTCGGACAGCAGATACGATTCTCGGGATTCCCGAGACCGTGGTAGCGACTCGCGCTACGAACGCCGCGACGACAGAGGCTCGTCCCGTGATGATTCAAGGGGAGGCAGCAGGGGTGGGGGATCCCGCTGGTAAGAGCAAAGAACGACAAGAGCAGGTGATGTACGCGTAGTGTCTACGACTGAAAAGAACTATTCCGCCCTAGTCAGTTGCGACATGTGATGAGCGAACAGCTGTCTCGTTTCTAAATAGCTGTCGTATCGCGAGTGCAACAAATCGAGCCAACGCGCGGAATCACCGCTCGGTCCACCCGCGTCCGTCCCTAGCACGACGACCAAGGCGAAGAACACAGCCGCCTCGAGCCACGTGAGGGGCTCGAAGAGTTTTGTCTCAGCTTCGATGTTGCGTACCGCGTTCTCATCTAAACGTGCGGCACGGCAGTACTCTGACAAAAAGGCGGCGAATTTCTCCTCCGAGAACGTCTCCGAATTCGTTCGAAACAGCTTCATCAGGTCAAAGCCACGATAATTCGGCCCTGAGAGCTCGAGGTCGATGAGTTTCAACTCCACCGGGGCATCATTTTGCAGCATGACGTTCGCCGGTTTCAAGTCCCCGTGTGCGAGCACGACCGTGAACATCTCCCCGGCGCTCGTGATCGATTCGCGCATCTCCTTGACCTCGGCGCGTAGAACGTCCAAGTTGACAGAATCGGGGAGGACGCCGACGTCATCAGACGCACCTATCTCGTCGAGCATTCGATCGAACCACTTCCACAGCAACGGTTGACGTTCCGCGTCAAACTCGCGCGGAACTTGTAGTGAATGGAAACGAGCGACGAGTCGCGCGGCGGCTACTCCGACGTCCGATCGCGTGTGCATGTCGACCTCTTCTAAGACGCGTCCGGGAACGAACGAGTGAGCGATACCCTCGTGCGTGCTCGACCACACGGTAGGCCCGAGACCAAAGACACTCGCAATCTTGTCAACCGCCCCTCTCTGGTCCGACTCCGTGCGAAGCAAGGACAGGTCGCTGTACAGCTTGACGACGAGCGCCTCGTCATCGCCGTTCACACCTCTCACGAGATGTACGCTGTTGCAGAAACCCTTTGACAGTTCCTCCGAGCGAAGCCGAGCGGTGTTATCGGCATTTACCACTCGGCGGATGCTTTCTTCATATCGTCCCGTCCCGGACGCTGCGCGCGAACGCCGTGCACGTGATTCGCGGTGGCGCGAGCGAGCATGATGGGCATGCCAGTCCGCGGCGGTTATTAGTGCGCTACAGGCCATGGGTAGACTACGAGTAGTGTTCCACGCTTGCACGTCAAGCGAAGTGTCGAGAGGTAAGTTGTTAATGGCAGGGAAAGCTGTCAAGTCAAAAGTTGACAGATATCAGAAAAAGTGCACTTCCCGAGAAAAGAGAGAAGGGCCGTCCCCGCGAACCCGCAGCGCAGAAGCACGCGCGCGCGATGATGGCCGCGTGTGCTCCGCATGCGATATCACCTATACGAGCACATGGACGAGTCGCGAGGTCCGGCCATCGCGTTTCGAGACGACGTCGGTTCGCGCGACGTTGTTTTTCTTCAAAATATCCCAGTCTCTGACGCGCCCCGCCATCTTCACCCAACCGTAAACCTCGCAGGGCTTGCTCGACCGGACACGCGAGAAAAAAGCGCGAGAAAATATACACCGCGAGCGCGACCAGCACGGACTCACCGTCAGCATGGACGAGGAAGCGCAAGCAGCACAGGAGTGGCGTTGTTCGCGCGATGCTGAGGAATCATGATGAGATCCCACACTCAGCACTCGCCAGTTTCGCGAGGCCGCATACCATCATCGGAACGATCGTCAGCGTCTGCTCGGTTACCACGATGGCCTGGCACTTTGGAGGCGTCTTGGATTTGTGTTCTGTTGCCGTGGTGTCCGCACAGACCGTGCAGACGGTGCTAGCGTCGGTGCTGATGAACGTCGCCATCGTAGGTATCAATCAGCTGTACGACAAAAAGTTGGACAGGGTGAACAAACCGTACCTTCCGTTGGCGAGCGGAGCGTTCACATCAGACACCGCGCTCACGGTCGTCGCACTATGCACGACCTCGAGCCTCGTGCTCGGGATGATGAGCGGATCGTCCGCGCTATTGTGGGCGCTCGTACTCAGTCTAATACTCGGCATCGTGTACTCAGTGGACTACCCCGGTCTTCGATGGAAGCGCTCGCCTTTACTTGCCGCAGGGTGCATTTTGATAGTGCGCGCGTTCATCGTTCAGCTGGGGTTCTTCGCTCATGCCCTCGGGACAGGTCTACTCGGCTTTCAAGCCCCGTTTACGCTCATGTTCGCGATGTCTTTCATCACCGTCTACGCGATCGTCATCGCGCTCATGAAGGATTTGCCCGACATCGCGGGCGATAAACAGCACGACATTCGCACGTTAAGCGTGCGATGGGGTGCTAACACCATGTTCAACGTCTGTGTAGCACTTTTGTCGATCGGCTACGTCAGCGCTGCTGTTCTCTCGTTCGTGTATAATTCTACGCTGATTTCACAGATTGTCGGAATATGTCACTGTGCGGTTCTTTCGGTGCTCGTATTCTCCGCGAGCCGCGTCGATACTTCGTCCAGCGCCTCGCTCTACAGCTTCTATATGAGGACATGGAAAGCGTTTTATTTCGAGTATCTTTTGCTTCCGTTCATTTGTCTCTAGGCTAGTCTATATTGAAGGAAACATTATCACAACTCACTTTGTCTTGTATCCATCTTGCACGAAGCCATTACCAATGAACAGTAAATCGTCCATGATTTCTTCAACGCTCGGAGGTGCTGGAGAACTAAAATCGCCGAGAGGATCAAAATCGCCGAGCGAAGCGGGAAGCTGCGCCTCGTGGTGTGCGAGCGATGGTCGGAGTGCAACACCGATGAGATCTCCTCCGTACTTGTCCGCGAAAAATAAGGCGGTGCCACCCAGTCGACGCTCCGCTTCCCTGAGATAGCACTGCAGTGGATCGAAGCCAATTAGCATCGCCGCTCTTGCCTTGTCTGGCCCGCGAGTGATTACTTTCTCAGGCATACTCGCGAGCTGTAGACCTCTTTTACTACCGTGCTCTGCCATCTGAAAAGTGTCAGGATCGACTCCCAACTCCTTAATGACTCGGCGTTTTATTTGTTTAGCCGTGAACAACGCGTGATCAGGAAAGGGAAGAGCCGCCCTACGTAGCTTGAGCACGATGTCGAAGTGCGTCAGCGCAGGAGTGAACATCGATTCCCACGCGGACGAATCCCCTAGCTCCGTGATGTCCTCATCCTGAGACTTGTAAATGGTGCTATTACGACCTTGAAGAAGCGACCTCAAACGAATCGAAGCCCTCGACGCTAGCAATTGGGCGCGCTTCAACACCACTGCCGCTGGTCCGTGCCGCGTCCAAATGTCTCCATCGGAATCGTATGGAGTCGGAATGCACATCGTCGGTGACTCGGGACTGTCCATCTTCCTTTCGAGGCCTTGCATCGCTTCGAGCGTAACCTCGTCGTCCGGATCGAGAAATAAAGGTAACACGTTCCAGGGGTGCGACGCGATCAGATCCAAAAAGCGAACAAATGCCACCTCGCGTGAGTGCGGGGGCTCCACCGCACCAGGGTGCAAGAAGAGATATCCGACCAATAATTCGATTATTTCACCGCCGATGTGAGACGAGAGCATGTGTGCGGAAATCCAACGCTTTGCGACCTGAGTGGCTGGACCATACGCCGGAAAACGTGCATATATCGTGGAAATCATCCCAGCGTGCGCGGCACCCTTTATGAGATGCAACTCAGCGGCTTCGTTATTCGCTCCTCCAGCGGTCGAGTTGATATTCAGACGGAACGCATATCCCTCGTGTAGTATGTCGATTGCTTCTTCAGCGACGACGGTAGGAGTCGCGTAACTCGAACGGAGCTGCTCTGCAATCTTCAGAGCCATCGCAGCCTTTGTCTTATTTATCGCGGTGCTGTTTTCTGGCCAACGTCCACTTCCTTCGAGCTGCACGAGGACATCAAGCGTCTTCGGGCAGACTGGCATGTGTTCATCACTGCGACCCAACCCGATACCGGCGCCGAAAGCGAGTTGATGTTGTTGAGGCGGGAAAGGATCTGTTCCGCGAAACGCCGCACTCAGCGGTTGTATGTTCACAACTTTCAGAGGCATCTCTTTCATATCTTTCATTCGCTTCGCTAAGCGGTCCAAGCACTGAAGAAGAGCAGTCGGTGAAGACTCCTTCAATTTGTCGCTGCTGATGTTTTGTTTGCAGTTCAACGTGGGATCCAGAAGACTGCAACTCCATTCCACTTTTTCTATCGCGTCAAAATTTCGCTTCAGAGCGTATTCGCTTGCGAGCGCCGGTATGTGATGACGTTGACTGTGCGGAGTAGAATCCCATACCACGGACTCGCATATGCGTCCGTCCTTGAATCTTCTAAGCTCTGCGCGATCCCCCCAAAACGTGCGAAACTTTTTCGCGAGCTTATCATCGTCTGAGCTCGGTCCTATGTCAACCAGCCTGAACGCAGTCTCTGGATCAAGGATGATTCCAATCCACACGTTTAACATGTTGGATTTGTCCGAAACTTCGGCATGACTTGGTTCGGTGTTCTTACGTTTCTTCGTCGCCGCGCGTGCTTCATTCTGCGAGAGATGAATATCGGATGAATCCACCAACGGTTGATGCTGCGCGCGAACCAATTTCGCTCGTGTACCTACCGCACTCGCGACTATGTCATGTATCCGAGCCTCGTAATCGCGCCAAGTGACAACGTCGGTATCGCAACCGCCCGAAGAAATGTGCTTATTTCGGTCTAAAGTCACGTGCATGTGAATGTCGTACCGTGCGGCTGGGCTGAAGGTCACTAAGAAGACCTGCTCAAATGCCATCCGACCGCCTCGCTCAAGTACAGCTGAAGATAACGCCGCCTCGTGGATGAACTCGGCGAGCGCACTCTTCGAGATTCGAGATCCGATATTCACGCAGCCGCAGGGCCCTAAGAACACGAGAGGAAATGAGTTTCTCCAAGCGGCAACATTTTTCCTCGCGGCATCATCAGCCCAGAACCCCCGCGAGACGACGACAGGATCAGACAAGAGTATCAGAGCGCCCTTGACAAGTTGCAGCGCGTCCATAAGAGGGCTCAATTTTCCTCCCGTACTTACCAGATGCGCTAGTAACATCGACAGCACAAATCCGGTAAATCCATCTGGAGCCCCAAGCATTCCGCGTCTCGCAGCCCAAACTTTCATGAGCACACACGCGTCCTCCAAGTGCTCCGCCACGCTTGCAGCTTTTTGAAAGTACCTCGCATGCTCTTCTGTGAACATGTCTTCTAGAATGGTTTGATTGTAGTGCGGACTCGGTGAACGGTCTCCGTCCTCGTCATCTAAGTTCCGGAGATTCGCTTTATCTGGCTGAAGTCGCGCGACAGGAAATGCATCCGCAGGGGCTGTGAGAAGCACTCTAAGGCAGACGTCACTCGACTTTTTGGCTCTGACGAGAAGGCACGGTTTGCGAACGTCCGCGTGATGCGTCGATGTCGTCGAGCTAGCTACCCACTCCGCGCGGCACAGGTGTTCATGCAAGACCTGCAAGTATGCCAGCCTTTTAGCATGATACCTGTGGTCGAGATAGTCTTTCTCTTGAAAAAAAGCTTTCGGAACATCAACCTTAACATCCACAACTGTGAACCCGGAAGTCCTCAGGCAACCACCGTAGACGACACTTCCCGCGAGACCGACGCGATCGGGCGCGGTGAACTTTAATTTTTTCGTGGCCCCTTCAGAGGAATGTCCGAGAGCGGTGCGAAAGTGCGCGGCGGGTGAATACTTCAGGTCTTGCGCCGGGATACCTGGAGGAGAGAGTTAATTTAATTTCAGCGAACGAGAACGAACGCGATACTCCGCGAGAGTGGCGAAAGAAAGCTCCGAAAAGCGCGGGTTCTCCGAAGACGTGCTGGCCTCAGTCATATGCTTGTCATGTTCTTATTCGTCATGAGGATAATCTGTTCTCAAAGATTAATTATGTTTGCATCACTGACCAGCCCGTTTTGGAGGTTGACTTGACTTGACTGACTGACAGACGATCGACGAAATTTGCAACGCAGCGACCCGATCTCGACATGAGACGGACGCCCGAGTTCCGAGAAGACGGGAACGCGAGGTTTTCACCTGAAACGGTCGCTTCCAACTCTTCCACCAATCTGCTCGCGACACCACGCACCGCCCTAGGCAGGGTGGACTCCTCCAAGATAGCCTTCAGAAGCTCGCCATCTAAATCGGAAGGCATCGCCAGGGTTGCCGAAAACAAACCCTGTCGTCGGGTGCGCTTTCGCCGCCGTTAGTCGGGCGAACTAGACCCTGTGTCCCGTGAACACACCTCAAAAGAAAGACGGCATCTCTGCACGCGTTGATTTCTGTTGTGATGCGCGGTCGATAATGAGCAGCAACGCTCAGGACGAACGAGACAATCAGCGCCGCCGAATCATTTTCAGTCAGCCGCCGTTTTGCTCGATTTTTTGCACGCACTGCGCGGCGCGGCGCGACGTTCGAGCAGAAATCGTCTCTCCCACACACGCAGGAGCGCGGAGTGCCCTGAGGTGGGTACCTCACGGCTCTTCCGAGACGAAAGCGCGATGAATCCTCTGACACAGATAAAGAACACTCAAAAGGCGACGCTCAGTGAGGTGAGTTCCCTCGCCGCGCCCTTCCCTTCCGCGACGATCTCGACGCGAAATGAAGTCCTTTCTCGGCACCCTTGCTCGATCTGTCTCGCGCGCTCGTCGTGGCCTTCATCTGACATTCCACCATCCGTCGTCGTCGTCGTTGTCCCGCAGATCCGTCTGGGTTTGAGCGAAGGCGCGTCTTGGCACGCGAAGTATAAGCATTCCGCGTACGTGTTCGCCGGTGGGCTCTCGTTCGATCTCACCGAAGGCGACGTTCTCGCGGTGTTTTCGCAGTACGGAGAGATCGTGGACGTCAACCTCGTTCGGCACGAGGACACGGGGAAGTCACGAGGGTTCGCGTTCATATGTTACGAGGATCAGCGTTCGACAGTTTTAGCGGTGGACAATCTGAACGGCGCGAAGGTTCTAGGGCGAATCATCAAGGTGGACCACGTTGAGGACTATAAATTAAAAGACGAAGAGGCGGCGAGACGAAGAGACTGGAAGTGTGGGTGCGGGTGCGACAACTTCAAGTTTCGGGACAACTGTCATAAATGCGGGGGGGCTCGTCCGATGACAGAAGGTGCGGACGGTGATGGCGGTGACGAGGTCAAGGGCGTGGATGCGGCGGGCCGGTGGGGTCACGAAGGGTTCAAGGCCGACGAGCGCCCGGCAATCGTTGAAGAGGGCGCGGCCGCCGGGAGGGCAGAGGCATGGGAGGGTGCAGCTTTCAACGCAATCTCGAAGACAAACGAAGAAGATGAGATGATCCGAGAGCTCAAGGCTCGTAAAGAGGCGGCAATGGCGAGGGCTAGAGCCGCAGCTGCTGGGCTTCCTATTCCCGGCGACGATCCTCTCAGGGAAGCGAAGCGAGAAGCCAAGAGAGCGAAGAGGGAGCGAAAGGAGATGAAAAAAGAGAAAAAGAAAAGGAAGAAGGAAGATCGGCGGGTGAGAGACGATGCAAGCAGCAGCAGCGAAGAAGGGCAGGTTTAACGCGCGCTTGTTCCTGAGATAGTCTACCTTCATAAAATCCTCTAGAGTGTTAGCTACGAAGTTAGATGAGACGTGACGTTCACACAAGCTACACACGCACCGCCGCCTAAGTCGTCGAAATCAATAATGGTCACGCCGCCGAGAGAGAAGCTCACATTCAAACCTGATTCCTCGTCGATGTTCAACGCAAGCGATAAAACATCGTCAATCGTTTGCGCCGATGCAAACAGGACTGTCGATCCTGGCGTCGCCAACTCAGCCATCACAGCGACCGACGCGCGCGGCCCTTCGCTCAAGTTCAACCGATCCGCGACGTTTTGAGCTAATACGCGCGAAGACGTGCAGTCATCAAACCTCACGGATTCAACGCGTTCGTCCTTGAGCGCTTTTGACACACCTGCCGCGATGTCGTCAAGCTCAGCCCCTTGCGAACCAGAAGAACAAATCAACACAGCTCGACTCTTTGTCATGTCTGCGTTCCCTGCAAGAGGAGCTGCTCGTGTTTGATTAAGCTGCTCCAAGACGACGAACGCGGCGTTTTCATCTGTACTAGACTGCCGAAATACTAGGGTGGTCAGTCCGCAATTGCTTTGAACGAGGCGCCGAAAATATTCCGGTCCTAGTCCCAACGCATTGGCAACCATGGATTGGTTGATCGCATTGTGCGCCACGACGAGAACATCAGAACCGTCAGCTTCGAGAATTGTATCCCAGCAATCAGCACCACGTTTCCAAAGTTCACGCACAGGGAAATGGCCGTCGATCTCGAAGTTTACAGGGTCTGTCTTCCAAGCCGCATACGATTCCCCATGTTTTTTCTTTCCCTCCTGCGGCAAAAAGTGACAAAATACGGTAGTGTCAGCGACTGATAAGACGAGAGTTTAACAAAGAGGCGGAGGAACGTAAACATCATGAATCGTGTCCGTACCTCCTTAAGCAAGCCTTGAAACGAGTACAAATCAATTTCGCGAAGATCCGAGACGTCGACCATTTCTTCGCTTCGCGATCCCCAGATCACTTCAGCTGTTCGACTAGCACGGGCAAGGGGACTGCGAAAACACACATCGAAGCGTTTATCCTGTAGAAAGAAGATCGTCAACGTGATGCAAAAAAAAAAATGGAAAGAGTTCATCGTCAGTCAATGCAACGCGTACCTGCAACATTTCGCGAGTGATCTCCGCTTGAGCTTCTCCTTTTGGAGTCAACACTGAAAAGTCTGAACTCCCTTGGAGGCGCCCCTCCTCGTTCCATGTTGATTGACCGTGTCTCACCAACGTCACTCTCTTAATCACATCAGTTTTGTCGTATTCGAGGCGTTGTGAATCGTTCTGTAGAAGCTGTGGTGGCGCCGAGAGCCCCGACGCGCTACCGAAACGTGTGGGTTCCCCCCAACCATCTCTGGCCACGGTTGGTGCTGTCGTTGCCGTCTTCGGATAGAAACATAACTTAAGCACCAGCGAATATCGGGGCACTCCAGCGGATTTCGAGGGTGGCGAGACGCGGTGCAGAACATCCTGTTCCATTAGAATCACTCGTCCTGGTGCCGGCCGAACAAAGAAACCAGTTCCCGTGTCCGGGTCGAGGAACATCGTCTCCGCGTCCATATCCGGCGTCCACGGATTGGGGCCGTTGAGATATACTAGAGCAGAAACGAAAAGCGGCCGCCCTTTCGATCTGTTGACGTATCTCCCGAACCGCTCGGCAAACGGGGAGGTTGCCTCCGACACTGACGGGTCCCAGTCCAAGTGCCATTTGAACTCGTCTCCGTACACGGCAGCGTTCGCCACCACAGTGCCCACGCGAGACTGAGAGCCATCGCCGTCTAAAGTTGATGACATAGCACCGGGCACACCATCTGGTTCGAGCGCGTCCGCAGGCATCATCCTGACATGATATTCAGGGTAAAGAGAACTGATGCGAGCGAGAAAGGTACGCAGTGGAGTCGACCGTCTAACCTCCTCGAGCGCCTCATCGCTCAGGCCCCAAGACTTTGGCGGTACGCGAAGCTGCGGAGCTCCAGAACTAGACGGTTCGCGAGAATCAACGCCGATGCCATCGTCGGTATCACGCTCCCAGCGAGGTGTAGGCGGTCTATCCGCGGTTTCGTGCGGCCAGTCCGGCTGGGTTATCGTGTCCAGCAACGCTTTGCGAAGCGCACCTCCCACCACCCCGTCAAGGGCCAAAACGTTTGAAACGTCTTCTCTCATTCGGGACGCTTCCGGTGACGTGACAGCGTCACTCACGTCATCCCCCGCGGGAGGGTCGAATACCACTGCTTTATCTGTGGACACCCGTAATGCAATGGTCGTATCACTGGGCGTCCATTCCTTCTCTCCAGGCCATGACGTAGGCACGATGTCATCCTCCTTCGGTTCTGCCTGCAAATCCCAATAAGCTTCATGCGCGAGCACGATGGTCGTCGCGACTTCAACAAGCGGTAACTCATCGTGCGCTGGAGTAAACGCCCCAAACACTGCGGGAGAGAATCCAGCTTCATACATCTCGGAGCGTAGGTACGGCATCAGAGCCTTGGCCGCCTCGCCGCGGAGTAGAACGCAACGCGTCGCTGGTGGGAGAGTGGCTCCAGACGAAGACGTCGACGTCTGACTGCCGACGTCCACGCGGTTCGACAGGAGGGTCTCCGCGGATACCGCGAGGCGGTCACCGACGACGCGTGTGATGAGCATACCTACGGCATCGCTCACCTCTAAATCTTCCGCTAAAGCGCGGACGAGCTCGGTGAGCGGTTCGACCTCGGACTCGTCCCATCCGCCGATGAGGAGCACAGCACCGTCCGTCTCGTTCGCCGCGGCCGCGAGCTCAAGGCGATTTCGATCCCGGCATCCCCGGACGGAGTAATCCTTTCTGGAGAGGCACGACCGCCGCTTATTCCAAACCCTTTTAGGGCTCTGGCATAGCGGCGAAGGCCTTGCGGCAATCATCGCGCTTGGCGGAGTGTTAACGTCCAACGAAACTGATGACTCCAAATATTCTGAATGACGGCGGAGCGCACAAGCGGGCGAGCAGCGCGTACGTGTACACGTACAGTACTGTACTTATGATTTATTTTAATATCTGCTCTGCTAGATAAGCATCTTAACACTGTATATCAACTTAAATCCGCATATCCGTCCCTGGATGACGCTCACGCGACGGCGATGTAACAAGTGTTCGTATCAACTTCAATCCGCATATCCGTCCCTGGATGACGCTCACGCGACGGCGATGTAACCAGTGTTCGCACATGTCTTGACAGCTTCCTCGACGCGACCTTTCATACGAGACAGCGTGGGGTCGGCTCTGCAAGCTTGAGGAAGTAAGCGCGAGGAAGCCTGGAACATCGACATAGCCTCGTGGTATCGACGCATGCGGTGATGCGCGACACCACGATTGTAGCTAGTGCATACAAGCCAGGCTGCTTCGTCAGCAGGATACTCTCCCGCGAGGAGACTGACGTGCGTAGCAGCGTTATCGAACAGCTCGAGGATGCGTCCATGGGCTCCAGTACCGGCTCCTGTCGTAACAACGGTTCGTTTTTCTTCAATCTCGATGCGATGTCGTATCACGCTAGCGATCACTCCTGCATCCGCCTTCTGTCCAACGGCGAGCATCTTGGTGAGGCCGTGGTCATACCCGCGTGCGGCGGCTTCCGGGTTCCCATACTTCGCACTATTATCGGACATCGTGATGATATTACTCGGCGTTAAGCCATCAGACTGCATAAGCTTAAGTTGTTCCTCGCTTCCGGAACCAGAAATCGCACTCAAGAGATGTTTAAGTACGAGGCCACGAGATGCTAAACCGAGCAACAGGCCCTTCTCATCCTCGTTCAAATTCGCCTCGGAGACTAATGCGTCAACCAGCTGGGCGTGTTTCGCCAGAGCACCACCGGCCTGCACTCGCAGATTTTGAGTGTTTAGCTCAGTGGCATCAGCAGTAGCATTTCCCGGTCGCGTTTGCGTCTTGCAAATCTCTATGAGGGAAGCACCGGTCAAGAGCATCGCCATGCACTTGCGAACTTGATATGAAAAAGCGTCATTCGCATCCTTCTTCAAGTCGTCAGGACATTCAAATGAAGAGATCAAACGGGCGCAAGCAGAGAAGCAAACGGCAGCTGGAGTGAATTCATTTTGTTTCGCCGCGAGCAGGCCGACGTTCCACGCCACGCCGGAGAAATATTCCCCGTCTTCCTTCGTTACTGGAACAGATTTGTTTCTTTTCAGAAAGTCGAGAAGCTTCTGAAAGATTTTTCCAACCGTCACTGCGTGGCTTTCCTCGCCGCCATCGTGCTTTGTGCTTTCGTTCGCCGCCATCGTGTGGAACAGGCCTAGTCGAAATAGGAGCATCTCGAAATTTTCCAACTTGCGAGAGTCTTCCTTGCGGTCTGTCACGTGGCCGAGCAGCTGGAAAAACGCGCGCGCGGCGATGTCGTGGTTCGAAACTGCCTCGGCTTCTTGCGCTGCGATTATCAGGATGTCCGTGTCTCGGAACGATGCCAGCTGATTCAATAGCGTGTGAATGAGTGTAGAATCGTGACCATTTGTATGCATGAGCGCTTTCAATTTCACGAGGAGTGTGCTAGGAGACGGGGACGAGGCCTCCAAAGCTTCCACGGTTTCGATGACCTCAAGAGCGTCAAACGCGAGTCCAGACTCTATTTTGCATCGTGCTTGGCAACGCAGCAGTTTTGCCCGACCTGGATCTGATTCGTCCGGGGACGATTTCGACTTAGCCCTAGCCTGGAAGTCGAGGGAGCATTGGAACAATTTATCCGCCACGATCCAACGTTCGCATTGAAACGCCGCGGCTGCATGCGTGAACAAAAGGTTGTATACCTGTAGTTTTGACTTGTCGGCGTCCTCTCTTAAAAGCTTATCCACGACACCGTCCGAAAGGAGGATCAGCGCAGCATCAACAGCGGTATCTGCGTTTTTCGACGCGTCCAGAAAGGTTTCTAGCATTTTAATTGAGCCGCCTCGAGCGATGGTGCGCTCTGGATGGGAATCCGAGACGATTCGAAGGAACTGATGCGCGACGTCCACACACACAGTGTCCGGAGCTCGGCGAACGAGCGAGTTCATAGCAGTGAGGCAAGTCTCGAACTTAGCTTCGGGGTTTTCGATCATCATTTTAAGGCAATCACAGGCCTCCGTGACCGCGTCTGTGCTGACTTTTGCCAGGTACATTATATACGACAGTGTGAAATCCAATTGCGGCGTCATGAGGGATTTTTTTTTTTCGAGACCCTTCCGCAACAGCTCAACACCTCTGATACCGGCTGCGTAATTTTCTGCATACACGTTAGCGCAAGCAGCGAAGCGGAGTACGTCTACATGCAGCGAATCGTAATCGTCCGACACTTCGTGGTCGAGATCCATGCCGTCAGGGTCGCCAGTTGCCTCATCGTGGGACATCCAAGAAGGTAAAAGTTGAGGGTGAGTCGTAAGAATATCATACGCACCTTCCAAAACTGCCGCAGCGGACCTCGCGGTGCCCAGGAGATCTCCGCTGGCATTCACGTGATTTAAGAGTAACTTCCCAATGTGGAGACGGACACGAACGAGCTTGCAAAGAAGTGCCGTTCGTAATTTGTCGTCAGCAGAATTGGTCGCCGCAAGGGAAGCGGCAGTGGTGAGCATAAGAAGTCCCTTTTCGATCTCCCCGAGGGTAATGGCGTTACTCGCCCGCGACACCTGAGTGTCAAACATCATAGCTATTGTCTTGTTCACGTCGAGATCATCCATCGACGCTTCGTTAGCGATCGCAGACTGCAAGATGTCCATGTAACAGACGGCGCGCTCAAAGACCGTCTCGGCGCGCGCAAAGTCTCCGTCTTCGTGGATCAGAATCGCGGTCTTGGATAGGAACGATAACGCCACGTTCGCATCTCGAGGCTGTATCAACGGTTCGCCGCGCAAGCTGGCCTCGAGAAGCTGGCACGCGTGCTCGCGTAGGTTCATGAGTTGTGACGCCGCTGCCTTCTTTTCGGAGAGCGGGCATGTAGGCTCAGATGTTATGTCAGTTAACAACTCGTTCGTCCGCGACACACAAATATTCCAGAGTACGCGCGCGACGTCGTAGACCGCTTCTAGCTCGTGCTGGTGCTGGAACGTTGCCGCGGCGAGCAGAGCCGCGGGGGCGGCTAGTTGCGCATCGGCATCAGCTAACGCGAGGTGTCCGGAATCAAGCGAGGCGCACACGCGTTTGATGGTTCCGACCGCGTCGATGACAGCGCCTTCTGCACCTCCGCGTCCTTGCAGGGGATCGTCTTTCAGAGCCGAGTCTTCACTTCCTTCATTTCTTCGTGCATGCGTCGTATCGATTGCTGCCATAATCACAGGGTCTCCCTCGAACTCGATTCCTTCGGAAGGAGGACTGGGAGCTCTTCCTCGACCTCTCAGGACGTCGTCTTTTTTCTCCGCCGCGTCGCGCTTCGGAACGTGAAACAACGAAGAGGCCGCGGCCGCGAAGGTCCCGGGTCCGCCGAGTCTCACGCGCCGCATCGAATCGTTCTCTCGGCAGCGGCGACGAAGACCTGATGTGATTTGGGGAGGTGGGTTTGCCCTGTGCGTTCGTTCTCGTGCGCACGCGCCCGGCAGTGTGAGCGAGAGGAGGACACGACTTCGTTTAAACTGCTGTCTCTGTCCTGCCCTGACTTTTTTTCCCTAACTCGGAAAGGTTCGACTTCATCGGTCGCCGTGCGCGCGCGATGCCAGGAGCAAAGCAGTCCAGAGAGCGCGTATAGAGAAAGGACGCAGACGTCCTTGCAAATGTTGGTACAGTGTGTCGCGTCTTATTACAATGCGTCCAATTGGTCGACGTCACGTCCCCAGCGCTCCCCGCGTCCCTGACCGAGAGTGGCTATGATCACATAGTTTGCCGCGAATTCAGATGTCGTACGCGTAATCGGATAACCCGGATACCTGATCCATGCTGAGGCTCGGCTGCGATTCCGGCTTGGGTCCGCCCACGAGCCTCGCGGGAATCCCAACGGCGGTGCAGTTCTCGGGTATGTCCCTCAGCACGACAGAACCGGCGCCGATCTTCGAGTTCGCGCCAACCTTGAGGTTACCGAGGATCGTGACTCCCGCACCGATGACAACCCCGGTTCCTATCTTAGGATGTCTGTCTCCATCCTTCGTCCCCGTTCCCCCCAACGTGACTCCGTGAAGGATCGACACGTTATCCTCCACAACTGCGGTTTCCCCAATCACGACGCCGGTGGCGTGGTCTAACATGATACCCGCGCCGATGTTCGCCCCGGGATGGATGTCTACGTGAAATATTTCGGATATTCGGCTCTGAAGTAAGAGTGCGAGAGGTTTCCTGTCCTGTTTCCACAGCGCAGAAGCTACGCGATGCGCCTGGATCGCTTGGAACCCCTTAAAGAAGAGAAGTATATGCATGTATTTTTCGCAAGCGGGGTCGCGCTCGATGTACGCCTGCATGTCCGCCTGAGCCATCTTCACCAGATGGCCGTCACGTCGATACGTCGCGGAAAACAACTCGAGGAGCTGCGAGTCCAGGAGCACGGTGCTCTTGAGCTTATTCGCGAGTACGAATGCCAACGCGTCTTCCAAGGACTTGTGCGCTAAGATGGTGCTGAACAGATAGCTCGCCAACGCCGGTTCCTTGTCCGCGTCCGCTCTCGCCTCCTTGCACATCGTCTGCCAGACGATGTCTGCATTCAACGGGCAGGCCGCGCCTTCGTCGAACTCGGCCTGTTTGACTTCATCTTTAAACGTCGTCTCCTCCTCCTCCTCACCGAATTCCCCCTCTTCCTGCCGCGAAACTTTCCCCATGCGGTCCGCGATCGCGCGCGACGTGAACGAACGCCATCCGCGCGCGTGATGGAGCGCTTCGTTCCCTCGCCGCGTGGACGCTCTAAAAGATCCGCGATGACGGCTCGCGTCGCGTTCTGTCTTCCCTGGACCGCAGGACGGCTTGCTCGTGACCCCAATCGCCGTCGCGGCGGCGAGGGCCGTCATCCGGAAGAATTGGTGACGTCGCTCTCGCCGAACGGTTCCCTCGCCGCACTTCAGGCCTATCAAAAGCGCGCGCCCTGGGGGGTCGTTCGACGCACGGAGACTGGTACGCGGGGGCTGCGATCGCGCAAGGCCGCCGCGCACGGTGGGTGGTCACGTGGGCGCGCGTCGACGCTTGTGGACCGAGTCGCAACTTCCTC
>JACLAB010015428.1_pt1 | contig 37922 bp, 21 predicted proteins | sample 8027921 | NCBI WGS metagenome assembly JACLAB01 (sample SAMN15725117, study PRJNA655200) | protist metagenome | isolation source: fluorescence activated cell sorting (FACS) single amplified genomes of... | place: USA: West Boothbay Harbor, Gulf of Maine | collected 2000-07-19 | reverse complement strand
CGGCGCATTTGCGCGCGTCTTCCAACGCCTCAGCCGGGAAGCCGGAAAACTCGGCGCAGTGAATGCCAAAGGATTGGTCGCACGCGCCTTCCTCTAAAGCGTACAACATGGCAATTTTCTTACTCGCGACGTCGATTTTCGCGGAAACGTGAAAATTCTTAACGCCAGTTTCGCCTTTTAATTCCGTCAACTCGTGGAAGTGCGTGGCGAACAAACACGGCGCTTTGACTTCGTTCGCCAAGTGCTCGGCGATGCCCCAGGCTAAACCGAACCCGTCGTACGTGGACGTGCCGCGAGCGAGGAAAAGCGGAAGGAAAGCGAGAGGTGCGGGTGGGGTGAAATTCGACGCGTTTTGCGTCATTTTGTGCTACGCCGTGGCTTTATACATGTTTAATATGAATCCGACGGTTTTGACTGGCATGTTTTTAGGCTTCTCGGCGTATTGGAGCGGCACCGGGTTGCAACACACCGCCAACCACGGCGGGTTGACGCAATCCGGTTTTGTGAATGCCATTTGGGGGTGGTTCGGCTGCGACGTGATTTTAGGGAAAAGTTCTATCGAGTGGAGATACCATCACATGGTATCGCACCATTCCTACTGTAACGAGGCGACGAGAGACCAAGACGTGTACACGTCCTTTCCTCTCATGCGATTGGACGAGAGTTTGGAGTGGAAGTGGTTTCACAAGTATCAAGCGTTTTACTCGGTCTTCGCGTGGCCGTTTTTGTATTTGGCCGCGCAAACCGGGGATTTCGTGAACGTAGTAATCACTAAGTCGAGCCCTGGAGTGGAGTATTTGGGATTAATGAAACACGAGCTGGCATTGTTTTACTTGGGAAGAGCGTTGCACTACGGGGTGAAATTCGCGTTGCCGATGTATAACTTTGGCATCAAGGCGTGCATTTTACCACTCGTCGCGTATTCCACGTTTGGGTCGTTCATTTTGTGTTGGTTTTTCATCGTCTCGCATAACTTGGACGGTTTAACGCCGGCAGCATTGCCGAAGAGAGCGCAAAACGATTGGGCTGAGTGGCAAATCCGCACGAGCGCGAGTTGGGGGGAATCGTTCTGGTCGTTCTTATCCGGCGGGTTGAACTTACAAATCGAACATCATTTGTTCCCAGGGATGGCACATAACTTGTACCCGAAGTTAGTGCCGATTGTGAAAGAAGAGTGCGAGAAAGCCGGCGTGCCGTACCATGGTCACCCGGGTATCTTTGGTTTGTTTCCGATAACCGTGAAGATGTTCAAGTTTTTACACAAGATGGGACAAAAACCAATTGCCACGAGAAGATCTAGTCGCGCAAGCAGTGCGAAAAAGGCGCTCTAATAATCTATTATATACTAATATGCTACGTGTTATGTGTTGTTGTTTGTCATTAATAAACCTATATCTATCCGTTTCGTCCATCATACACTTCGCCCGCCGCGGCCGACACCGCCACGTTCGCTCTCACGAAATCACCTTCCGCTAACGCCGCCTCGCTGTGTAAATATTTAGCGGCAACTCTCGAACCTTCCACTTTCCCTCGCGACCGTTTCAACATCGCGTCCTCTGCTATAACTAACGCCTCTTTCGTGTTGGCGACTTTAGGCGGCGTGCCGTTGGTGCGTTCACCGGGTAAGAGAAATTTAGGCGCTCTGGAAAGCGCTCGGGCAAGATTCAAGGCGTCCACTAACGCCTGGTTCGCGCCTTGCCCTTTAAAAGGCGACATGGGGTGCGCCGCATCTCCCAGAAGCGTAGTGAATACATCCACATTCGACGCCTCCTTATCCGACGTATCTTTCTTTCTACCATTCCGAAACACGATTTCGTCTTCTATGAGCATATCAAACGCCGGGTACCCGGACATGTTCTCGCTCCTCGTCGATTTCAACAACGTGTGGGCGGGTTCGCACCAACTTTCGCACCGCTTTCGAGACTCTTCCAATAATTTTTTGCGATCTTTTGAAAGCTCCACGGCTTCGTCGTACTCGCACGGGAACGAAAGTTGCCACATCATCGCGTGGGGGATGTTCGTGTACGTCGGGTCGACGTCATTTTTGTAGCCCAGTATATCTTCCGCAATCTCGTTCGTTGAAAATGGCATACAAAACAAACGGTTGTGCCCGTCGAGAATCTGGAACGCTTTGTTTTTACACAACTCGTGGTCCATGCCGTGGCAAATGCCGAGGACGACGAGGCAATCGAGGTAGTTCAACCCCTCGTGAATGGCGTCGAGGTTGTCAAACTTGTGCGCGCGAACGCGACTGAACAAACCGTCCGCGCCGACAACGCAATCGGAGAGTATTTTTTCACCGTTTGTGAACGTCACTTCTACGCGAGGGTCGTCGTTGTTTTCCCCGTCTTCTAATATCGTCTTGGCACTATCAAACTTCATCCCCCAACGAATGTTCTCCGGATTCACCGCATCCAACAGCATTTTTCGTAACTCCTGTCTCGGAATGTGCACGTTCCTCAACGAGTGCGCCACGCTCGGTAAGTGTTTACTATTGCTATTTGCAGCGCTCGCATCATTCGCCGTTCGTTCTTTCCTTTTCTCGACCGAGTGCCCGTACTCTCCCAACACCTTCCCGTTACTGTGCAACGCCACGTTCGCATCGGATCCAACTCCGTTCAACTCCAATCCTAACTGCTTCAACGCGGACGCCCCCGAGTACCTCTGCATGGTTAACCCGTACCCTTGCCTCCTCGCTTTGAACTCTTCGTCTTTCTCGAATATCGTAAACCGAATGCCTCGGTGCTGCAACGCGACGCCCAACGCCATCCCGCCGATGCCGCCGCCAATGATGGACACGTGACCTTGGCTTTGCGCGCTTGAATACTTGAGAGCGCTCTCGTCGCTCGCGTCATCGTCGTTTACATCCACCAACCCGGTCCCTTGACAATCCGCACACGTCGCCCGTTTCTCTCCCATTCCTTTCTTCTTCTGTTTCTTTTTCTTATTTTCTACACCATCGCCTCTTTCCTTCACTTTGTCGTCGTCTGAATCGTCACCATCCCTGTTGCGATGGTACGAGTTTGGATACATCTCTCGTTTCTCTTGCCTCTTCTTCTCCTGCCGTTGCCTTCGGGATTGCGAAATCAAAACGCCCTCGCCTCGGCATTTTGAGCACGCGAACAACATCAGATTACCACCACCGAGAGGAGAACAATTGTTGTTGTTGTTATTCGACGCGTTCGCTCCCATATCGTTCTTATTAATGTTGTTGTTGTTGTTGTTGTTCGTCGTCGTCGTCTGTTTCGCCGCCACGGGGAGCTTCGTTGAAAACGAACGCCTAATCCTCCTCTTACTCTCAGGCCTTGTCAAAGCAGTGAAAGAAGTAAAAGTGAGAGAAAAAGAACTACAAGAGAGTTTTTGTAGTCGTAGTATCGCGCTGAAACTGCTTCGTTGTCGTGACAAACAAGCAGTTGAAGAGGAAACGCACGCATTCATGTGCGTGCGTTGGATAAATGAAGAATCAGATTTCCCCTAACAAAACTCTTCATTTACTCACGCGCAGAGTGAGAGTATTTTATTGTCATTCCTTTTTCCAGATAATATGAAGGAAAAGGAGAGGAAGAAGTCGCGCTTGTGTTATTATTATTAAGAAGGATACACGGAGAGAGAAAAAGATGATGAAGAAGAAAGCGAGAGCGAGCGTGCAGAAATCTTCTCTTTCAGCAGCATCGGCAACATCATCATCGGCGACGTTTACGACGACTCAGACGACGAGTTCTGAGAAACATTTTCGACAAATAATAGCATCAAACGCGACGAATACTAAAATATCGACTGGATGTGTGTTCTTGTTGACTCTTTTGATCGTTTCCGCGGTGTTTATGACCGAGAATACTCAGTCGTATTCCGAGAACGAAAATCGAACACCAAGAGCTGCTTTTGGTCTGAACGAAGACAAAGAAGAGTATTTTGATCCGGAGACGTTCACTTTACCGGTGTACTTACCACCGTCTCCCACGGCACCGAATGCACCTCCAGCACCGAAAATTGCGCAGAGCAAACACGACTGGTCGCGAGAGCAATACGACGTCGCGAAAGAGATGAACGACGGCGAGTCGCTGAGAGCGATTAGCGGTCAAATTTTCGGCGGTTTAGATTACGAGGTGCCGTTTACTCAGAAACCGCCGAAAGCGACGCAAACGTTTTCGCCGTGCGCGGCGTTGTACGCTGGCGCGCAGTGCGTGGAAAAGAACACTTTGCCAAAATGCGTGAAGACGATGAACGCGTTGCCGTTTAAGAGTGACGCGTGGATGTCGCTCCACACGGGAGGGAGAAACGGGAACGAAGGAGATTTAGCCGGGAAAGCGCAGTCGTTGCACGGACTGTTTGCGAATGGAGCAGAGTTTGGGGAAATTAAGAGGGAAGTTGATGCGACGTACGGTGGGTTTCCCAGCGCAGACTGGTTGAATAACACGCGAAAATCGCCCGGGAAGTACGCGTTGGCAAACGCGTGCGCGTTGGTCCACAGCGACGGGAAATTGAAAGGAAGCGGTTTGGGACACAGGATAGATAAACACCATCTCGTGATTCGTTTGAACGACGCGCCGGTGAGAGGTCACGAAGAAGACGTTGGGAGTTTCACCTCTGCTCGATTTTTAGGCGAAAAGTATTTTCGAAGAAACGATCGGGACGATAAAAATTTAGAGCGAGCGGCGAGGGAGTTTCCCGACGAGAGTTTAGTCGCCTTGCACTGGTGTAAAACGAAACAAGAGGCATTGCACGGCAAAGCGAATCACGAGAGTCATTGCAGGAAAGAGAGCGTGTTCAAAGCGGCAAAGATGAAAGCCCATCTGTTCAATCCGAAATTTGTCGACGCGGTATCCACGAGCTTAGAGCTGAAAGAAGACGAATCGCCGTCGGATTTCTTCATCGCTTTGTTGGCGTTGACGCACGTGTGCGCACGAGTGCACGTGTACGGATACAACTTGTACGATAAAAGAGATTTGATCAAAACGAAGCACACGAGTTATTTAGGAGAGATGAATGGGAAGTATCACTTGCCGCGACGGTACGGAAACGTTCCAAATGCAAAGAGAGGGGTCACGAAGAAACCGTCGTTCGAGAAGGAATCGCCGAATGGTTATTTTTACGCAAAGTTCAACAGAATCGCTCCGGACCAAGTGACGATTGAAGCGAGTGGATTACACAAACCTGGACTGATGGGCTCCGGTGCTTCCTTTGCGGGATACTCTCTTGGTGAGTATAAAGACCGAAAAATGACCGCAGCAAAGAAAGGTTTGCGTCGTAAACTGTTATCGAAGTCGCATCTGCGGGCGGAATCTCCCGAGGAAGTGGAAGATAAAGAACAGTTTTGCGTTCGCGCGTTGCACCACGCGGGTGTCGTCGCGGCAGTTGAAGCGAGCGGGAGAGAAGGTGGGGGACTCTACCACGCCCGAGAAAGTCTCACGCGATCTAAGATAGACATGCCTTCGCACCCTTCGCAAAAATACACGACAGGTAGGAAGAAACACGGATGATGAATTAGCTTTTTGAATGATGTAAAAATTGTATAGTCATAGCTTTTAGTTTTTACCGCTCAAGACATCCAGTAGCTTCTTCTTATCGATCAACTTCCCGTGTCTCAAGCTCACCATGAACTGTTTCTTCTCCCTCTTCTCTTCGTCTAAGTACACGTCTAGTGGTAAAAATGTCGCTTCAGCTACTTCACCGTACGAACTCTCCGGCACGTTCCGCAACGGCGCTAAAACCGCCTCGGGATACTTCACCACCGTTTCGATTCGATTCCCCCAAAAGTCCATCGAAGATATTCGCAACTTCTTCTCCGCATCGCCACTCGTACTATTACTATTAGTGTTATTATCATCATTATTATTAGTATTGCTACTGCTGTTACTATGACTACTCAACAAAGCTAATTCGCCGACGTATCGATTCGCAAACTCTTGCAAAGCGAACGAGCACCCAATCGCCCCAAATGCACTGGCGGACGCGAACACCATCTGCGTCGTCGCAGTCACGTTTTCGATATTTCCTCCATCTCCTCCTCCAAACACGAGCAAAAGAGGTGTGCTCACCGCCCCGATTGAGAATACCTGCAGCAGTTTGAATCGAACAATCGCTCGAAAGAGTTTCACGTTTGGACCTTTGTACAGGAGACGCACTTTCCCGGTAGGGGTAGGGGTTTTAATGTCGTCTCTTTCTCGAGAAGAAAAGGAGGAGGAGGAGGAGATGAAAAGAGGATTTTGGCGAGTAGTAGTGCTGGTGTTGTTTATAGGGCGGTATACGCGATTGAGGTCGCGCGACCTTCTCGCTGCGAGCGCGGAAAGCGTCTGCATTAATTTGTGACGATGTGCAAAAACAAAGAACAAACAACAACGCGAACAAATACAAATCTATAGTATTAAAACACCAAATTGATTAGAAAGTCCCGTCTTCCAAGGAACTGACGTACTCGCAGAAACTAAGAACGCTAGCATCGGCATCGTTCGTACTGGGAATTTTGTCTAATTTTGCGGGCATGATTTGCCCGTCTTTCCCAACCGGTAATTTTTTATCCGGCGCGATGCCTACTTTGTTGATATCTGTGCCTAAAGGCGTTTGGTACTTCGCCACGGTGACGTTTACGGCGGACCCGTCGCTCAGAGGGACGATGGTTTGGATTAAACCTTTACCATACGTCGGTTCGTCGCCGAAAACGGTCGCCCGGTTGTTGTCGCGCAAGGCGGCGGTTAAGACTTCCGAGGCGGACGCGGTGCCTTTGTTGACGATAACGGAGAGTTTCTTATCGTAAACATTCTCGAGGGGTTTGCCGTTGACTTCGAACGTATCGCGCACGCCTTCAGCGTCGGCGATTTGAACAATCAAACCTTTCTTCATCAACTGCGAGGCGATATCTAACGCGCCCGGGAATAAACCACCGGAGTCGTCTCGTAAATCCAAAACGAACGAGTTGGCGCCTTTTGCCGCTAAATCGCTCAACGCCTCCTTGGTTTTCGCCGCCGATAACGAGTTGAACGTTTGCAATTTAACCACCCCGATGGAATCACCACCGCTTTTCGATGTGCATAAATCCGATTTCACGGGAACGACCGCGTATTGTTTCCTCGTCACGCTCAAATTTTTCGTTTTGCCCGGCGTCGCGCTCGGTTCGATTTTCAACAAAACGTCCGAACCTTGCGGCCCTCGCAACAACTCCGCGACTTCATACAACGACAACCCAGTCACATCGGTCGCATCAATCTCCAAAATCTTATCTAACGGCTTAATTCCAGCCACGTACGCCGGCGCATCAATCGTCGGTGTCACCACTTTCACGCTCAAATCCGAATCAATCGTCAACTCCACCCCTATCCCGCTCACGTTCGCGTTCATCGTGTTCTCGCTCACCGCCGCGTATTGATCCGGTTCCAAAAATCTCGTAAACGGATCGTCCAATTTCTTCAACATCGCTTTAATCGCCTCGTACGCGTCTTCTCTCGACGGCATTGGTGTGTTTTTCACCGTTTGCTCGCGATACTTGAACCAACTGACCCCGTTGAACGTCTTGTCCACGTACGCTTTATCCACCGCCCGCCACGCTTCCAAGAATAAGAGCTGGTTCTCCGTCACCGCGTTCGCGACTCGAACATCAGTCACGCCGAAGATGCAACAACACAGAGCCCCTGCGAAAAGAGTACTCGCGAATGGATTCGTATTCGCATCGTCGCCTTTTTTATTCTCGTCGTCATCATTTTCATCATCATCCAAAGAAGATACAGGTGAAGAAGAAGAAGAAGAATCCCCTATCCTCGTCCTCCTCCCTCTCGTCGTCCTCAAAATCCTCCTCCTCAAACTCGAGTTGTTCTTTTTGTTATTCTGAGTAGTATTAATATCGTGCAACGGTTTTGACCCTGAGTGCATCGTCGTCGTCATCGTAAAAGTCGTCGTCATTATTGATGATGAGAGAAATAAGGATGAATAACGACGCTTCTTTTCGCGCGATGCATCCGTCCTCTCTCTTCTGTTGTTAAAAAAAAAGTCTCTCCTCTCGCACGATTTCACAAAGTCAACTTTAATTAAATTGGTTCATTCAAAAAAAAAAACAACAGACGACAAAAAAAGAGAAAAAAAGAGCACGCACCAAAGAAAACTGCACAAAATTTTCTATATCAGAGAGAGAGAGAGAGAGAGAGAGAACGAGAAGACGAAGACGAAGAAGAGGACAAAAGATGAGTTCGACGAGATACGACCGACAAATGCGCTTATGGGGAGAAAACGGTCAGAAGTTACTCTCGTCCGCGAAAATTCTGGTCTTGGACGCCGGGGCGACGAGCGCGGAAGCGGCGAAGAATCTCATCTTGGGTGGAATCTCGCAACTGACGATGTGCGATTCGCCGAAACGGATGGTGGAAGAGAGAGACTTGGGGAATAACTTCATGACGAGTTTGAGTTTTGAAAAAGGGGACGAGGACGAGGGAGATGCTGATGCGAACGATGATGCGTTGGTTTTAGAACGGACGAAGAGAATAAAAAGGGGCGACATGGTGTGCAAACACTTGAAATTGTTGAACCGAAACGTAGAGGTGAACTTTTGGGAGGAAGATCCGAGAGAGATGATTGAACGGTTTCGACGAGGCGAAGAAGACAAAGAAGAAGACAAAGAAGAACTTCGTCACCATCGATTGCAAGATTTCGATGTGATACTCGCGTCGCAGTTGGACGAACCGACGATGATTAAACTCGACGACATTTGTCAAAAGCTAGGGAAAAAGTTGTTGACGCTGCGGTCGAACGGATGTTTCGGGACGGTGAAGATATCCGGGGCGAAGACGCACTGCGTAGTCGAGGCGAAACCGGAAAATCGAAAGATGGATTTACGGTTGAGCGAGAGCGGCGTGTTTACAGAGTTAGAGGAGTTTGCGGAGAAGTTTGAGGATTTGGAGGCGATGGACGAGCAGAGGTTCGCGCACGTGCCGTGGGCGGTTTTGTTGCTCGTGGCGAAGAAAAGGTTCGACGAGAAGCAAAGGCAGACATTAGAAGACGGCGATTACGAGGCGCAGAAGCAGTTCAAGGAGTTTTTGAAATCCATGCGAAGGACGAAAACGGAGCTGAACTTTGAAGAGGCGTTGGAGAACGTGAGGATGGCGTGGCAGAAACCGGATGTGCCGGAGAACGTTTCGGAGTGTTTTGAAAAGTTGCCGAGGGAATTTCGAAGCGTTACTGAGGAAGGAGATGGAGTAGTGATGATGGACACAGAGACGACGCTATCCTCTTCGGACGTAGTATCGATAACGGACGTAGGAGCGAGCGATGTGAGCACAAAGTTGTTTTGGATCTTTGTCGCCGCGTTGGAAGAGTTTACGAAAAGGAACAAAAAGTTTCTCCCGTTGGACGCGGGCGCGTTGCCGGACATGACGTCAACGACGGATGCATTCGTCGGACTTCAAAGAGTGTACCTCGAGAAGGCACAAAAGGACCAACGCGAGATGTTGCGCATCGTTAAAGAAACGATCGTTCCCAATTTGAAGACGACGACGAGATCCAACGATAATAATAGTACCAGTGTTCGTCACGGGAGCAAAATCGTCGACGTTATCGAGAAGGACGTGGACGAAAAGCAGCTGGAAGAGTTTTGCATAAAGTTTTGCAAAAACGCGCGCGATATTCGATTCGTCTCCTTCACGTCGCTCGCAGACGAACGCGACATTTGGAGGTGGGAGAACAAACCAGAACACGAAGGCAAGAAGGCGCAAGTAGCCTCCTTCCTAGCCGTCGACAGTCCGCAACGCGTGTGCGCGTATTCCTACGCGCTTTTGCGCGCCTCGGACGCGTTCGAGGCAAAATTGTGTCGAAAAGCCGGCACATACGCGCCCGAAGAAGGCGTCGATAACGTCGTCGCCTCCTCGGGAACGGAAAAAGGCAAATCGATGCTCTTCCATCGCATGACGAGCGACTGCGCGGAACTTCGCGCGCTCGTCACCAAAAATTTAGAAGCCGCCATGTTCCAATCCTTCTCCACGTCCACTTCCCCGACGAAAATGGACGTCGTAGAAAAACCACCCTCCGATGACGCCGACGCCGTAAACGACGACGGTGGAAATGGTTCAAACAACATAAAAGCTGCCAAAGCCGAAGAGGCTGGTAAATTCTTGGAACGGCTCGCCTGGGAAGTCGTTCGCTCTCAAGGCGGCGAAATCCACGCCGTCGCCTCCGTCGTCGGCGGCGTCGCCAGTCAAGAGGCGATTAAACTCATCACCGGACAGTTCGTTCCGAGTCACGGGAGGGTGTGCGTCCACTTAGCCGACGGGAGCAGCGCCGTCCTTCCTTAGTAGTATAATAGTAGCGAGAGAGACAAAAACCACTCTGTTTGTTGTTGTTGTTCATCAGAAGAATAAATCGCCAGCAGAAAACTAAAAAACTTCATTTTTTACGCGCAGATTAAAGTATCATGACCGATGATGACATCGCTTTTCGCCGAAAGCGGCGGCGAAAAGGAGGAGGACACGGGACAAGAACAGTCTTTGTTTTCGTCTCTTTCCTTTCTTTTCTTCTCTTCGTCTTCCTCCTTTTTGCGTCTGCTTCTGTTCATGCGGTACACGCAAAATCCAATCCCGAAGAGAAGAAGAAAGAGTCCGACGCGGTGGACTCGAGACGACGACTGACGACTGACGACGAAAACGAAAACGGGCGACTTTTGAATAAAACAGCGAGAGAACTCGCGCGCGACGTGTACGCGAAGAGACGCGCGAGGACGAACGAGAAAAAGAAGGAAACCATCGGTCGTCGCCGGCTCGTGTTTCAACGCGACGTGGTGGCGATAGACGACCAAGGTGCCTCCTTTGCAAAGAAAAAAGAGGAACTTTTTTTTACAAGAAAGACGAAAGTCGTTCGACAAACACTAACGGAAGAAGAGGATAGAATGAAAGAAGAAGAAGAAGAAACGGTCTCGCGCGAACGCTTGTTACGACGCGGAAGACGAAAAGCGCCTTCAACGGCCGCCGCCGAGCAAAACGTAGAGTGGAACTTTGCGTCGTCGGCGTTTGGGAAAGAGCCGAAGGAGTACGGGGAGGAAATTTCTTCGAAACGAGCGAGGCGGAAACGTAGCGATGGAAGTGTTGGTGGGAGAATGAAGGATTACTTCAACGCCGTGAATGAAGACGCGACTGCATCGCAACAGTTTTACGTCGTTTTAGAAGAAGGCGTAACGGATACGAAGAGAGCGGAACAAATCTTGCGCAAAAACAGAGGCGGATTCGTGAAAGATTCGAATGGATTTCCAGTTATTGTTGGAGGTAAAAGCGGTGGGTACCTCGCGTTTGGACCTCCGGAAGCGGCTTTTGAGGTTTCAAAAGCTGCAGCGTGGGTCGACGCGTGGACGCCGGAACTTAGTTTAGACGCCTCGTTCGACGTCGTCGATGCAGTCATCGAGGTGGAGACGGAGAGAGCGAAGACGAGCGAAGGAACAGAAGAAGCAAAGGGAGAAACGTGGGGCAGTGAGAAGCGTCTGAAGTCACTTTTCAAGGAAATTGGCTTGGAAACGAGGGAGAATAGAATCGGTGAGAGCGTCAATTCCTTGCGCGTCGACGTTACGCGACTAGGTAACGCCAAGGACGACGAAGTATTCGCAAAATATGCGAGCGAGGAAGTAATAGCAATCTTAATCGAAAAGGGAATCAATGTTCTAGTCGATGACGAGTCTTACGAGCTCGGACCAAACGTCACTATGGGAGTGAAACATAGCAGACGCAACGTCGTCTTTGATCCAGACGGTGGTTTTTTCAACTTGCGAAATATTCCCACGACGCAATTAGCCGACGCCGCAAGATTTATAGCCGCACTTCCATTTATAGTGCGTGTAGCACCGATGTATGCGCGAAAGACGTCGAATAGGAACGCCAAGAGTATAATCCAAGGGTCGATTTGGAAAAGCGGGATTACCACGATGTTGGCGACCCCTATTTGGAGCAAAGGCAATTTGCTCGGGGATTCACTCATTGTTGGTGTTGGCGATACTGGAGCGGATCGAAACAGTTGCTATCTCGCGGGGAATAACAAGTTTAAACATTATATTACAGAGTATGGAAACGGAGAGGACGAAGATGGTCATGGCACGCATGTGGCTGCTTCAGTCGCGGGATACTCGACCATTATTGACGCAAATTACGACGGCATGGCAACCTCAGCCCAAATTGCATTTTTTGATCTTGCCTACACAGATGAGTTTGGAGATATTGTCATGACGGCGACGCCAAATATGGGATCTACGTATTATCAAGTTGCTTACGATGCTGGAGCGAGAATCCATTCAGATAGTTGGGGATACGACGTTTATGAGTACGAAAGTGAGACGACACAGATAGACGAATACGCTCGAAATACGCCGAAATTTCTTCCGTTTTTTGCCGCAGGTAACAGCGGTGGCTACGGTTTATCTTCAGTTACGACGCCAGCGGGAGGGAAAAATATACTATCGATCGGGGCGTCGCTTACTCCAAGTTCATACATGACTGCATACATAGCCGCCGGTACGGAATATTACAACGTGAATATTGCCAGCGATACACACTTTTCGCATTTGAAAATTATTTTAATACAAGCGATAGATTTCGGATCGGATTGGGACAGCACGTCAAAAGCGTACGCAACTGTGGCTCGATCTGTTGTCCACGCAACCCCGGAAGAGGGTTGCACAGCGTTAAGTAACGCCGTGTACACGGATGCCATCGTGCTTATAAAACGTAGCAAAACGTGTTCATTCGAACTCAAGGCGCGCAACGCATACACTGCTGGTGCAAAGGGTATACTGATTTACAATTACGAGTACGATACCAATTCAAAAAACGGGTATAAAGTTCAAATGATTCGAGATGAATCTGCTTATCCTGTTGCTTTCACCTCAGCCGCGGTGGGGTTCATCACACATCGCGATGGATTGATCTTGAAGGCGTTGTCAGAGCGTCCTGCTGGTATCAAAGTTACATTTTCCAGGTATACCAGGACAAATATGGATTTAGGTTTTGAAGATGTAGCCTCGTTCTCGTCTTCGGGGCCGTTTGGACCGGATAACGATGATTTGCGAATTAAACCAGATATTATTGCGCCGGGAGATAGGATTACATCGGCATATGTGAACAGCGTGTGCGGAACGGCTACAATGTCCGGAACTTCAATGGCATGCCCCATAGCAGCTGGCGGGACAGCACTAGTGCAAGAATATTTTGAGAAAGGATACTACCCAGGTGGAATTGCGGGCTCGAGTGCGAGTTATGCACCGTCTGGATCACTCATGAAAGCTATTGTCATTAACGGGGCAATGGCCATGACCGGTATCGACGAAGAACATCAAGAACCACTTGAGCAACCTCCTTCGTTCAAGCAGGGATGGGGAAGACTCAATCTCACGAATTCCCTCCACTTTGACGATATACCGGAATCCCCAAAGGCCATGTACATCCACGATAACAAGATATTGTCGGCATCAAATGATTACGAGGATGGTTTTTGTTTAGAGGTGACCCCCTACGCCGCCAAGTTCGAGCTCCGCGTGACGTTGGTTTGGGCCGACGTCGCTGATGAACGACTCGTGAACGATCTCGATTTAGAGTTACACTTTGGATCAAACTTTATAGGTATGTCCAAAATCCTTCCTCTGGATGGTTTGGAGGATCATATGAATAACGTCGAAAGAATTATTCACTCGAATCCTCAGCAAGGTAGGTATTGGATCAAAGTGAAGAAATATGGAAACTTTGGCTTTGGAAATGGGAGTATTCAAAATTATGCCGTCGTTGCTACGGGGACGTTTACGCATTTGGAAGACAGGACGTATGATAGTTGCTCTCTGGACAATCCACCGCCACCACCGTCTCCGCCTCCCTCGAGTCCTCCGTCTCCACCGCCTTCCCCTCCTCCACCTCCGCCGTCACCGCCGCCGCCAAGTCCGAAGCCGTCACCTCCTCCGAGCCCACCGCCAGACTCGTCTAAACCATCACCTCCTCCGCCTCCGCCAATCGCGAAAGTTTCAGGTCGCGCGTATGCGAGCGGATATCTCTCGAAGTGTACCGTGTATCTCGATACTAATAAGAATGGCGAACGAGATTTCACGCTTGACCCGCAAACAACAACAGACGAGTTCGGTGCTTTTACGCTCTCTCCAACGGTTAGTTATTCAGTAGCATCGACGATATTGATTGCCGATACCAGCAGCACGTCATGTACAGATGCCTATACGAAACGAACGAGCGCACTTTCAATATTAAAAGCACCTCCGGGTTCGACAATGCTATCGCCACTGTCGACAATTTTGGTCGCGATGATGGCGAAAATAGGCAGTTATCCTCGGGTGTCTGCTTATGATCAAATGAAGATTGCATTTGGATGGGATAATACGCAAGTGGACCTGCTCGATAGAGATTCTTTAGCTGAAGCGCAAAATGACGTTATTGAGGAATACGTGCACGTTGCCACGACGAACGTGAATTTGGCGAATCTGATTGCTTCGACTTCGAGAATGATTTGTGGCATAAAGTCCAACGTAGCTTTGTCTACGTGCGAGGCATACGCCGTCAAGGCGATCGCAGAACGTGTAATTGCGCAATATGGACGCATTGAAAGTAACAGGGCCATGAATTCTCGTCGTCGGCTGAACGAGCTTATGCGAACTGATTTGTTAGACTTCTACAACGCCGAAGTCATTGCGGATGTTGTCTCAGATGCGTTGGAAGTCGCGCAGAATGCAGGAAACGTGGAGTATGATGGATCGGAAGTTTTGCAAGGCGTTGCGACGATGGCAGCGGCAGTTGCAAATGCCGCAACGGTACTTTTAGACTTGAAAGATTCTATTGCTAGTGGATCATCGATCGATGATTTCTTAGCGAGTATCGCGGCGGTTGCTACGGTGTCACAGTCGCCCTCTTTACTTTCCGAGATTGAAGAGTTATCGCACAGTGGAGAGGCTTCGATAAGTTCTACTGGTCCTTTAGCAAGTGCAAGCTCCTCGAAGACATCGTACTACGATGCTTTTGAAACTACCAAAGCGGATATAGACTGGGATTTGACGTATAGTTTCCCTCCTCCGAATCCGTCACCACCTCCACCGCCATCGCCTGGACCAGCACCGCTGACACTAACTGATGTTGCCAAGTCTGCGAGTCCCGCAGCTTTGGCTGGTGCGGTACTTTCCGTCGTGTTCATATTCCTTATCCTTTGCTTCAGGCGCAAAATAGCGCGATGCTGCTCACCAGAGGCCAAACGTCTGGAAAATCAAGCAAACGTAGGTGTTCCTGTTGCCGTCCATCGCACGTTACCCGGACACCGATCACGACCGGCGCCCGTAATATGGCAGCTTGATGATGAAGAAGGAGATGAACAGCAACGCGTGACGGGACAAATGCAACCGCTCTCTCCGGAAGCAACGGTAAGTCTGCGCGATCGATACGCAAGCGGTATTGCCAATTCGCAGGGTGAATTTCTCAGGGCAATACCGACTCAACCTCCTGTACGAAATGAACGAGAGGCAACGAGAGATCCAGGAATTTGGTACCCAGACGACGATGGCGACAACGAATCGCGCATGATTCCGACCATAGTCGACGCCGAAGCAGAAGTGCTTCGTCTAGAAAATTTTAGGCGCCAGTTGGCCACACAAGGACGCACCTTTCCGGGAGGAGGTGCTAACGAAAATGAAGATATCACCGTAGTTGAGCATAGATGATAATTTGTACAATAATACAAACAACGGTACTGTACGCTGATTGAACAACTTCTTTCTAAGCTAAAGCTAGCACTAAAAATATAAATACACCAAATTGACTTTTAAATTTTGACTGCGCACCAGATGCGGTAGGCATGAACTGCTCTCCTCCTGGAGACTCAGGCGGTACTGGCGGAGGCGCAGGCGGAGGCACAAGCGCTTCCACTGACGTTTGGGGTGGTAGTGGAGGCGGAGCCGGAAGCAATGGCGGAGGGGAAGGAGGCGGCGAGGGCGGCGGCAACGGTGGACTAGGAGGACTAGGAGGAGGAAAAGGAGGGGGGCAAGGAGGAGGAGAAGGAGGAGGAGGAGGAGGCGTGCACGAGGATATATCGCGCACTGTTTCAGCCGTGACGAAGCTGCCAGTGGCTACAAACGCGAAGCTTTGGTCACTAACGAGCGACGATGCGCTGATTTTCGCATAGTATAGCCCCCTTTTTGGATACGACCACACAATCTTTTCCACCGTATTTAGTGAATCGCGATATAACGGTGCAATAGTCTCAAAAGTGCCCGACATGTCTCTCGAATAGTATAGCGTGATATCGAGATCGTTGATGAGTGATCCATCCGAACCAGAAAGTGATGGTTCGTCGTACCAAGTCAGCGTCATCGATAGCGTTTCCGTGGTATCGTCTGACAGTAACATGCAAGCGCCATAGGATGCCGTTACTTCGGTGAAAATCAAACCAGAGTCATCCATCACGTAGATATTTGTCGGAGATTGCACGTTCGAGTCGATATCTTTTAGCTTCAAAGAGTTTGCCAAGTCTACGCGCCCAAAACCGGCTTTCATCGAAGGTGCCGATTCCAACGGAGTTCTATCCAAGGGATCAAAACCTTCTAATTGTCGAGCCCCATTGATCAAGACTGCCTTTAACAACATGCCGCTGACATTAGTCAACGCATTTTCCGATATCTTCTCTCCAGAAGGGTAATATCCATCGGTAAAATATTGTCTAGTGATTGCGAGTGCGCCGGAAACCGCCGGCGCCGCGTACGATGTTCCCGAAATGGACGACGCCACCTTGCAATGCACGACGGATGCCGTATTTGTGGTGTTCACATCTACTGATTCAATATTTTGGGCAGGTGCTACGAGTAAAGGCGCGATTCGTCCATCATCTGTAGGCCCCGCACTCGAGAAACCCGCCGCGTGCTCGTATTGATTGTGACTGAAAGCTTCTATTGTGGTAACTTTAATTGTCAACGCGGGAAACACGTCATTGGCATTCAAATCACCTTTCTCAACGAGCGCGCGTAAAAGAAGACCATCTTTCATGGGAATGAACGCAGACAAGAAAGATGATGACGTCTGATCATCTACCATTGATGCCAATCGCGCTTTTGTTTCGTTTGCATAGACGAGCGCACCATAATATCCGGCAGTCTCTGCGTTTTTTAATCGTTCCGCGTGCGAACAAGAAACTCCGTCTGACTTGAGAAGAACAATTTGATTCGAATCAATCGCGCTTGGCAAAGCCGCGCACCCGTTCTCTGGACTCCCCACTGTGACTATACGATACGAATCAGTTGACGCATACGTCTTATTAACGCTCGCCATACCACGCACGCTTGCGTGCGCCCAGTGCGCGTAACCATCCCCTAATTCTATTTTGACCGCATATGGCGACGGCGAGAGACTCGGTGATTTTACACTTCTGGTCCCACCGACAGAAATGACATTCTTTGCGTTTGCTGGTCTCGTTATACTATTGCGCGCTTTCCCCCCCACGGAGCCTGGGTTTCCCTTGTTTCCCGCGGAGAAGACGACAACATTCTCTTGATTTTCATTCAAAAACAGGTCGACTTCATATTCACTTGATTCGTACGAATATGAATTTGTTATACCCCAACTATGAGAATGCACGCGAGCAGAGAAAGTATCGCTTGGGTACCCATACAAAAGTGACCTCGAAACGTTGGATAAACTTACCAAGACTTCTGATCCGTCGGTGTCCTCGTATCCAATATCTGTAAATGCGACGCGCGCATTTTTAGCCACACCGTCGTACTGTTTGTCCCAATAGAATGAGCCAGACGACCCGAAAAACACTCCAGCGACTTTCGTGCCGTGGCCACTACCATCCACCATATTTTGACTATCGCTCAGTGAGCGCAAGTCGAGAATTTTTGAAAACGTCGTTGCGTTGGCGTTTGGCGTTTTCACGTCGCTAAAGTAGCAATTATACTTGTCTATGCCCGTATCGGTCATTGCGACGACTTGATTAGTACCTGTCAAACCGAGTTTCCACATAGGACATCGATTATAGCTCGTGAGTCCTTGACCTCCCTGTACTAAAGATTGCGTGTTATAATTGTGCGTGGCGATTGGAAGCGTTTCATGCATGTACACCACCGCGTTGTGTTTCATTATATTTGAGAAAATCCTCTCGCGTTCTCCTCCTCCTACGTCACTGCCAAAAGTACACTGGACTTTTACGCCGTTCGTATCTGACGCTCGACAATACGAAGTCGACGCGTTCCGCGAGCTCATGATATCGTTCAACTCCCCTGCCACTGACTGAGCGAACAAAAAGTTTTCCTCTCGCGCAATTGTACCTCTTGCACCGAAAAACGGTGCCGGCGCAACCATCGTCTCGAACCATTCGCACATAGTTTTTGCGCAAACGTTCTCAAACGCAAAAGAGGACGCAGTTTCTTTCGGCCACTCGTTTACGACTGAATATTGCATCGCACTCGTTCCACCAAAACGTTCCGCAACTGCAGCCGCCAAAGGCGGTCCAAACGCTAGAAATGTTTGTTCCGGTATCGGTCCCAACAAACCACCTTTAGCTTTGTTCAAAGCGATATCCAAATCCTGCCACGCGCGGGGGGTGGACAAAGCTTCTCCCACGAGCGTCACTAAGAACAAACGCGTGTCATCAATATCATCATCATCATCATTACCAGTTTCATCACCAATTTTACGACTTATCTTTCTTCTCCATCGCGGCGCACCAAAAGCAGCAGCATTCGAAGAAGATGCTCTTTTCGTTCGCGAAGCGTTCCTCCGCAATAACGCGTTTCTCGTTCCATATTTCGAAGGCATTCTCGTCTGCGAATGCAACTCTTTGTCGTCTGTGTCGTTCTCGTTTCCGTCTCTTTGTATTGTTTCGTTCAAAAACCTCTCCTCGTATTCTTCATCCACGAGCACGTATTTCAAATCCATCGTTTGTTTCGCGAGAACATCGATTCGTTCTCCGTGCCGTAAGCGCACTCTCGGGACCGCTGTAACGAACTGCGTTGTGGAAAAGAAGAGGACGACGACGACGAAAAGGAGCACCTTTAGAAAGAGTGCAAGTAAGGCGAGACCAGAAGTCATCCTCTTTATTTCTTTACAAAGAATGCGGTTAATACGCGCAGATTATATCATCTTCGTCATCGTTTTGTCCGTTTGTAAAGTCTCTCCGCTGTTAAATACTGACGCGAATTAGAAAGCGAATATTCTCCCTTCTATGACAAGACGAGAAACTTCAGCGAAAAGTGAAATATGGACTCACGAATCTACTTCACGCGCGTTCTGCTACAAAATACTGCTAATAAATACACTACAATCAAAGCGCGTCCGTGTACGGCGTCATTGAACCCAACGCAAAAAGCGCCACGTTCGCACTCACCCCTAACATCAATCCTAACATCAAACCGGCTTGTTCGTCGTTGCTCCCTCTTCTGGTTTCTCTGGTAGCGCGAGGCCACAAGGCTCTGGAGAAGGCGTAGGCGCACATCAAACAACTCGCAGCTTCCAATAAACCTTCTATTTTGAACAAGTTTTTCTTACCAGAAGATTCTTCCAGATGTTTGTTCAAGTCGCGCTCGGATTTGAAGACTTTCACAAACTTGGCCGCGACGACGGCGGAGAAGAAAAAGGCGAAACCTACCGAGAGGGAAGCGCGCAGCGCAAGTTCAGAAGCGTTACCGGCTTTACAGCTAAACGCGCTCAAAGCTGCTGGAGCGGTTCTCACAAGAGCACGGATGCACGCCGGAAATTCGATGTGAATGTTCTCTAATGATTCAGAGGCGGAGGCGAAGCGGACGCCATCGAGGACGGAGAGGGAAACGCACGTGATGGACACGATGAACGCCTCAAAGGCGCCGTCGATGGCATCCCACCCGTTCGCGAGGCTCGCGAGGCTACTGCTACTGTTTGTGGTTGTCGAGTTCTTTTCTGCACTCTCATTCGAGGAGAACGCGTCCAAGAAGACAAGCTTTGGGAGTCGCAACAGAATAAATCTCGCCAGCATCACGCCGACGACGGCGAATACAATCTCCACTACTCCTCCGTAATAAATAGCGCGAAGCGTGAGTAACATCGCGCGTACACCCATGACGATCAACACACCACTCGCAATCCCTAACGTTGCGCCTATTTTACCGTCCGCAAAACTACTTTTCCTACGCGCCGAGGACGATTTCAACACGTCTCCTTCAATATTGTTGTTGTTGCTGTTCATATCTATTTCATCATTTCTTCGAACCTTGTCCCTAAACAAGCGCTCGACGAGCAACATCCCTTTCTTGTTCGTAAAGCGTAACGTAAACAGCGCGAACGAGGCTATAAACGCCGGCGCAAGCGCTAAATAAAACGTACTCTTCCCGCCGCCCCCGCCGCTCCCGACGTCGTCTCCTCCTAAACCAAAATCTTTCAACGTCGGAGCTCGTAATGTCCCATCTTCGTTGTCCAGCCTTTGCATGGCCATCCGAAACCCTTCCAACGCTGCCGCACTCATCGTTGCCGCCGTTGCCACTGCTCTCGCATCCTCCGCGCCTTCAAACGCGTCCGGTAACAACTCCGCGAACACAATCCAAATCATACACCCGGCGCTAAAACCGACTCCAAACGGCATCAAGCTCGTAAACGTTTCCACGAACAAAAACGACGGCACCGCCGTTACCGTTTGCGGCAACGAACTCACGACAGACCAAAACAAACACTGCATCGGTTTCACGCCTTTACTCGCCAACACTGTCGACACCGCCAAACCTTCCGGAACGTTATGCACGCCGATGGCAAACGTCACCAAACACCCTTGCGCCCAACCGTGGACTCCTGAAAAACTCACCCCGACGCCCGACCCTTCCCCGAACGAGTGCGCGGTCATGATACCAACCACGAGTAACGTTTTCCGTGCATCCGCGCCGACTAAATTCGCAAACGACACGTCTTCGTGCGCGCGTAAAATTTTCTGCAAAAAAGCAATAAAAGTTGCCCCGCAGAACAATCCAAAAACCACCAGACCGGGACCGTGCGGTTGGCCTTCGTGAACCATATCGAAAGAAGCCGCGAGCATGACCCCACACGCGATGGCATTCGCTAACCCGGCGTACAACGGGGAGAGTTTCTCCCCTTTCGGTAGTAAAAAGAATGGAACAGAGCCGAGACCAGTCATGGATGCCATCAGAAGCGTCAAGACGAAAACGGACGTTGGAGTGACCGCGGCGACGACATCGTCGCTGGAAAGTGCACCTTCCGAGGCAGCCCCGACCATGTTTATATCGATTATATGACGTTGATGATGGCTTTGTCGTGCTCTCTCGCGCGTCGTGTGACTAATAATCAATAGCTGTTCTTAGGACCGAGAGAGAGAGAGTTAATTCAACGTGCGAGGGGTCGTTCCTCGCGATATAATTCTGAAGCAAAAAGTCACATCATCAAACAACGGCAAATTTTTTCAACGACCAAAAGACGAGTCAAATCAAATGAAAGCGAAGTCGTGCAATCGATGTGTATTTCAAAGTGTTGTTTATTATTACTAGTCAAAGCAGCGGCAATAGTAGCTATGTGGTATTGTTGTGTTCTTTTTTTATTATACATCCGTGTGCGCCGAGCGTTGAGTTCCGTTTGGCGTCGTCGCGGTACCTCGTTCTCTCTGGCTTTCGTGACCGAGCGAATGGCCTCGCTTCTTCCGAGATCTTGACGGCGTCGCTTGGATTTCACACCCGCCGTACATTTTCCTCTGGAAATTGGAAAAAGCTTTCGCGATGGCTTCTTCCACGTCGTGGTCGCGAATTCTCGAGTACACTCTGACTTTGCGTTCTAAAAAGTTGGTCGGCAACAAGGAGGAGACTTTCGATCGGTCGATGTGGAAGGATTCTTCGTCGGTTAATTCTTGGAAGAATTTCACTCTCGAGACTGGATCTTTGTCTTTCATGGAGTAATCGATTTTGACGTTGTGAACGATGATCATTTCCGGTTTCAAGCCGCCCGGTATGGTGTTGCTAGTGCTATTGGATTCGTACGAAGTGGAGATATCTTCCTCCGTGACGTCTTTGAAATCGCTCAAATACTCCTCCGGGACCGTGTATTCGTTGACAAAAACGTACAAATCTCGTTTTCGTAATCGTTTAATTATATCGCGCGCTTTTTGTAACTCTGGTTCGTTCGAAAATTCGATTTGTTTCACGATCGTATCGTCCAGTTTAATAAACTCTTTCGGGTCTCGAATGGCGTGCGATATTCGACTGTTCCATCCAACGTCTGCTTCGACCATGGCGTCTACAATCATATACTCCACCGCCTTCGCTTTTTTATGCGTGTACACCACGTGGTGCATATTTGCGCGCATATCAAACAATCTGTACACGTTGTATACCTCGCTCGCTTTGAAACAAATCTCGTCGTCGATGACTTTCATGAACGAAATCAACCGGTTCATGTCCACCGAAGCGGATATGCCGGTGTTTTTCGAGTCTCGCATCAAATACTCAAACTTATCCACGTCCACGCTGTTTCTTTTATTCGCCACGATGTCGAACAAAAACTTATTCTCTTTATACCCAGAATCGTTCGAACTGATTAAATCTTTCACTTTTTGGACAATTCTAGGCGATAAGTCGACGCCGTTGTCCTCGACCAGCCACTCGAACATATCACACGACATGTCCTCGTGACTCCACTTCTTTGCCTCGGCTTTGCCTAATCTCAGCGGTAAAAACTCGTTATCGAACACGTGCGAATACGGCCCATGGCCTAAATCGTGACATAAACCGGCTAATTGAACGCATAACTTATCCTCCGCGTCCCATTTCAACGATCGCGTCGACCTCGTCAAAGTCTCGTACACGTTGCTCGCCAAGTGCGACGTCCCCAACGAGTGTTCAAACCTATTATGCGAAGCTCCCGGAAAAACGTAATACGCCGTCCCTAACTGCTTCAACTCCCTCAACCTTTGCATTTGCGGCGTATCGATCACGTCGCACAACTTCCCGCTAAAATACATGTGATTATGCACCGGATCGTTCACGACTTTCCCTTTATTCCTTTCCCGTGATTTCGTGTAATAATCTTGCACGATGAGGGGTTCACTCGCGCGTAAAATGTTCGGGTTCTGTCGCATTTGCGACATTGGTATTTCACCAGAAATGTTGATGTTGTTCTCCTCGTCCTCTCGCACTTGCGACATGGGTAAGTACGGCTCGTCCGGTAAGTTATCATCGTCCACCACTAAAAGTCTTCCATCGTCTTTATTCTCATTCTTAGAAGTCGTCGTTGTATCATCTGCGCATAAAAATTCAATTTTTAAATCGAACTCGTAAAAACAAAAAAACGTACCGTTATTATTCACCGCTTTGCTATTGCTCCTTCCTCCTCCCTTTTGTTTCTTCTTTCTCTCCGGAGTGTCGTACGCTAAATCCTCCTCCTCGTATTCTTGGCTGCTATACCCAAAGACTCGTTTAGACTTCATCTGCAATTTTTTGCTTTTTTTTTTCTTCTTTTTTTTTTCTGCGATGATGAATGAAAAAATATGAGGAAGAAGCTTGTGCTCGAGAGAAAAAAGAGATGAAAAATTGACAGACAGACAGACCAAAACAACCAACAACGAGAGGGAAAAAAAGCAATCGAATCCAAAATCGTCACATTAGTACTACTACTACTTTATAATAAGTAATACACAGAACAATAATGACGAATAATAATCTCATCGCGTCGCTCCTGAGAGACGACAAATCAAAGATGGCCACGTTAATCGCGTGCGGCGCGAGCGCGGTGGCGTTGATTTATTACAACCGGGAAGTTCGGAATCAAATCGCGAATATTTTCATGGTGCGTTTTCTTCTTCTTCTTTTCGTCGTAGCCGTCGTCTTTCGATGGTCTTCTTTTATCATCATCATCATCTCTTTGATGATGATGATGATGGTGGTGATGACGATGCCTCTGCTCGCGTGTGAGAGAAAAACAACGCGCGTCTTATCTTTTGCGAGTGTTGATATTGCGCGAGATGGACGACGCGTGTTGTCGCGCGAGAGAGAGGAAGATGGAGAGTGGATAAACCTGAAAAGCGCGATTGGATTTTTGGGTCCAAATTCTCTCTCGCCGCCGTCATCATTTCATCGTTTCATCTTCATCGGAGAGGCTTCTTTTTTCTGGTTTTGATGTGACTCTCTCTCGTTCGTTCTCACAAAACGCGAGAAGTCGACGCGTACGCTCTGTTCATAATGCATGCGTTTGTATTCTTATTTACTGACCGACCGTATTTCTCTCCTTTTACAATAAAAAAAAACTTAATAGGGCGCTGCGGTGGCCACCTCTGGACCAGGCGTCTTATCTGGCAGCACGAACAACGCGGCGAGTAAGAAAGAAAGCAACGGGGACGCCTCCGATGGCGGCGATGCGGAGAACCAACAGCAACTGATGATGCAACAGATGCAGCAACAACAGCAACAAATGCAAGGTGGTGGGATGCCTGGGCAAGAGGAAGAGTTATCCGCGATTGAACGATTTTGTACGGACGTGACGGACGAAGCGAAGAAAGGGTTGTTGGACCCGTTGGTCGGGAGAGACGACGAGTTGAGAAGAGCTATTCACGTCTTGTCCAGACGAACGAAGAATAACCCGATTTTGTTGGGCCAATCTGGTGTTGGTAAGACGGCTATTGTGGAAGGTTTGGCGCAGAGAATCGCGACTGGTGACGTGCCTTTGTCGCTGAGAAACGCGAAGTTGTTGGAGTTGGATTTAGGCGCGGTTGGCGCCGGCTGTCAAATGCCGGGGGAGTTTGAAGAGAGATTGTCTATGGTCGTGCAAGAAGTTGTCGACGAAGCCGAGAATCAGCCAGTGATTGTATTCATCGACGATATTCACAACTTGATTCCGCCGCCGCCGAATGGGAACAACGGGTCGGCTATTTTGAAACCGGCGTTGGGGAGAGGTTTGTTGAGGTGCATCGGGTGCACGTCAGTGGATAAGTTTAAGAAATCCATCGAAACTGACGCGGCTTTGGAACGTCGATTTCAGCAAATTCCAGTGGAAGAACCGGACGTTGATTTCACCGTTTCTATTTTGCGCGGGTTGAGACCGAGATACGAACAGCACCACAACATCGCCATCTCGGAAGGCGCGTTGTTATCGGCGGCGCAGTTATCGGCCAGGTACGTTAGCGGACGTCAGTTACCAGATAAGGCGATCGATTTGCTCGATGAAGCCGCCGCGGCGGTTAGAATGAACAAATCGTCTAAACCGGAAGCGTTAGACGTGTGCGACCGAAAAATAAAGCAGTTGCAAAAAGAACGCAATCAGTTGTTGTTGAAGCAAAGAAGCGAAAACGCAAAGGCTGGTCAAAACAACATCGCCGCGGCGGAATTGCAAAAGCTCGCCGCGCAATTGCACGACGAGAAGAAGAAACGAAAGGAGCTGCAAAAGAAAGTTACGAGTGAAATGACGTGCATGAACGCGTACAGACAAGCGCAAGCGCAGTTGGCGTACACGGTGAGAAAGATTCAAAACGCCAACGCCAAAGTACAGTTGGCCTCGGCCGCGGACGCGCCAGACGAGTACAAAGCTCAACTCGCGAATTGCAAGAGCGACCTCGCCAAATTGGAAGCGGAAAAAGAGCGCGTGGAAGACGAGGTGAAGAAAGCGGAAGGCGAAGTGTTGTCCTTACAAGGTGGTGGGGTGATGTTGAGAGAAGAGGTGACGGATGCAGACGTCGCGACAGTCGTGTCCAGATGGACCGGCGTACCGGTGGCGAAATTGGTCTCTTCGGAGAAACAGAAATTGTTGCAATTGGAATCGGAACTTCACGAAAGAGTCATTGGTCAAGAAGAAGCGGTCACATGCGTCGCCGAAGCCGTGCAACGCTCGCGCGCGGATCTCGCCGATCCGAATGGGCCGGTCGCCTCGTTCATGTTCCTCGGTCCGACTGGCGTCGGAAAGACAGAATTGGCAAAGGCTTTAGCATCGTATCTCTTCAACTCGGACCAAGCGTTGGTGCGTTTGGACATGTCCGAGTACATGGAAAAACACTCCGTGGCTAGATTGATTGGCGCACCGCCAGGCTACATCGGCTACGACGAAGGGGGCATGCTCACCGACGCGGTTCGACAAAAGCCGTACTCGGTCGTCTTGTTCGATGAGATTGAAAAAGCGCACGTCGATGTCTTTAACGTCTTGTTGCAGTTGTTGGATGAAGGCCACGTGACGGATACTCAAGGTAGAAACGTTTCGTTTAGAAACTGCTTGATTATCATGACTTCGAACTTGGGTTCGGACGAAATGAACTACCAAAACAAAAGAAGAGGAAGAGGTAACGTGAAAGACGCCGTCATGCAACACGTCCGATCGCACTTCAGACCAGAATTTATCAACAGAATCGACGATTTTATTTGCTTTGAATCGCTCAACCATTCGCAAATCGAAGAGATTGTCCAATTACAACTCAAGAACTTGTCCAACAGAGTCGATGGCCAACGCATGGCGATTGAATACGACAAATCCGCGGTTGAATATTTGGCGAGAGAAGGCTACGATCCGCAATACGGCGCTCGTCCGGTCAAACGTGCCATTCAAAAACAATTGTTACAGAACTTGTCCACGGAAATCTTGAAGGGCAAATTCAACGAAGACGATACGATTTTAGTCACCGCGGATAGACACGGCTTGTGCCTCGCCAACGGTCAAAAGATTGTGCGAAAAATCTACGACATCACCGAAGCGAGCGACGACGACGAAGACGAGCTTTAGAGATAAAACGATGAACGATCAACACACAACTGCTACAGTACTGCGAAGAAACAAAAACAACAACAAAACATCATAGAAGAGTTTGGCTTTTAAAAATAATCACAAATATTATCTTGAATCTTGAATTGAATGAATTGGCACGCTAAGTGCTTCCTTATTATTTCTTGTTCCTCCTCTCCTCGTTGACTATGATGATGACTAGTGTTTGTGCTTTTCATATGAGTTTTTCTTCATTTTTCAAGAGGAAGCACAAAATGAGCAAAAAGAGGAAAACAACCAACGTAGGAAGAGTGGTAAAGAATGACGTAGAAGCGAATACCCATCGAAGGCGGTTAGAAATAAACCTCGGAGTGATTCGCGTGGATTTCGAGTGCAAAGCGTTGAACGAAGAACAGCGTAAGCAGCTGCAAGAACACGCGTTGGAGGAAGAAACACGAAAGTACGACTTCTTCTTCTTCTTCTTCTTCTTCTTCTTCTTCCTCTCTCTCTCGCGTTCTCTTTTCTCTCTCTCGCGCTCACTCACTCGCTTTCTTTCCCTCTCTCTCTCTCTCTCTCTCTCTCTCTCTCTCTCTCATTTGCTCTCGCTCACTCGCTCGCTCTTTCTCTATTCGCCGCGCGTGCGCGCGAAAGAGAGAGAGAGAGAGAGAGAAAAGTTGTTTTTTTCTTTCTTCTTCGAGACTGACTTTTTTCTCTCTCTTTTTTTTTCTAGTTGGGTTGATAAACAAAACCAAAATTTTTACTCATTCGAAGGTAGTATTCTTCCTCTTTCGGAGCTCATGCAGACGTTTTGTTTGGAGACTCGTGATGCCCATAAGGCGCTTGGTGTTTCTTATAATACGTACCAAGACGCTTTGAAATGGTATGGGATCAAGAAGGTGACATCGAGTACAGCGATATCGATACGTAACGGCGAAGATTGCTTCTCGCCCGAAAAGAAGAAGGAGAAAGGTTTGGCGGAGGGTGCGTGTCCTGAGCGCACGTATGCGTGGTTTTGTTTGCTGTCGCTGGAGGATAGGCGTTACGTCAACGATCAAAAAGCGATAGATAATCGCAATCGCGAGAAGTTGAAAAACATCGAAACGGACGTTTCGGACGGTAATGGCGGGAATTTGAACAAATGGCAAGTTGATGTTCGAAGGAACCAACGCAAACATTATTCGAATTCCAAAAAGAGACGCGAGGGGATCGAAACGGACTTTTCGGACCGTAATGGCAGGAAGTTGAACCAGTGGCAAGTTGATAGTCGAAGGAAGGATTTGAAACGGTATTTGAAAGAAAAAGAAGTAGGCTTCGGCTTCCCTAAACCATTTCACGGTTCGGAGTGTCCGCTGTGTCGTTGCTCGGGTTCGGAGCGTTGGTTCTCTCTTCCACGCCTCGCGAAAGATTTCGTTACGATGGGTAGAGAGACTGGGAACAGAAACACCGCAGAAGAAGTCATCTCAGCGTGGTGCGAAGCAGAAAAGGGGTTGACCGAAGAAATGTTCGACTCGGAACGACCGAATCTGCTGCGAGATTTATGTCTCGACTGTTATTACGTCCAATTCGCGACTTTCGCTCAAGCCTTCGGGATCACGCGATTCTCCCTTCCGGGTCGGATGCGCAAGAATAGAAAATATCCCGAACGTTCTGCTGTGATGATGAACGCGAGATTCAACGGGAATTAAACGCTCAGATTTCGATACTACCAGATTATTACGATATGTCATATTTTTTTTCAATACTATCACATACATACATACATACATACATACATACATACAACGCTCAATGTCAATACGTCACGTCGCCTTCGTGTATTTTATATACCTTAAACCCTAATTTTGAGAAAAAATTAGAGGATTGTAATTGATAGCCAAAATAGCCAAAAAAGGGGAACGAAAAAAATAAGAAAAAATAAGCGGACCGAATCGTGCTGGCTCGAAACTTCAAAGCTTTGCGCGCGCGTAAAGGTGCAAGAAACAGCTTGAAAAACGCAAGAAGACGTACCACTGGAAAGTAATCATCGCCATGATATCACGTACGGGTTTGTCACGCACGACATGCTCGAGAGGCGGGGGAAATCTCACGTACGTCTTTCGTTTTCTCTCATGATTTATTTCTCTTCTTCTCTCACGACTCGTATTCGTCGTCGTCTGTCGCGCAGTTATTGAACGATTCGCGCGTCGATTTTTGCGCTCGGACTCGTTTGCATGGACGCGATGCTTACCGTATAGTTCATTTCACCCTCGAACAGTAGCAACAACGGCGGCGAGAGAGACAAAGCGAGGACCACGAGACGAAGACCAGAAGAAGAAAAAGTCGAAAACGACGAGGACGACGAGACTCTTGATAAAAACAACAACAACAAAAAAACGAAAAAGGAAACTCTCCAAAAGGAGCAGGAAGAAGAACGGGTGACGAAACAACTTCTCTCGCACGCGAGGAACATATTCACTTACGTTCTGCACGACGCGAACAGAACGATCGAGAATGATCCCAATGCCGCATTTCTTGGTCAGACAAAGTGCACCGAAAAGGAGATTGAGGAACGCGTTGGAAATGCCCTTAAAAAAGAGAGACTTCGCTTGGAGACAATCAACGCGTTACCGAAGTCGTTTTCCGATTCGGAATTCATACGAATCAATGGCGTTGGCAAAGAAAAAGAACTTTTGAGTAAAGTGGACAAAGTCGAGTGCACAAAACAGTTTCGCGCGTTGAAACCTTTCGAGGGTTCGTCTTCCTTTTTCTTACGTCTCTTTACCAAATTGTTCAACACCGCGAAAGCTGTCTACGTTAGTCGCGCTAGGGGAAAACAGTTTGAAGTCGTTCCAACCAGCTTCACTGGATTCTCTCCAAAGTACTCAAACGGAAAAAGAGTTTTCATTGGGGATAATTGGCCGCTTCGAAACAGCACGAAGTCGTCGAATTCGATTAAATTGGACGAGAAGAGCGTAGTGGCTCTCGCCGATGACGCGCCGCCGGAGTATTTCGGCATGCGAAAGTCACCCGATCTGGGAGAGCAGTACCTCGAAAAGACGCAAACGAAATACGTCTCGGATATTCAAGACACACTCTTGGCGGTTCCCTCAACAGACGTATTGCACTATGATTTAGCACCGTTTGCCGACGGCGATTGTGGCGAAGAAACGGACGATAAGTGCAAAGAACCGATGTGCATGGCTTCATGCGCTGAAGCGATGATTGATCACTTGGTCTTTGCGGTATCAGCCCAACAAGTATGTTGGTACATCTTTCGCGCGAGACAACCTTGCGACGCGTTGAAGAAGCGCTTTGAAAGCTTGGATGCATCGAAGTACGCGGCGTACAAGAAAACGCACGAAGTGAATGATTCCGGCGATTTTGTACCCGAGCACGATGTGTTTGGCACGTACGTGTTGCGTGAGGAAGATGATGGAAACTTTTACTACCGCGTATTTTCTTGCGTTCCGTCTCCGACAGTAGAGCTTCAAATCAGGAACTTCGCCGAGCGAAGATCTTACCGCGGACTCTCCGTGCAAATCCTGAACTTTGGCAACGAGTTGCTCGGTGCATTGCCGTGGGGAGTGGAAAACAACCCTTTCGCTCACTTTACGAGTGGTGAAAGAGTTTTGGATCCGCACTCGGTAGAGCAAGTGCGAGAGCAAGGTGGACAGCAAGAGGAGGCTTCGGACATCTTGAAAAACAAACTCGGCGTGAAAAACTAATAGTCATCATCATCATCATCATCATCAATCAGGTCGTATGTAATTTAATAAACAAACACAGATATAATTAGTAGATCATCGTTGTTATTATGCTCTCTTTTGAACGTCTTTCAATCGCGTCCCCCCCAACATTTTTTTCCCAATTAAAACCACCCCTGATAAAATCTCTTTCGACACGCTTCAATCAATCCACAATCACGCAGTGTGACTTTCTTGGAATATGATATCACTAATTTGCATCTACTGGATTTCTATCTCTCTCTTTGTTTTAATATCGTTAAGAAAAAAATTGGTTGGTTCCGCCTCCTCTCGTCGCAGAAGATTTTAAGAACACACTATTTATGTTAAACATCATTGTTCGGAAACTTTGCCTTTATAAGAAAGAGCGACGATTACAACTCGTCTTTCTTCCTCAACTGCTCCAACTGCTTCAAAATAGCCTCCCCTTTATTCAATGCCGCCTCTCTTTTCTTCCACGTCGCGACCTTGGTGTTGTGTTCCAGCTTCGCCGCCTTCATGTCTGACTTTATCGTCTTCAACTCCTCCGATCGTTTCTTCAATTCTTCCGCGATGTCCGCGGAAGTCTTCCCGTCGAATTTCTCAATCAACGCGATTTCGTTCGGTTTGCACGCTTTCTTCGTCTTCACGTCGCACTTCTCCACGTCTAAGGTTTTCTTCGTAAACGCGAGCATTGCGTCGAAATCTCTCCCTTGTTGATAATCCTTCCCTTTCTTGTCCCCTGCGAGGAAGTATTTAATCGTCGGGTACCCTTGCACGCCCATTTTCTGACACGTTTGCGCGCCATCCGCGGTGCAATCCACGTCCACGATCATCACCGACGCGTGATCTTTGTATTTACTGCCGAGCTTGTCCCACGCGGGTTTCATGCTCTTACAGTGGCCTCACCAAGGCGCGAGAAATTTCACGAAGACGTTCTTGTTCGATCCTAAAACCGCGGAGTCGAAATTTTTGTCCGTCGCGAGGAACGCGGAAGCGTTCACTCCTTTGAAAGAGCTCGGGGAAAAGGTAAAGGTGAAAAGGGCGAAAATGAGGAACGAGAGAGAGGATGATCTCGTGTAAGTCGTCATCATCCTTGATGATTAATTACTATTTGTGTGCTCTCTTTTGTGATGAGTGTAGTCAGAGAGAGAACACGAATACAATTCTGGCGAAATGTGATGAGAGATCGAAGAAGAGAATTTTTTGGTCGTTTTTGGGAACTGTGTGATGATGAGAAAAAGTGATAGATATTTTCTTCTGTCTTGCAATTTGCAATCTGTTTGACAAAAACGCAAATAATAAAATTCGTTTGCTTGAGAAAAATTCTTCGGAAGAAGAAGAGAAATTTGATGTGACGTTAAGATGATGGGACAACAACAAGGCGAAGAAGAATTCAAAGAAGAAGAAGAAGGAGTAGGAGGAAAAGACGACGACAAGAATGATTTTGATGGCAAAGAACTCGCGTCAGAGTTACTCAGAATCATCTCCTCGGATTTCTCTTTAAACGAGCTGGCGTTTGTGCCTCCGTGGAAGCATTTGAGAGAGTTGTTAGGGGAAAAGTTTGCCGACGATGAAGAAGACGAAAACGACCGAAAGCGGTTAAAGTTGTTTTATCGCTCGTTTTGCGTCCGAGAACATAAACTGGCGATTAACGCGCACGTTATAGTGCCCGTATTAAACTACGTGTATTCTCAGTTGAGGAGGAAAAAGGACGAAAAGAATGACGATGATGCCTTCTTGGATGATGATTTGAAAGTACTTTTATGCGTGCTCACTGGCGACAGTTTATCCGGTTGGAACGTGAGAAAAAGAAGAGTCTTGGAAGCGTTGGAAAAGGACGGTGACACGACGAGTGATGATCAAGAGAAGAATAGGATGAAAGAGATGGAACGAGAAATGATGTTTGCCACGTTCGTACAAACAAAGTTTCCAAAGTCCACGGCGGCGTTTGCGCACAGAAGGTGGGTGATTATGACGTGTTGTTTTCACGGCGGCGGCGCGGAGAGAAGGAATCACCTAATACCAAGAAACGCGCGAAGGGATACGACGATGTTATCATTATTGTTATTAAATAATGTATACAAACGAGAAACTCTCGCGTGCGAACAAACGTGTCGACGGAAGCTGAGCAATTACGCCGCGTGGTCGCACAAGTTGTTCGTCTTTGAACTCGTCCATGTGAAGCAAAACGTGAACGAACCGGGTGAGCTCTTGGAACGGGCGAAGAGCGTCTTGCGAGAATCAAAAACAAACATTTCTTCCTCCGATCCGAGCGCGTGGCATTTTCGACGCGCAGTAATTCGCTCAGTTTACGATCGACTACTTCACTACGATGCAGTGAAGAAGAGATTCTTCGATGAAGTGATCGTTGACGAATTCCGTTTCGTGCGCGAAAAGATTGCGGCGTTTCGCGGACGGGAAACGCTATGGCACCATCGTAAAACGGTGTTGGCGCATGTGCTCCTCAAATACTCCGACGACGACGTTCGAAACGAAATCGTCACGGAGGAAATAGAGTTTGCGATAAATAATAATAATAAGGCAGACGAAATCAAAGTGCGAGACGTGCCGTGGGCGACAAAGTACGAAGACGGGGATGAAGCTCGCCTTCTTGCATCCTTTAGTAAATACGTGTGTACAATATTTAGTCGCTTTTGCAAAAAGTTATAGGTATGAATTAAAGATGATAGCAATATATAGAGAGTGTTAGCGTATTAATATAACAATCGCTTTTTAACGCGCAGCCATTTCCCTCGCACCGTCCAGCCACGGGTACTTCTGCGATCGTTCGATTTCAAACTTGTCGATTTGGTCGTTCTTCAACATCGTCAATCCAACGTCGTCCAAGCCATTCAACAAGCAGTGCTTGCGGAACTCGTCAACTTGAAAGGAAATCTTAGAACCATCCGCTCTCGTGATGGTTTGCGCCGCGAGATCGACTTCTAGCTCTTTCATCTCGTTGGCGTCTTGCATCAACATTCTCACCGTCGGTTCGTCCAAAACAATCGGCAACATGGAGTTCTTGAAGCAGTTGTTGAAAAAGATGTCCGCGAAGGAGGTGGAGATAATGCACCTGATTCCCAAATCGTTGATGGCCCACGGCGCGTGCTCTCGGGAACTGCCGCAACCAAAGTTATCGCCGGCAACTAAGATCGAGGTTCCTTTCCATTCTGGTTTGTTCAAGACGAAGTCCGGTTTTTCCGAGCCGTCGGCGTTAAATCGCATTTCGTAAAACGCGCCAACGCCCAATCCGGTTCGTTTGATGGTTTTCAAAAACTGCTTCGGGATAATCATGTCCGTGTCGATGTTTTGCAAGTCCATCGCAGCGGCTTTACCTTTGAGCGTCGTAAACGTCGGCATACCACTACTACCGCTGCCAGATTTCGCTTGGTCCACTCTCGGTCGCGGCGGCACGATGGATTGGTTTGTCAAAAAGTCCTTGTCGACTTTCTTCGGGACGTCGTCGCCAGTCAAACCGGCACCAGAACCGATTTCTCTGACATCGCACAACTTACCAGTAATGGCCGCGGCAGCAGCCATGGCTGGCGACACCAAGTGCGTTCGGCCGCCGTTCCCTTGACGACCTTCAAAGTTTCTGTTTGAAGTCGAAGCGCATCGTTCACCCGGCAACAACTTATCCGGGTTCATGGCGAGGCACATGGAGCACCCCGGTTCTCTCCAATCAAAACCGGCTTCAATCAGGACGGTGTGCAAACCCTCTGCTTCGGCTTGGTCTTTGACGATACCCGAACCCGGGACCACCATGGCGTACACGGAACTGGCAACTTTCTTGCCTTTGGCCACGGCGGCCACGGCTCTGAGGTCTTCAATTCTCCCGTTCGTGCACGATCCGACGAACACCTTGTCAACCGCAACGTCCTTCATTTTTGTCCCTGGAGTCAAACCCATGTATTCCAACGATCTTCGCATCGCGTTCGCCCTGGATTCGTCAAAATCGTCCGGGTTTGGCACGACGCCGGAAATGCCGACGGTATCTTGCGGCGACGTTCCCCACGTGACGGTCGGTTCAATATCCTTCGCGTCAATAACCACAACCTTATCAAACTTGGCATCCGCATCGGTACCTAACGTTTTCCAGTACGCCACCGCCTTCTCCCAAGTCTCACCACTCGGCGCCATCGGTCTACCTTTCAAGTATTCGTAGGTGATCTCATCCGGCGCGATCATTCCGGCTCTCGCGCCAGCTTCAATCGCCATGTTGCAAATACTCATTCTCGCTTCCATGGACAACTCACGAATGGCTTCGCCAGAAAACTCGATGACAGACCCGTTACCCCCGGCGGTACCAATCTTTCCAATCACGTGCAAGATCAAATCTTTGGAGGTGACGCCATCCATCAACTTGCCGTCGATTCTCACGTTCATATTCATGCTCGGCTTTTGCAACAACGTTTGCGTGGCCAACACGTGTTCGACTTCACTCGTCCCGATACCAAACGCTAACGCACCAAACGCACCGTGCGTGGCCGTGTGGGAATCCCCGCACACGACTGTGGTCCCCGGCAACGTAAAGCCTTGTTCCGGCCCGATGATGTGCACGATTCCTTGTCTCTTGTCTTCCATCCCGAAATACGTGATGCCAAAGTCCTTCACGTTCTCCTCCATCTGCACCACTTGCACTCTCGATTCCATCTCCGTGATGAACGTTTCCACGCTTTCAAACTTCGATCGGTCCGAAGTCGGGACGTTGTGATCCACCGTCGCCAACGTGTTGTCCGGTCTTCTCACGTTTCTCCCGGCTAAACGCAAAGCCTCGAACGCTTGCGGCGACGTGACTTCGTGCACCATGTGTCTGTCGATGAACACTAACTTTGTCCCGTTATCTTCCGTGGCAATCGTGTGATCGCGGACAATTTTGTCGTACATGGTCATGCCAGCCTTCGGGGAGATTGATGAAAACAGAGAAGCGCGGCGATGGGAAGTTGGATGTCTTCCAATTTTAATCGCCGCCAACACAGATTTCTTTTTTCCACTACTCGTCATCGTCGAGGAAGAAGAAGACAAAGAAGAAGATCTTTTTTGCGAGGAGGAGGAGAGCAATCCACTGTGGACAGAAACAGGACGAGAAGAATTCATCATCGCGTCGTTTGGATGCGTGTATAAATGCGACAGTAAAGTAGTTTTCTTCTTCTTAACGATGTTAAAAAGATCGCTCTTTGTGTTTGCGCTTTAATTATTATGAATTGTGGTGTACTTGTTTCATGAAGAAGTCGTTCGTCGTTTTTGTTGAGGAAATTTTTTGTTTCTTTCTCGCGAGCTAAAAAAAAAATATCTGAGAGGCCAGATCTCACAAAAACACGAGAGAGACAGAGACAAGCTTTTATATACAAATTCATATCACAAACATCGACTATTATATACAGAGAAGAAGACAACAGACACAAATAATACAAAATTAAAAAGGCCCGACGCTTTCAAACTCGATGAATTCCACCGGTTCGTCACCGATGACGCGAGCTTCGTGCCCTGCTTCGCACAAGTAGCACATACCCGCCTTGGCGACGGTTTCCGTTCCGGTTTCGACGTCGGTCATTCCAAACGTACCGGATTTAATAAAGCCGACGTGCCTGGCGGGACACGCGGTGAGATGTTGTTTATCTTCCGGTAACAACGCTTTCGCCCCAGTGGCCCACGTCCATCCAGGCTGAAGGTAACACACCATGCCTTTCGCTTGTTTGTTACCGAGAAAGCACACGCACGCTTTCCCGTTTTTCATCTCTTTGGTCGTGACGTTCGGGTCGTCGAACCGTTTCACGTCGAACGACGCGTTGTTTTCCTTCGCTTCTTCGGAAGTGTCGCCGATCATGTACGTGGACGCGCCTCCGGCCGAAGCGGCGCCTTCGACTTTCGAGACGATTTCAAACGCTTCCACGTCCGATTTCGTTTCCGTGAAAATGTGTCCCGGTTCAATCAAGTAAGAGTCGCCTTCTTTTATGTCAAACTTCGTCCCATCGTCCATGACGACGTTCAATTCGCCTTTCACGCAAATACCCACGTGTCTGGTTTGGCACGTGGCCGGCGCGCCCGGGAGGATTCCCATGCAGCTTTTCCAATCCACGCCTTTCGTCACTTCGATTTTCATGCATTGACACGTCCCAAAGTCAACCACTTTGGCGTTCACTTTTGGATCTTCCGCGGAAGGCATTTGCTTCAAAACGGACGGTTCGTCGAACGATTGCGCTTTAATGATCCCCATTCTTAATAAATATTTTTCAAAGTTTTCTTCTTCTTCTTCTTATGTATGTATGTCGCGTGTTCGTGATGAATACTATACCCTTTGTGTGTGTGTGTGTGTGTGTGTGTGTGTGGTCGAGATAAATTGTGCGCTTAATTACGTCATTTTATTCTCTTTTTTGGTTTTGTTGCCCTTCCTCCTCTTGTGAGCACTCTCTGTCTTTCCTGAGCCAAAAACGACAGACTCTTCTCCTCGCATCAGTATTATAATTAACTCTCTCGCTCTCTCTCTCTCTCTGTTTTCTTCACACCACACACTTCAGACAACAAAAAAATTGATATCTATGATGGAGACGTCCTCCTCGTGCAAAGCCCCGGCGATGATGAGGAGTAGTACGTCGCAGACGACGACTCGAGGAGGAGGAAGAAGAGCGAGATCTGCTGATTTTGCGAACCCGGCGCGTCGACAAAACGATATCGATGATGATGATGATTCTAATACGAATAATAAAAGAAAATCCGTGCGCGCGAGGAACTCGAGACGAAACGTCGGAGAGAACGCGAACATCGTGTATTCTTTGGGACCAGAAAAGACATCGAAGGAACCCACGAAAATGTATTATCGACAACAGTGGCCAAACGAGTGCACGGAGATCATATGCGAAGACGGATCGTCGGTGTATTGCTTTTCGTATGGCGGTGGTAAAGGCGTAGGAAGAGCAAACGCGCAGAGTTCAAAAGCAACCGCAAAAGGGGGAGATTTTGTTGTTCAATCATCATCATCAGAAGAAGATTTAAACGCGCGCTTAAACGCAATCACGATGTCCTTTCGCGAGCAAAGAAAAAAGACGACGAGTTTTTCGTCATCATCGGCGACGAAGGAAAACATCACGGAAACGATGATAAACGCGGCGATTCAAGCGTCGGCGAAGAGATCGCAAGAGTATTGCGACGCGTACGCGGAGGAAGCGATGAAAAAGTTACGAGAGGAGGAGGAAAAAGGACCTTCCGCGGCAGTCGCCAAAAAGGAACCAGAGAAGGAAGGCGATATGCAAGGGCGATTGGACGCGATCATTCGCGAACACCGCAAAAAGCAAGAAGAAGTCCTGAAATCGACTGCTTCTGCGTCGTCTTTGACGGAAGTTACGCGCGAGGAGAAGGACGAAGAAGGCGACTTGTACGCTCGGTTGAACGCCATCGCGGAGGAGTTCAGAGCGAAAAGAGGCGAAGCAAGCAAACCAAACTTATCGATTCAAGGTAAGAATGGAGGCATGTCTGGCATGGCGTCGTTTTATTCCGCGCCTGGATACGCTGGATTTTCCTGGGTTGGAGAGGAAGACGTTGAAATGGAAGACGACCACGACCACGACCACGACCATGATAATGATCATGATAA
>JACLAB010011889.1_pt1 | contig 37936 bp, 22 predicted proteins | sample 8027921 | NCBI WGS metagenome assembly JACLAB01 (sample SAMN15725117, study PRJNA655200) | protist metagenome | isolation source: fluorescence activated cell sorting (FACS) single amplified genomes of... | place: USA: West Boothbay Harbor, Gulf of Maine | collected 2000-07-19 | reverse complement strand
TTCTTGTTGAAAATCATGTGGGTTTTTTTCATCACGATTTTCGTCCTCATTTCATCACAAATATATATATAAAAAAGTCGTCACAGAGTGCGTTATAAATACGTTGTCAGTGAGTGTATACGCATACATATATATAACCAGATTTGGGAACCAGACGATTTGGATTTGTTTGTCTCGAAAAAGCGGGACTTTTTTTGCGCGAGAGAGAGATTCTCTTCTTCTTCTTCTTTCTTTTCTTTTCTTCTTTAAATTAGTTAGGGGAAGAAATTGGAATAATTTTAGATTTATACACGCGAGAACGAGAGCACAATAATAACAGAGGTGGTCAAAGAAGGAAAGAATAATAATATGGTGACGACGAGACGACGAGGACGAAATAATGCGATTCAGACGAAAACGACGACATCTTTCTCGAGAGAAGAAGAAGAAGAAGAAGAAGAAGAAAACTTTGGTTTTACGAAGATGAAGAAGACAACGAAAAAGTCCAAGTCCAAATCGAAGGAACAACAACAACAACCACAAAAGGAGGTATTGGCGAAAGAACAACCCATTTGCGGAAGAAAGACAAGGACAGAAACAAAAACAAAAACAACCTCAAAATACGAGATTCAAACGCAAAAATCTTTACAGCTCGATCGCGACGAGCGTTTTCAAGAAGAGCACGAACCGTTTCTTTTCGGTCCGTACGCCGCGCCGTGCCCGGAAGCGAGATATCGGAAATGGCTTTGCGCGGATTGCCCGACGTGTATGAAAATAGACGCGCCGTTGTATGCCATTCATAACAAGTACATTTTGAGCGGGTACCGGACGAGAAATACGTTCAAGGATGCACTCAGGTCGGTGTTTAAGAAACACAACGAAACGACAAACATTTGGACGCATTTGATTGGGATGATTTTTTTCTTTACGTTTTTAGTCAACGTGAAAGAACCGGAACGAGTGCAAATGATACCAGAGACGTGGGTGACGGGAGCGAGCGCGGAGAGAGTGTTGGGGTTACAAATGACGCAAAAGTGGCGAGAGAAAGTCGTCATCGTGGACGAAGGGTTGCGAGAGGCGAGGAAGAGCTTCGTCAGGGAGAAGATTAGCAGGAGTAGTAGCGCGACGACGAATAAGGACGAGGACGACGACGAGAAAAAAACGCCGTTGCCGACTTTCGAAAAAGACGATATCGAAACGAAAGAGATGGAACGCTCGATTGACTCGATATTGAGCGCGTCGAAGAATTTACGCGAGCATTTACGCCGGGAGGAAGACAGACCGTTTAAAGAGTTGAAGAGAGAAACGGCGATGTTTATACAAGAAGCGAGACGGTCGTTGCGGAAACACCAATCGTATAGCAACCGAGAGAAAAAAAAGCACCAACAAAAACAACAACGAGAACGAGAAGAGGACCCTCAAAGGCGCGAAGAGAAAGAGGACACGAACGATCCGGCGTTTGCAAAAGTTACCGAAGCTTTGAAAGAGGTGCAAAATGTTCTCGACGAAATCCCAAAAGACGTCGAGAGATTGAATAAAGTCCCTCGATGGCCCATGCGCGTGTTTTTATTGGGCGCTATACTCTGTTTGGGATGTTCCACGTGTTGTCACACGTGTTGCAACATTTCGCATCAAGTTTCCACGCGGATGTGGAAAGTGGATTATCTCGGGATTGCGATTTTGATCGTCGCGTCGTTTTACCCGGTCGTATATTATTCGTTTTATTGTTTACCGGAATTGAGGGACTTTTATTTATCGTGCGTGACCTGTTTAGGCGTCGCGGCTTTAATACCGACGATTTTACCGAGGTTCCAAAAACCTTCGTGGACGCCAATTCGAGCGGCGTTGTTCACCGCGTTGGCGTCGTTTGGTTTCTTTCCTTGGTTTCACAACGTTTTCTTCGTTTGGAAAGTTGTACCAACGCCAATTTGGCACGGTTTTTGGTTAGAGTTACTCATGGGTTTCTGCTACTGCTCCGGAGCGTATTGTTACGCGTTGAAGATTCCGGAGAAGTATTGGCCGGGGAGATTCGACGTGTTCGGGTGCGGTCACAATATCTTTCACATCATGGTCGTCGCTGGTGCGTTGGTGCACTACGAAGCGTGCTTAGTCTTAGAGCTGTGGAGAGATCACCACGCGTGTGAAGCGGACGAGGTGATCATGCGCGACGCTTTGGTGTTCGGAGGCTATTTCGGCTTTCAAAAGTTTGATTTGTTTTCGAGTTTGCGAAGACGAAAAGAATTTTAGTCAAACAAAAAGTCAACGCAAAAAAAATGTTGGTATTTATAACTAATAGTCATCATCATCATCATCATCAATCAGGCCGTATGTAATTTAATAAACAAACACAGATATAATTAGTAGATCATCGTTGTTATTATGCTCTCTTTTGAACGTCTGGAATCGTTCGTTATATTCGTCGTTCGTTTAACCTTTCGCGTCGCGGCGAAAGCGTTGTTTTCCTTTTCCTCCAGGAGCCGAACAGGAAAGAGGAGCACGAATAGTAATAGCAACTTGTTTAACAAAGAGCATAAAATACACGCGCTGATAAAGCACTTGCGAGAGATTGAGCGGCACGAGGAAGAGCTGAGCGTGAAGTTAGCCATCGTGCGGCGACAGCTGTGCGAAGAGAAGATGAAAAGTAGTAATAACGGCTTCGGCGCGGTTCGTCATAGCGGTAAAGTCGAGCCCAGAAAATGCTCCGCATCATCATCAATTGAATAAATTTGTATTAATATAGTAATTATTAAAATTATCTTTGTGGTGTGAATTCCCTTCACTCACTCTTTCTCTCCGTCTTAGTATACTTCCTCTCTCTAATGTGATACTATTTTACCAGAAGACACCGTCGTCGTCGTTTAGAGTCTGTCTTCATAGTCACCCAACGGCGGGATGGTGTCCTTGAGACCTTTTCTCTTACGGATGTCGCCGATGAGCTTACCAGCTTGGGTGGTCGGGTCGAGCGGATCGGAACCCAACATGTCCCAGTGATCAAACACGCACTGCGGGAAGGCTTGGCCGCCAGTCGCGGCACGCAAGGTACCGGTGAAACCGAAGGATTCCATGACCGGCAAGTACGCCTTGATGTTGTAAATCGGCGTACCCGGGCGTTGCGTTTCTTCGACGACCATACCTCTCTTTTGCGTAACGGTGGAGTAGATGCCACCCAACGCTTGTTCCGGCGCTTGGATTTCAACCAAATAGACCGGCTCGTACAAGCGCGGTTGCGCGGTGAGGCACGCAGCGTATAAGACTCTACGGCACGTCGGGATGATTTGGCCGCCACCTCTGTGGATGGCATCCGCGTGCAAGACGACGTCGTGAATTTCAAACTTGATGCCGCGCATGTTTTCTTCAGCCATCACACCTTCTTTCGTCGCCCATTGGAAGGCAGCGACGCACGAATCCTTAATTTCGTTCACGTACTGAACCCCTTTACACATGTCGACGATCAAGTTCGGACCAGTGGTGTCCGGACCAAAGCACCAGATCTTCTTGGACAAATCTTTATCCCAGTTGAACTTTTCCGCTAAGAGGCGACCTCTCGCCTTGACTTCATCTCTCGGCGTCACGTCTCCGTTGTCAATAGCCTCGGATAATCCGTCTTCCAAAGGCGTAGCTTGGAAGTACAAGCGGTTGTGCTTGTTCGGGGACTTGGACATGACCATGTGGTCGGAGGTGCCCAAAACCGTTTCTCTGTAGGAAACAACCGGATCGGAGATGCGAATCTCCGCGCCGCCCATGAAATCTTCTTGCAAATCCTTCAAGCAAATTTCCAAGTGCAATTCACCGGCGCCAGCAACAATGTGTTCGCCCGACTCTTCGATCGAGCACTGGACCATCGGGTCAGACTTGGACAATCTCTTCAAGCCTTCGACCAATTTCGGTAAATCTTGAGAGTTCTTGCATTCAACCGCGACGCGGACGACCGGGGAGACGGAGAACTTCATAGCCTTGATGGTGTGCGCTTCAACTTCGGCTTCATCCGTAATCGTGGCGTTCTTTTGGATGAATTGATCCAAACCAACGCACGCGACGGTGTTACCAGCCGGAACATCATCGATAGAATCTTGACGACGACCCATGCACAAGACCGTTCTTTGGATAGACTTGACGTACAAATCTTTCTTCTCACCCGGCACGTAGTGCGGACCCAAGATTCGAACCTTTTGGCCCGTTCTGACGGTACCGGAGAAAACACGGCCGAACGCCAAGAATCGACCCTTATCAGCAGTCGGAATCATCTTGGAGATGTACAACATGAGCGGACCCTTGGAGTCGCAAGTGCGGATACCTTCGGCGTATTTGTCGTCGAGCGGGCCTTCGTACAAAGTGTCCGCGCGGTACTTTTGAGCAGTCGCAGGCGACGGCAAGTAGTAGATAATCATCTCAAGCAACGCAACGTCGGCCGGCAACCACGTTTGCATGACTCTCTTCATGAGCGGTTTACCCATCAAGTCCAAGTCTTGCGGCTTCAACTTGTCCTTGACTTGCAACTTTTCAAGCATCGGGAACAATACGTCCTTGTTGTCGTTCATGGCGGCATCAATGACGCGTCTGATCGGCTCGTAGCAAAACTGGACGAAGGCTCTCATGCAAGTCTTGGCGCCGGTGTGCTTGTTTGTCCACTTCTTCTCCTTCGGGTCGAAGAAGTTGTCGCCCCAGAGCTTGCCCATCATGCGCTCTTGCTCGATGCCAAACTTCGCGGCGTACATCTTGGCGAAGACGGTCAACGTAAACGCCCAGTTGTGTAAACCAGCGGAAAAGCAGACGGTACCCTTCTCCGGAGAGACGCAAACATCGCCCAAGGCTTCATCGGTGTACGTCGCCATGACGATGTTCGCGTTTTCGATAACTCTGCAAAAGTTTTGGTACGCTTCTTCGCCATCCAACATGAGTTCCAAAAAGCATCTGTCGAGCTTATTCACCGTCATTACCGGTTTAATACGCTCGCCCAACGCTTGTCTCAACACAGTTTCCGTTTGCACGCAAACGCCTTCCACGCAATCGACGACGACCAAGGCGCCGTCGGTGATGCGCAAAGCGGCGGTAACTTCAGAAGAGAAATCAACGTGGCCCGGGGAATCAATCAGGTTGATCAAGTAGTCGTTGCCGTCTCTCGGGACGTCCTTCGGGATGCGCGCCAAATCTTCGTCGGAAACTTTGTAAAACAAAGAGATGCCGGTCGATTTGATCGTGATGCAACGATCTTGCTCGTCTTGACGAGTATCCGTCAAACGCGCATCGCCGGCGTTTTCTTGCGCGATAATACCCGCCGCCGCGACCAAGGAATCCGTCAATGTGGATTTGCCCTGTTTATAGAAAGAGAGTTAGTAAAAAAGAGGAGAAATCGCGTCGCGTGCGCCCTTCCTCGTTGAAAGAATGTTGAAGAGGAGGATGCTCAGAGAAAAGAATAAACCCATTTCTTGGTGCGGCGGCGACATCGCGAAATCGGAGAAAATCGGACAAATTTCTATAATAAATCAAACACGTACGTGATCAACGTGAGCAATAACAGACATGTTACGGATGTTGTGGACTTTGTCCATTTGACGACGCATGTCGTCGATGGTAAACTGTTCGGAGAGAGAGGTCGCATCGGTCAGTTTCAAGGTGGAATTCGATAAATTTCGCGTATTGGGTCACACAAAAGTGCTCAAGACGCGAAGAGAAAATGCAAGAAAAAAATGCCATCTCTTTGGAGATGGATGTGCGTCGCGAAGTTAAACGAGTCGCGTAAACAGGAGAACGTAACGGTCGCGTACCTTAACCATGGTGTGAGACTGTTTTTTATCGGATTTGAATTACTGAACACGCGTAACAACCGTGCCGTTTAACTGAAGAGAATGTCCGATTGCTTTTGGTTTCGCCTCTGAGTGAAAAATTCTTCCTTCTCGTCTTTCTGTGTCAGAAAAAGCTTGAGATATTTTCGTGATTAGAAAAAATACGAGGATATGTAGTAAAATGTTCATAAATAATAAAACGTAGATGATTCCTCTTTAACTAAGAGCACTCACCCAATATCAATACAGCAGTACATCGTGGAAGCACTGTAAACACGATCATCAAACCGGGTTTGAGTCGGAGTCGGAGTCGGAGTCGGAGTCGGCTTCTTTTCGATTTGTTGGGCGTCGGCTTCTTCGGCTTCGTCTTCGTTCGGAAGCAGACGGCGGCGGACGCAAACGGCAACAGAAGAGGCAACAAAACAGCCACTTGGTTGCACTGAGAAGCTTTTTGAAAAGGTATTTCCAGAGACCAAGTAAAACGATGCCGGCTATGGCACCTTGGAAGAGGCCAGAGATAAATAAGGATTTTTGGGAAACGGCGTTGGAGTCTTTCGCGGACGTTTCCTGTGTCAGAGAGTCGTACGAGGACGGGTACGCGATAGCTTCGATGTTTACGTGCGCGATGCTTGTGCACGGTTTCGTTGCGTTCGATGGTGTTGTTTCTTGTTGTTGGATTCTGCACGAATCGTGTTTCCAATCGTATTTCGCGTTGATGGTCTCGTTCATTTTCTCCGCGTTGTACAATTTGACGAAACCGTACTCGAGAGTGAGTTCGAGCGTGTCGCGCACAACTCTGGGTGTCTTTTTCATCGTTTTGGCGTCGTATAGTACATAATGGAAGAAAATATCGCGAACTGCGCTCGGTGGACCGGCAATTCTGATCTGGTTACGTAACCATTTCGTGACGACAATCGAAGAGGTGTTCAACTTTACCGCGTCTTCGTGTTCAGACGGGAAGGCTACGCTGACGTTGGCAAGAAAGGCTGCGTTGCTCGGGTTTATCGATTTTATTGTCACGGCAACACCAAACACCGAGTCATAATCTGGATATAAATCGTATTCGAACGCTTTATAAAACTTCAAGTACCCTCCAGTAGGCAGAAGAAACGTCGACGATGAATCATTGATATGCGTCTCGTTCGAATCGACTCTGAGTAAGTACGAAGGAGAAGGAGAAGGAGGAAGAGCGGATGCACTCGCGTCCATGGAAATGTTCCGAAACTTTGCAGGCGCGTGCGGAACGTCTGCCGTGACTGTGAACGAGACGTTCAATACCGATGGAACTATCCATCCATCCAAAATATCTCTCGCGCTGAACGAGAGCAGCAGCGGAGGACGAAGAGAAGCGTATCGAGTCGTCGTACTCACCGCGTCGCCGAAAATATCAACATTTGGCGCATTAAAGTAGAAATCATCCGGAACGAACAGCAAATTTGCAAATGCGACGCATCGTTCTATGCCATCTTGCCCTTCAGCATCTTCTGTCGTCGTAATCATGTACGTGTGCTCGAGTCGAACGACGTCGTTTTCTTTCAGCGGCGTCTTTCTTTTATCTTCCTCGGCGACTACCGAAGACGTCGAGATTGCAGGTGTACGTATCAAGTACACCGTTCCGTTCGTAGGCAAAGTTTCAACAATAGCCTCTGTTGCGTTATCTTTACAGTCCAATCGTAAAACGTCTATGGTAAACTCGAGGGGCACATTTTCTTTCGTTTCCTTGACCGAAGAGAAGGAAGAAGGAGGCATTCGTCGAACGGGCGACTGTACTCGAAACTCCACTTTGGTTTCGTTTACCGCTTTTTCGTCGTATTTATCGTACACGTAATACGAGAAAAAATCGGATAAATACTCTTTCTTTTCTTCGATTATTGAAGGAACGAAGTTTACGACGTCATCTAATCGATACGTGAGCGATTCGGCTTCGGATGTGACATCGATGATATCTCCAAGATTCAACGTTTTCGTATTCTCTGGAGACGAGGAAGCGCTCGACAGTCTAACCTTCCCGATCGTTGGCATTCTTGACACTTCAATCTTTGAGATGTACTCATCATCGTCTCGAAACTCGATTTGAAACGATTTTCCTTCTTCGCGTCCAAAATACTCGACGACGTGAAAGACGCCCGACGGAGCATCGTTCACGGGAGAAACGAAAATTGAAACCAAACCTTGGTTCAAAGAGTCTACGGTCTCAAATTCATTCAGTAAAGATGTTTCTGTTGCTTTGAAAGAAAAGCTTGCATATAACTTTAACGTCGTTAGTTCATTACTATCGTGTATCCATGAATGGTCGTTTGGTTCGGGCGTATAAAATACGGCGTTGCCGAAACATTTGAAAGGAACGCGCGTGACCGGTATCGCCGCGGCCTCGTCGGCGGTTTGCACACTACTGTCAGCATCATCACCATTAGTATAGTTAGTATCATCGTTGTTAGCATCTCCTATCGGTATGGCTTTCAGAACGCCTATCTTCGGTAAAGTGAGTATCGAGAAGGCATGCTTTACTGATGAAATTGTATGATTCAACGCGCTACCACTCGTCGGTGTTATCGTCGCGTTGTAATAATCATCGTCCGCATATTGAAGCACGATTTTCGCCTCTTTTACGTCTTCATTGATCGTAACGTTTACATCCACTGCCAGCGGTGCCGCGTTCGGTAATCCAGCGTGAAAATTGAGCGTAATCTCTTCGTCGCTTATTTTTTTGTCGTACATGGCAAACGCGTGCACGGTGTTTGTCCATTCCCAAGTATCGTCACTCGAGTCGTGCGCGTTATTCGCGCTCGTGCTTCCGAAATACGGCGCGGACGTTTCTCGCCACGCGTTTGCGAATGGAAACTTTCTCTTACCGTTATCGTCGACTAAAACGTCTCCGATGACCTCGTCTACGATTTTTGTCCCGTTCGCGTAACACGAGATTCGATTTTTTCCGAGCGCGTTTTCCTCGTCGTCGTCCGAAAACGATGCCGTCAGAACGAAATGATTCACAGCGTTCGCTACAAACGCGCTTGGTTTTGTGATTACCGAAGCGCACGTCTCTGCCACTAAAGTTGGATAAATTGCAATCGGCTCGCGCGACCGAAACCCGACGCTAAAATCAGTCCCAATATAAAGCGCAAAATCAAACTCATCCGTGCAATCGAACGCGCTCGTCCAGGCGTACGGGTTAAACGTCTCGTTTTTTTTTTGCGTTTCCAGCGTAAAGAAAGGAGTGAAATACCGACCGGTGAAACCATCGAGTTTTTGTAAACGAGGGGTGATCCAAAACTCAACGCTAAACGCTTTCGCCTCGCTCGCGCGCGATTTAGCATCGAATATTACATCCATCGTCGAGTTCGACTTCGTCCTCGTCGAGGAGAAGAAGGAGGAGGAGGAGAAGGAGGAAACGTACTCCTTCGTTTTTGACGAAAACGTCACGCCCGATGCGCCTTCCGAGCACCACCGTTTGTGATACAAAGAATCATCCTTCTCGTCGACGCTTTCCTTCGGCGGCCAAAAACGACCGAGCGTCCCAAACGACGACGACGATATCGTTCGATTGGTCTCGTCGTCGTCGTCGTCGATGCTACTGCTGCTGCTGTTGTTGTTGTCGTTGTTTCTATCAAAATCATCCATGAAAAACACGTTTCGTTCGCACTCTTCTCGAGAAAACGCGTACTCGCTCACGACGAAAGATCTGTTCACCGAGCGCCCGGTGTAATAACTATACCGCGCGGATGCGAAGAAATAGTTCCTCTGTGTCGTCAAAATCGAGAACAACGACAACATAAACAATCTGCTCGTGTGCATCTTTTATGTGTTGTTGTTGTTGTTGTTCAATGAAACAGCGAAACAGCAGCCAACAACCACAGCGTGATCAGAGTTTCAGATCTCAGAACGAAAAGTGAAAAAAACCGTTTCGTTCGAACACGATTTCCCGAACGAGATACATCGTTTTCTGCACCGAAGACGTACACTTCGAAAAGAAAGCGAAGGCTACAAAACACATTCCTTCTCCTTTTGTTGGTGTTCTCGTCGTCATCGAGAGAGAGAAAAAGAGCGCGTTTGTGTGTGTTTGTGTATATATAATATGTGTTGTTGTTGTTAAAAAAAAGAGTGGAGATGCGTGAGATCCGCATGTGTGTCGTTTTTTTGCCCCCTGCAAATGAAAAAAAAAATCTCTCGATTTTCTGTTTGGCGGCCACTTGGAAAAAAAACGAGAGAAAGGACGAGAGAAAAGAGAGATCTTTCTACGAGAAATCTCTTCAGTTTTACTACTCTCATTAGTAGCTCTCTTAATCAACTCTCTCGAACGAACGAAGGCACGAGAAATACGAGAAGAGCTTTAACAACAGAAAAGGAGGAAAGAGGCCCACGCTTTCGAGAACGCGCGGAGTAGTCGTTTTGCGGTGAGTATTTGTTCGGGTGTTTATTGTTTGGGAATTCTTATCAAAAAGGTTCTGGAAAAACGCTCTTCTTTTTCTCTTCTCTAATAAGAGTAGATAGAGATAGAAAGAAGGAGTCTAGCGATGTACGAACCGTCCATCCGACGGAAATCGTTGCAATACTCGTGCGATATATGCGGCGAGATACCGATTTTAAGGAAAAGATGGTGCTGCGACGTGTGCGAAGATTACGACATTTGCGACAACTGCCACCAGACGCAAAAAGAGCGGCTGTTGAAAAAAACGAATAGGAAGAATAAAAATAATAGTAGCAAAGATAATACTAACAACAACAACAACAACAATAAAGAGAAAGGAGGAGGAGACGTGGCGATGATGAGCGATTCGGACGAGGAAACGGACTCGGAGGAAGAGAATAGCGACGAGGAGGACGAGGGGGACGACGTGCACACGGACTCGCACTCGATGCGAGCGTACGCGGTGAACGAGACGATGGAACCGTTGCACTCGGGGAAGTTGTCCTCGGTGGCGGAGGACGCGTGTTGTCGGTGGTTTATGGACGCGTTGAAGCAAGCGAAGAGAGGTGATCCGAACCAAGCCGCGCTGGTGTCGCAGATGATGTTGGAAGGGTACGGATGTAACGCAGACCCGAAGGAGGCGAGGTATTGGGCGCACGTGGCTAGAAACGCAGGCGCGCGCAGAATCGAAGGCGTTTACGACGAGTTGCCTTGAAGTATCGCATAGATAGCTTGTTTTATAAATATGATTTTAGTAGAGAGAGAGAGAGAGAGAAAGAAAGAGAGAGAAAGAGAGAGCGAATTGCGATGCAGCGAGTTGACACGGACAAAAAGAAAGGAAAGGAAGGGTTTTCAACGCATGAATGAAGAAAGTTGCATATAAAAGAAGAAAGAAAACTTTCAATAATAATAATAATACAAACGTGCGTCTCATAGTATCGTGTATAGCATGTTTCTATTGATTGCATGATGCGATTGACAACAAAAGGGTGCGTGTGTGTGTGTGTGTGTGTTCGTATAATACTTTGGTTCAATACTCTAGGCGACTTCTTCGTTTTCCTTTTCTTCAGTCTTCTTGGAAAAAAAGTCCGAAATCTTCTTACTCCCGTGCGTTTCCACCTCTTTCTTATTCTCTCCGTCCTCGTCCGCCACCTCCACGTCTTTCTCCGTCATCTTTTTCGGCTCTCCTTCTTTCGGTTTCATCGCGCTTACGTGGTCGTGCAAAAAATCAAACTTTTGCTTCTTCAACACCGCGCGTTCCACGTCCAAATATTTAATCGTTTTCCGTTTCCCGAGTTTCATGCTCCCTAACGCGCTTTGCGTCAGCATCTCGCAAAATAACTCCGTGGCTTTGGTGATTAACTTCGTCGCGTCCCCGGAGGCAACTTTCACCGATTTGTCCAATTTCATAATTCTTTTCACCCGCGAAAGTGGCAAACTCAACGAGTTCCCATCCTTGTCTTGATTCATCATCGATTGCATTTGCGTTTGTTGCACCAATCTTTCCGCCTCCGTCATCCCGTCTTCTTTTGGCAAGTCCTCCTCATCCTCATCATCATCATCGTCCTTCTTATCTTTATCCTCGACATCTTTCTTCTCATCCGCTCTCTCGTTCCTCTCCCGTTCCTCTTTCTCGTCGAATTCTTTCTCGCACTTTTCTTTAAACTTTTGCTTCTCCTCCTCGGTGAGATTCTTCCATCTCCCGGATATTAATTTCGCAATGTCTCCCATCCCGGGTTTTAAGTTGCCTTTTTCGTTCAGTTCTTTTTTCGCCGACTCTCGGTTTTCGGTCGTGAAGACGATGTACGCGGATGGGCGTCGTTTACCAGAGCCTCCTCCGGGTCCGGAGGGTTTCTTAGGTGGCATGATGATGTGTGATTTTAAAAATTTTTTGTGTGGGTTGTTTGTTTGAATTTTCTTCTTCCTTTTTTTTAATATAAAACGCTCGCTCGTTTTTTGTCAAAGTCAAAGATTAATAAAATACACGAAAGAGAAATGATAAGCGACGAGGAGTATTTGTTGTTGTTGGAGAAGAAGATTGAAACGCTGTCGCAAAGAGTGACCGAGCTCGAGGCGCGTTTCGTGGAAGAAGACAGAACGACGCCTCTTTGGAAACTGTTCACGGAGGAAGGCGAGTGCAGAGACGTGTTGGAGAAACACGTGTTGACGAAATTGAACGATGTGGATCTTAAACTTTTTCACTTCGTGAATAAAGAGAGTCGAGCGGCGATACGAAGAGCAAAGATTGAAATGTCGGAGAAACGCTTCAGAGTTGAAGAGTTTTCATCCGTGTCGACGTTGGAAATGGCGTGGGAACGCTACCCGTTTTTGGAGGATTCGGAAGAAACTGTAGGGAGTAGACTGCCCACTCAAACACACTTCTGTAGTCTCGTTGCGAGAACGAACAATCTTGCTTTACTCAAATGGGCGAGAGAGGTGAAGCGGTGCAGATGGTACTGGACGACACCCGTGGAGGCAGCAAAAGCAGGAAATTTAGAAATGCTCAAATACTGCTTTGAAAGAGGTTATCCTAGTCGGGCTGAAGCGATATGCGTAGCCGCTGCGAAGGGTGGGTCCTTGGAGTGTCTTCGATTCCTTCACGAAGAAATGCACATCCCTTTGAACATTCACGTTTGCAAACAAGCGTTGAAGTTTAACCACATGGACTGTTATCAATACGCTAGAGAGAGTGGTGCCCCAGATTGGAATAACGGCGTGTACAACGAAGAAGACGACAGTGACAATGAAGACGAAGAAGACGACAGTGACAGTGAAGACGAAGAAGAAGAAGAAGAAGAAGAAGAAGAAGATATGGGATGGGAAGCAGAAGGAGATATGTGATATGGCTCTCATCCCTTTTATCTGGATCACAACAACGCTGGTTGATTATTAGATCTGTTTTGTGTGCAAAACGAGAGAAACAAAAACACCCCTACGTGCAATAATAATAACTCAAAATCACATCGTCAGATGGTTCACAAAAACGCACAAAGGAAACTCTCTCTCTCTGTAATTCCATCTCGAGAGGCAACAATCATGGAACCGAGGCAGCGTCGCCTTCGCGTCATCCGCCGTTTACTCTGCCTCTTCCTCTTCCTCTTTCTCGCCGCATCTTCCATTCGTAAGTTCCGTTATTCGGTGAAAGAAGCGCGACACTTCGCCGCGGAATCGCTGATACATTTGGCGAAAGATTTAGACGAAGAAATCCTCGATGTTTCCCGGTTTAATACTAATGTCTACAACAGCGCACAAAGGCGTTCAGAGGAAGATTTTAAGGAAGAACCGGAAGTGTACGAACGACCGAGCTCACCGATGCCACCTGCGGATCCGAGCGCGCCACCTCCACCTCCGGTGGCGCCGAGCATGCCGCCACCAGATGATGCGATGAGAAGAGAAAGGTCGGATACGCTCACGACGCCATCATCATCATCGAGCGCAATCAATCGAAACTTAGTATTCTTTTCCGGCTCTTTGAACGAACCTGCCGTAAAAGATCATCCTTTATATAAATCTAACGAGGACGATTCGACAGATTTGTGGGCTAAACGCAGACGAGAGTTGTTCGACGGTTCGTTGCCGCACCCGTACGTGGACGAGGACGACGAAGACACGGCGCACTCCGAGCAGACGAAAAGATATATAAGTTTAGATAAAATTTTAGATTTGAAAGGATTGAGGAAGAAGTATCCGCCGTATACGATGGAAAAAGTAGAATTGGGGACGGAGAGGCCGTTGCACGTGACGTTTGCGACGGTGGAGTTGGTGACGTTGGTGGATAATTGGCTGACGTACAGCGTAAGAGCGAATATTAAGAAGATTGTGGTCGTGAGTTTAGACGAGGCGTTGCACACGTGGTGCGAGAAAGAGTTGGAAAAGAGAAGGAAGCATCGACGCGAGAGCGATGGTGATAATGATGACGATAACGATGAGTTCGCGTGCGTGCCCGGCGGTCACTTGTTGGACAAGAGTAAATTAGGGCATTCCCTATCCGGCGGCTTTCGAGAAGTGAAGGAATCCTTTTACGCGTTGATGAACGTGAAGATACAAATCATCGAAACTTTCTTGTTGAATGGATACGACTTGTTGATCTCCGATGCGGACGTCACGTGGGTGCGCGATCCGATGCCGTATTTTAACACTGGAAACTTAGGTAAAGTCGACATCGCTGTCTCGGCCGACTGTGTGTTTGACTTTCGGGGCGATTTAATCGATCAAGACGAAATCGACTTGCACAGAAAGTTGAATTTTCCGCAGTTGACGACGACCGTGTTTACAAAGTGGGAACATTTTCGAGACCCGTTCACGCAACTCCCGTGGCCGTATCTAGCCGAGTATAACACGGGCATGCTGTTGTTGCGAGCGACGTTGGAATCTCTGAGATTCGTGAAAGATTGGAAGCACGGGATGGAAGCCGGGAAAAAGTTGTCCTTCGCGAACGACCAGCACCATTTCAACGCAATCACGCGGTCGAGGTGGTTACAACGGAAATCGTTGCCTGGGTATTGTAAGAAACTGACTGATGTTGGCGAGAAGAGTTCGATGTGTCGCGCGTTCGATAAACCAACTGCAGACAATCGACATCCGGATGATTACTTCAGAAGGCCGGATAAAACGTACGATCCTTCGAAACCAAAAATGACCGTCATGGACCCAGATTTTGTGCCGAGAGATAAAGAAGGCTTGTGCGAACCAGTGACGCTCGATGCGATGAAAATTGTGAAGGGAAATGCGAACGATGGGTTCTTTTGCGAAAAATATCCTCCCGATTTCGTCGCGTTCGCGGAGGATTACAAGAGAGGTTTGCGTCCGTTGTATTCATACGGAGGTACGTCTGGTTCGTTGCGCGTGGCAAAGCTACCGACGAGTTTGTTCTCCAACGGAATGGTTTTCTTCATGGGTAAAGACTACTCGAAACGTTCGATTGTTCCTTACGGTGTTCACAACACGTACGTGTACGATGGCGCGCAAGGCAAAATTTGGCGCTTTCGCGAAGCCGGCATGTGGGCAGATAAGAAACCGTACTTTTTAGGCTCGTCTATGTATAACAAAGACCTTGGCGCCAATCATGGTGGTAGTAGTGCGAAATCAAAGGTCAAAGATCCTGTTGTGTTTGAAGAAAAAGAAGAAGAAGAAGAAGACCTGAGCAAAGAGAATGATTTGAAGACGCTCATCGTGCGCATGTCCATACCGGATTGGTTGGAAAAATCCGTCAACGAATCCATAACGACCCCGAAAGGCGAAATTCCAATCGGTCACATGAACGGTTTGCGTTGGCAACTCGCGCGCGTTCGCGACGCCGTGGCTATTGCAAAGATGTTAGACCGAGCGTTGATCATGCCCCAGTTCATATGCGGATGTCACAGACACTTCAATCTGTTGGTCAATTGCACCATGGGCGCGATGACGATTCCGTTCGTCTGCCCAATCGACCACTGGGCGTTACCGAGAACGTTCGGTAATTTACCCATTCCTATTCGCGAAGCGTCCTATTTTGAAAACAGAGTCAACGCAGGGTTCAAGCCATTCACTTCTCCAGCACCAAGAATCGCCATTTGCTCTTCGGACGAAACCGAAGACGAGTGTAAAAACCGGAAAGGCGGCATGCGAGGCGCTTTGCCGCACTTGCCCGGTTTCGCCCAGACGCAAACGCCCATCGACGAAGGGAAAGCGAAAATTGCCATCAAAACTGGATTTTCTAGCGCCGAATTTACCGCGAAAATTCAATCCGAAATCAAATCGCGCGGTTTACAGGACGAACCTGTGTTAGTTTTAGATGGTCTGGGTGATTTCAGTCAATCGCAATTTGTCCAGCACGGGTCGCGAACGAGCGATTTTACCGGGTTTGCCAATAAAGATGAAAACTTAGCTTTCGACGATATGCTCGGAAAATCCACGCACCAGTGGTGCTGTTACATAAACGGAACGGTCATTCACCCGTTCCCGAGGCTTCACGCTTAGCAATTAGATGTAAAATAAAACGTAGTAGTATAGCAGTTCAAATTAGTTTTGTAGTCGTAGTTTTAAACAGCGGGATTGGCTCTATTCTATAAATAATTCTGCTATTCTCTAATTTTCTTCTCCTTCTTCTCCTTCTTCTCTTTCTTTTCCTTCTTCTCCTTTTTCTCTTTCTTCTCCTTCTTTTCTTTCTTCTCTTTCTTGTTTCGTTTCTTATCGCGCTCGGCTTCCTCCTCGTCTTCGGCGCCGTCGCCGGCGTCGTCGTCGGCTTCCACATCCTCATCCTCGTCGTTGTCATTTCTCTCCTCGCTATTACTAGTACTACCACGGTCTACTGGTCCACAACCTTTGCCTAACAAACTCCCAATCAATAACACCACCCGATCATCCTCTCTGTTCACCCTCTCCACTCGAAACTTCACTCTCGCGCCTACTTTAATCTCCTTCATGCTCATCGACTCTGACTTGTCCGAAAGATCTTCCTCTTCCTCTTCGAGCATCTCCGTGCCGTCTTCGATAATCTCCCACGCTTCTTTCGTTTCGTCGAACATCATGTTCTCCTTAAAATTCTCGATTGGAATCGACGCGTTGAAAATATTCCCGACGACGAGACCGATGTGGTCCTGTCCTATTTTGTTCACTTTCCCGATTAACACCGCTTTCACTTTTGGCGCAAACACGGTCGCTTTGACCGTCGCTTTCACTTCCACGTACGCGGAATTCGGTAAAATAGTTTCTCCATTTCCTTCTTCGTTCATGTTCAAATCCGTGTATTTCACGAGCACGCCGCCGAAGCCGTCGTGATGTCTCAGCGTTTTCGCGTCGAGTTGTTCCCGGACGCCTTTTTTCCGGTTTCCCAATTTCGACGGATGTAACGGGATAGATATTGAGACCGTGGACGTCACGAACCCAGTCGTGTTATTATTATCCGTCGTGCTGCCACTCTTCTTTGTCTTCTTCTTCTTCCGCTTCTTTTCATCATCAAAACCGCCTCCAGACATTCTCACTCTTTTCATCTCTCTCGGCGGAGAGATGTGTGCTTTGCCGCCGCCAAAAGAGCGGAGGAGAAAAAGTCTCGTCAAAGAAGACGTTTTTACGAACTCAACTAAAAATCTCTTTTTCTCTTTTCCCAAAATCTCTCGAAATCCTTCATTTTTGGACGCGCGTTATTGTACTGCGACGAACGAGATGGCACCACCAATACCACCACCAAAAAGAGGCGAACAGAAGTACGTCTCGTCCTCCGGAACGACGGCGAGGTCGAGACCTCTTTTTCGAGCGACGATATTCGCGGACTTCTTTTGGGGAATTCTGAACGTCTTCGTCGCGTTCTTTCGAACGCTCGTGTCGTTGGACCAATCGCAAAAGTACGGGACCAAACCAGGGGACGTCGGGAGTGGCGTGTACGGAAGAAGACCTGGTAATAATAATAACAACAACAACAACAACGGGACGAGGAGATATCCCGGGGGAGGAGGGAGTAACATTCACGGCATCGATCACAACGCGACGCCGCCGAGCGCGTGAGGACGGTAACGCGTCACCATTTCGTCGTCTTCTGTTTAATAACAGAAGACGCGGGTGACGCGCGGTCTCTTCCTCCTCTCACTCCTCCTCGAGTGTAATAGCTCTTCGTTGCTTGTCGAGAGTGAGAGAAACTGTTCTTCTCCGTGGTGATGTCTTCGTGGGTAAACGGTGCAACACATTATGCGTGTGTGCCTCTGCCAGGACTGATAAAGGAACTCTTTCTCTCTTCTATAAAAATCGGAAGAATACGAAATAGCTTACGCGTGTTGTATAATACTACCAAGACTCCTCCTTTTAGATACGAATAAGTATACATGTATGTGATCATTACAATTTGTACGCGCAGCGCCGGCGCTTCTTTTACGTCGACGCGTTTTTATTCTTCGCCCACTTCTCTAACATCGTCTCTTCGATGTCCTCTAACTTCATCCCTTTGGTTTCAAACACGAGTTCTTTCACGAAAACGTACCCGAGGAGATTTAAGAGCGCGTAACCGGCGTACGTGCCGCCCAAACCGAGAAACGTGACGCCGGGTAGAAACGCAGAACCGACGATGGCGTTGGAGAAGTAGTTGGTGGCGGTGCACAAAGACACCGCTTTGGCGCGGATTCGAGTCGGGAAGACTTCGTTGTAGAGCAGCCACGGGACTGGGCCGGCGCCGGCGGAGAAGAAGAGGACGTAAAGCGGGAGGGATATGAGCGCAATCGTAGCTTCCGGTTCTTGTCGTTCGCCGCTGATGTTGCTTTTGGTATCGCGGCCTTGGATGGCGACGTCTTCGATTAACCCGCCGATTTCGCGGTCCGGTAAGTCTTCGCATATGATTGATTTCGTCGTAAACGAAGAGTACGAGGACTGTTGGACGTTGAAAATGTCCGAAAAATAACCCTCGTTGATGCTCAAACTACCTCTTTGCTTCGCTTTTTGTTCTGGTGATAACACTTCCACCGCGGACGGGTCGAGCGTGTTGCAAAAGCTCGCCTTGAAGAATTTACTCGACGTGGTCATGGACGACGCGCCTCCTCCGAAACCGCCGTTGTTTTCGGAGAGGAACGGTACCCCGTGCGTGTAAATGTCCACGGCAGAAAGCGCGACTAAGCACGCGGACATTCCACCGAACGACCACAAAAGCAAAGGTCGTCGACCGAGTTTGTCCGTGAAAACCAGCGCTAAAACGCCGCCCACAATGTTCGGGACGCCGACCGCCCACGTCAACAACTCGGGCGAGCTCAAACCGACGGAGCTAAACACCGATTTCGCGTAGAATATAACTGTGTTTGATCCAGAAAACGCCGCCAAAGCGCACAACCCAACGCCTGTAATCAAAGAAGGGACGTTTGTTTCGTCTTTGAAAATCTCCGACCACGTCTCCAATTTTTTGCCGCCGCCGCCGCTCGTAACGGCGCTCGTACTATTACCAATAGTACTCCTACTACTACGAATACTACTACTCGTTTCCTTTCGGTCGTCGTCTTCAACAGTCGTATTCTCCTCTGCCGCGCTCTCGCTATTACTACTACTATTATTACTACTACTCGCAGCAATACTACTACTACTGCTACTACTACTATTACTACTACTACTTTCTTCCTTTTTCTGTATGTTCTCTTGCCACACTTTCGCCGCTTTCCCTCGAATGTTCATCAGCGCCCCTAACGACCGCCTCGATTCTCGCTCAATCTCTTTCTTTTCCACTTCGCACTCGATTTCCTCGCTCGTCGCTAACAACCACACCGGCGATTCCACCGCCACGACCAACGCGGTCACGGCCAACGCCACCGCCGGAAAGACTGAATCCGAAAACAACGGTCGCCACCACCCGTCGCCTCCGTTGGCGGCTTCCTCTAAAGGCACCGCCAATTGAAACGCCGCCAAACACCCAAAAACGTACGCCATTCTCCTCAAACCGTTCGCGGTCCCTCGAAAACTTGGCGGCGAGATCTCCGCTAAATACAAAGGCACGATTTGTGAACTCGCGCCGACGCCTATCCCGGTGATTAATCTCCCAAACGTCATCGACGCCGCGTCCCAACTGACTGCCGAAATCAACGCACCCACGGCTAAAGGTATCGTCACGAACGCCAACGCGTTTTTCCGTCCGTACTTATCCGCGAACGGCGCGATAGAGAACCCACCCAAAACGCCTCCCAACACCATCACGCTCACGACGACGCCTTTCAATCCGTCGCTCTCCGCGAAGCCTAAATCCGAGGCAATCGACGCTAAAGGCGCGTTAATCACCGCCGAATGGTACCCGAATAAAAATGCCCCGATCGTAGCTGTTGCAATCGATGGGATTAACCTTGGGCCTATGTTATTTTCTTCATCGTTGTCTTCTTCTTCGTCTTCTTCTCCTTTACTCTTTCTCGTTACAACGCCTCCTTTCGTACGCGGTGGTAACGGTGGCGGTTCGTCATCCACGCTCTCATCATCGTCATCTTTAGAAGAAAAAGAGCGCGAGAAATACCACGACGATGATTTAGACGATGCGAGCCTCCTCACTTTTTCTCTTAATTTGGGGTCGTTCACGCGACGCGTAAATGTGCTCAACGCATCCTTCTTCGTTCTCTTCTTCGTTGTCTTCGCGTTCGTCGACGACGATGATTTCGCGCCTCGCAGAGGAGCGAACGAAGAAGAACACGAAGAAGAAAAAGAGGTCGTTGTAAAACGCCTCCTCGTTTTGATGATGTTCTTTTGCTTCACGAAAGTCCCCCCCTGGTGGTGCGCCCCGCGTAGCATCGTATTCTCTCTCGTTGATTCGACGACAACAAAGCGTGTTGCTTTGGGGGAAAACGAATCCAATCGCTCCACTGTAATCTCAGACGCGTCTCGCATCAAAGTCAACGGAGAACGCACAGTCACACGCGCACCACACAAACACGCACAGAACGCGAAGATGGGTGGGCCTTTACCGAAAAGTAAAACCTCAAAATGTTCGTGCGTTCCATTCGGGGGCCGAAAACAAGAGGGAGTCTCGTTCGAAGGAGTGATTCTTTCAAACGCGCAGTTCGAGTGCACGATCTACGCCTTTGGCGCGCACGTGGCGAGCTGGAGATCGCTCTCGGACTTGGAAGTGTTTAAAACGAAACCGGAGTTTTTATTCGTATCAAAGAAAGCAATTTTAGACGGAACGAAACCGATTCGAGGAGGGATTCCGATATGTTTTCCGCAGTTTGGGAAGCTCGGAGAGTGCACGAACCAACACGGGTTCGCTCGGAATGCGACGTGGGAATTCGTTGGATCCGAAGTGGATGAAGAAAAAGTGTTGGCCAAAGCGACGTTTACTTTATCCAGCACGGAGTCAACCATGAAAGAGTTTCCGTATAAGTTTAAGTTAAACTATACCGTGTCTATTGAGAAAGAGTTTTTAAACACAAAGTTAGAGGTTATAAACGAAGACGAGAAGGCGTTTGAGTTTACGACGGCGTTGCACACGTATTTCGGCGCGAAAAGTATTACCGATATCGCGGTGAAAGGATTAAACGGGGTGAGATATACGGATTCGTTAGAAGACGGAAAGAAGTGCGTGGAAGGTGAGGAAGAGATTAGGTTTGATAAGGAAGTCGATAGGATTTACCGAAGGGACGTAGCTTTGGTAGATAAGGAAAGGTTGGAGATTATCGATCGAGTGTGGGAGGACAAAGGCGTGTTGTCGCAACACACGAGAGGGGTGGCGATGACCACGAAGAATTTAAACGACGCGGTGGTGTGGAATCCATGGATTGATAAGGCGAAGAGTATGGGCGATTTCGGGGACGAGGAGTATAAGGAAATGGTATGCGTGGAAGCGGCGGCGATTGATGAGCCAGTGAAGGTGAAACCCGGAGCGTCGTGGATTGGAGAGCAAACGTTGGAAGCGGTGATTAATTTGGCGCACTTTTCCGTTTGATACTCTTATTTCTTATTGTTATTGTTGTTATCGTCCGTCACTATTGTTACTTTGGACACTGTTACATGCACATCCACGAGTTTCTGTGAGGTACCACGGATACAAATCCTGATAGAGTATCGCGCGTTTTATTTTTTCTACTGCTGCTTTAAAAAGCAAACACCTAATGCTACTACTGTACGTGCGCGCGCGAGGAAATAAGAATATCAAACCAAATGCTCTCTCGAAACTACTGCGAGCATTCGTTCGTGCTCCGATTGAACCAAAGCGAGTTCTCTTGCGTACTCGTACTCGCTCTTCTCGAGCGTTTCGGTCAGAATTTCGTTTCGACGTTCCAATTGTTCAATCTTCTTCTCGAGCTCGGCGATGTGAGACGCCGCCGAAAGCTTAACGACATGTTTCGCTTCCGCCGATGTTTGCGTCGTCTTCGTCGTTTTAGAAGAAGAAGAAGGAGGAAAAGGTACCGAACACGCCGCTAACGCCGCGCTCGCGATTTCTTCCTTTCTCAACGCCCTCTCCTTCTCTTCCTTTTCCTTTCGAACTTCACTTTCTAACCGTTTCACTTTTTTCTCCAACTCTTCCTTGGCGACCCACGCCTTCTCTAAACTCAGTTCCATTTTGCGCATCCTCAATTGCTTCCCACCAAATGTAATACCATTCCCTTCCTCGTTCTCGTCGTCGAATATATCTGCTTTCACTATTTCTTCCTCTTTCATCAACATCTCCGCCGTCAGTTTCCATTTCATCATCTCCGCTTTCGTTTCGCTCAAACTCGCGCTCGCGTTTGCCAACTCTTGCGATACGGTTAAATTTTCTCGTCGTAACGCTTCGTTCCGTTTCGTCGCGTCCGATAAGTCTTCCTCTCGCACAGATTTCAACAGAGCGTTTGTGTCTTTCAGTTTTAAGAATAACTTTCTATTTTCTTGTTCCATTGCTGAAAGCGTCTTTTCCATCCGCAAATATTCCTCTTTCGTCTTCTTCAATAGTAAAACGTTCGACTGAAACTCAAACCTGAACTCCGCCAGAGACTCCATCGAATTCAAATTAAACTTAGTAGCATTACTCCCTCTCTTCTTCTTATTATTCGTATCATCATCATCCTCACTATCAATATCGATCAAATCAAACTTTATCAAAGCTTCCTTCCACTTCGCGTGGTCGATATCGTCGGTAATCATAAACGCGCGTTCTGCTTTCTCTCGCCATTTCTCGATTTCTAATTTACAATTTCCCCTAATCTCGTCCACTTTTGAAACCGCAAAAAAAGCCTTCTCTTCCGCTTCGCACCGGATTTGGAGCGCGTGACGAAGTTGCTCTTCTTTATCCTTAAGTTTGAGTTGGAAATACGATTCTAACTCCTCGTATTCCTCGTCCGAAATGTTCATTTTAATAAAATCTCTTCAACAAACAAGTGGAGAATTTTGAATTTGTTCTCACAAATCTTGCCTCATCTGATACATAAAAACGTGTATTATTGCGCTTTCTTTAAGCAGTAGTATTCGTAGTATCACACTAATCTCGTGAAAATCGTCGACGCAGAGTTAAGAAAAGCGTTTGTACTCTGATCGCGAGCAAAAACAACACGAATAATGTTCGCGAAACTGCAAAAGCACAAGGAGAGAAAATCGAAGCAACAGTTGAAATTCCGCTTCGATGTCTACGACATCGAGTGTATCAATCTCCCACAAAACGTGTTTTCTGTAAGAGTTTTACTCACCAGAGGCGCCAAAGTGTCACTCACGAGCGAAAGTTTCGTCGATGCAAACACGAACTCGGCGAGTTTTTTGAGTACGAGCGAGGAAACTGAAGAAAATACGAACAACAACAAGCTGACGCAAATCGTGACTTTATACCGAGAACACACTGGACAGTTCGAGCCGAAAGCGTACAACGTCAAGTTACAAGCCTGCGGGAACAGCACGACGTTCGCAAGAGGAATCTTGGATGCGAGCAAGTTTTGCGCGGACACGAGCGCTCTGAGCGAACACGGGTTCGAGACGACGCACGAGATGCGAATGGACAACGGCGTGACGCGTGTGAGGTGTAAAGTGCGAATGACGTGGTTGAAGAACTGGACGAAAGGCGGAGCGTCGAGACGTTCTGAAATGGATATGACGGAATTGTCGTTTATAAGTAGCGCGAATTTGTCGGCGTCGTTTATGGCGAACAATGATACGAGCGGTATGGAGAATGATAACGATACGAATCCGTTCGCGATGAATATGACGACGACAACGACGAATGATAATGAGAAAACGGAACCACCATCATCATTCGCAGCGAACGGCGACGAACAAGATTTGTCCGGGTTCGACGAAGAGCTTGGAGAAGAAAAAACAACGATAACAACGACGCCAGTCTCGTCGAGTGCATCGCCGCTACGAAAATTCAACACGTCCGAAGTGAAGCGCTCGTTATCGACGACTTCGTATCTGTCGCCCATCGGCGAATGTTCGACGCCTGAATTAGCGAATAACCGAGCGGATACAATAATCGCAAACGGCGTGACGAACGAAGAAGCCGTGGCGAGAGAAAAAGCGTTAGCAGAACAACAAAGACAAACGACCATCGTCTTGGAATCGTTACGAAAAGAAGCGAAAGATTTAAGAAGGAAAAACGACGAGTTGACGAGAGACCGCGTCGAACTCGAAACGCAACACGAAGAGGAAACGGAGAAATTGAAGAGGAAAATCGATGCCATGCGAGACGAATTGAGAGTGAAAGAAGAAGGACAAAAAGACATCGAGAAGAGCGCGTTTGAATCCAGTCGCGCGTTAGAAACGCAGACGCGTAAATTAGAACGGTTAGAGGCTGATTTCGCGCAGGCAAAGATGGAATCGTCAGGTTTAAAAGAGCAAACGCAAAGCTTGGAAGCCGCGTTGGTCGCCTTGAGAAACAAACAAGAGGAGAAGAAGGCGAACGATGAAAATATCGCATCTCTCGAAACGAGCAACAGCATAATTGCGACAACGACGGCGATGTCGACGAAATACGCGGAAGAAATCGCCGCATTGAAGACCACGCTAGAGAAGAAAGAGAAGCAAATCATTCAGTTGGAACACGTCGTGAAAAAATCCGCGGAGGAAATCTCGCGAGAGCGAGAGAAAACAGACGCTATGATTCATAGAATAGAATCCGAACGCGACTTGGAACGAACCGCCTGCGAAACCGAACTTGCCAAATGCGAAACCGAAATCGAGAGTTTAAAATCCCAACTCGTCTCCGTCGTGCAAGAAACGACCATGCTCGCCACCGATTTACGCAAAGACTTGCAAAAACGCGCCGACAAAGAAATTCGAGACGCCAACGAAGAAGCCATGAAAGCGAGGGAAGAGCTCGATCGGTGCCAAAAAGAGCTGCAAGATACAAACGTAGCTTTACACTCTCACGTCAGCGCATTAGTGAGCGCAAAAACCGAATCCGCGGTCGCGCAGGGCGACGTCTTAGAACTCCGCTTGGCGCTTCGCAAAACCAAGGAAAAATTTTTGGACTCGTTAGCGCGTTTGACTCGGTACGAAACCAAAGACGTCATGCGAAGAGCATCTTTGGCGTCTGCTGCTCCTGCTCCTACTGCGTGAGAAAAATGCCAAAAACAATATAATCGCATCATCATCATCATCATCTTTGTATTATTATTATTAAACGAGTAGTAGTAGTAGTAGTATTACATCTCTTCTCGCTGTCCATATTTTTTATTATTTATTCCTCTCCTGATGTGTGTTTATTCCTTTTTGAAGAAAATGTAAGAGAGGAAAAAAAAAGACGAGAGCAATTTTAATTGAAGCCAAAATTTTCTCCATCTCGTCCTCTACATAATCGTCATAAATACGACTCTTACGACTCTTACGACTCTTACTCTTAATACACTACTAAGAAGAAGAAAGATACTAAAATGGATCAAATAGCGGAAGCGATCATGCAAATCCCCCCGAACGCGCTCGATCGCCAACGCGCGCTCATGCTCTTAGCCGCGTGCGACAAATACAGCAAATCGGGGAGACCGAGAGTGGCGTCGAAGTACGCGATGAACTGCGGAGCGATGTTGTTTAAACTCGGCCCTCCGGTGGCGCAACTCACCGAGGCGGTGTTTCAAAGAGCGGTGTATTTAGCCAAACACTTCGACGAGGACGTTCCGGAATACATGAGAATTTTGTTAGACGGGAACAATCCGGAGTTAGGAGACGCGTTCACCTGGGTCGCCGCGATTGAGGCGAAACTGGGGAAACTGGACCAAGCGGAAAATCACTACAAAGGCGCGGCGAAAGCGATCGAGGAATACGGGAACATCGTGGAATTGAGCGAGAAGATTTTACACCAGTGCTTGTTCAATCGACACAGGAAGCGATTCGAGCAGTGGGAAAAAGTGATGGAGTATTGGAAGCAGAGAATTGTCGTCGCGGAGGAGAACGGGGAGTCGGACGTGCAGTTGTTGAACGCGACGGCGTCGTATTGCGGGGAACGAGCGAACGGGTTTGAAGCGAGAGGCAAGTTTAAAGAGTCGGCTTTGTATCGAGCGAAAAAGTTCGTGGAGACGTGCGCGAGATTAGAAGCGCACGGAACGAGGCGAGACGCCAATCCGGCGCAGTTAAGTCAAGCGATTGATAGCGCGGCGCAGGCGTGCGTCAGGGCCGGGGATAAGATGAACGCGACCAAGTTGTTAAAAAGAGCGGTGGCAGCCACGGCTGGGGCGGTGGAATTGCCTGGATTTTACACTTTGGGGGAGATTAAAAGGATTAAGTTTGACGACGAGGGCGTGTCTTGGCACCGAGCGCTGCTGGAAGACGACGACGACGAGGAAGGAGGAGGAAGTAAAAACGGGAAGAAGAAAGACGGCGTGAGCAAAGACGTGATTGATTTCATAGAAAACGGAGAAGATGCGACGACGAAAGAGGATAGTGATAACAACAGTAGTAGCAGCAACAAGAAAAATGGGTTAGTAGGCGCGCCGCGAGATCCGTTTGTCGGCGACGAAATCGAAGTCGGGACGTACGAAGCCGTGGTGAAAATCGGCGATAACTGGGAAATTAAGAAAGGCGCGGAAGGCGAGGAGGAAGTAGACGGATGCGAAGCCGTCGGTTCTATTTTATTAGCGTTGGGACAAGTGTTTTTCGGTTTTGATCAATACAAAGAAGCGTCGAGACCTTTACGAACGGCGTCGAGGTTTCTCGCGCACGATCCGAGCACGCAAGGCGTCGCTTTGCACATGCTCGCGTGCTCGATGTTTTATCAAGTCGGGAAGAACGGAAAATCGGACGACGCGAGAAAACTCGATCGGGAGTTACGCACGCAAGCTGCTCTGGCGTTTTCTGCCGCGGCAGACTGTCGATTGAGCTCTACCGATCCCGAAGGATTAAAAGACGGCGTGAGTTCGTTGCTGTTTTTAGGACGGGTCATGTTTGAGCTCGGCGAAGTCTCGGACGCGATGAACGTGACGCAAAGAGCTTTAGATGTGGCCAGGAAAGGAGTGGGCGAGGATTCCAAGGAGGCGAAGGAGGCCATGAACGCTTTGCGGCATTTACAAATGGAAGTGCAAAATCGATGATGATTGATAATACTAGCAGCATAATTAGTAGCTTTGAACAATAATACTTGGTAAAAAATTCATATTATTTACGCGTTGGTCACTCTCTTTTTCGTATTCACGGTAGCATCGTCATCACTATTCACGCTTTTATTGTCCTCCTCTCGGGGGATGTTCAACGCCATGTACGCTTCTTGACCTCTCTTCAAGAACCAAAAGGCTAAAAATTGAATGCCCAACTGCAAACCAAACTGCGCGCCGACTTGCGTCCCGACTTTCACGTTCTCGAACGAATACAACTCCAGAATTTCTCTCCCGTTCTCCAAGCACCGAATTTCTCCTTCTACACACGTAAATTTCACGTCGCCGCCAAACTCGTTCGCTGCTAACGCGGAGAACGCGTAATAAATGAAATCGATGTATTTTATCCATCCGGCGCCTTTCGGGATGGAATCGACGTTTAAGTAAATGCCGCCGAACAAGGTGAATATGGTAATCGAAGCCGGTCCTAAGGCTAACGCCGCGCCAACCGGTAACGACGCCGCCATGAAAATGCCCAACGCCTGCGCCGCCAACGCTTCGCAGATTATGATGGAAACGAACGTCCAAAAGTATTCCGCGCCTTCGCGGAACCCGACGACGTTATACACCAACGCGCAGAAGAACAACCTCGGCAACAGTTTTGGAAGTTCCGCGATGTACTTGGAAATGTAATACGCGGAACACGAATACGCGCCGGAGGAGCGTTCTCTCCCTATGACTGCCTTTTCTCCAGCGAACAAGTTAATCGCAGGGAGTGCAGACGTGTACGCAACGTTCAAACATATGAAGAACAAACACCCGATTCTGTCTTGCACCCCTTGTTGATCTTTTCCTAAATCTCTGTACAATGCGGAGAGAATTAAAGCGTAAATGACGTCGATGACGATTGGAACGAATATGCCAATCACGTTCCGTTTCTGTTCGCGCAACGAGCGGTCCATGAGTAACGCGAATTGTTGAAACCAATTCGCGCCTCGTCCTTGGTACTCGTTCACGAGAGTGTTGTCTTCTCCTTTCTTCTTTCTATTTTTACTATTATTACTACCACTACCGCCGCCGCCGGCGTTTCCGTTTCCGAACAAGGAGGAGTTCATCGCGCCTGCTAATTTCACCGCGTTCTCGCCCAACTCTCGTTCCTCGCACTTATTCGCGAACAATCGTAAACGATCTCTGCTATTTTTCTCCGCCACTTCTGATCTTCGATCCATGCTCGTAATGTCCATGAAAAAATCTGCCGGGTTCGTCAAATCTGGACACATGAACGATAACTTCGCGAAGTACTCCACCGCCTTCTCGGAATCGCCAATGTATAACATCTTCCCTTCGCTTATTAACAAAAGTTGGTCGAATAACTTAAAAATAGAACTTCGAGGTTGATGGATGGTACACACGACCGTTCTTCCGTGCGCGGCTAAATCTTGCAACGCTCTGACGACGTTCTGCGCTTGAAAAGAATCGAGCCCGCTCGTCGGCTCGTCCAAAAACAACGCCTCTGGATTTGCCACCATTTCTATGCCAATGTTTGCTCTCTTCCTTTCTCCACCGGACAACCCTCTCGGAAAGCCCCCAGGTCTTCCAATCTTTGAATTTTCCACCGCTTTTAACCCCAACTCTAAGATTAAACTTCTCACCAACCTCGTCTTTTCTTCGATCTTCATGCTTTGCGGCAAGCGCAACTTCGCGTGCAACATGAACGTTTCCATCACCGTCAAGTGAGGGAACAACAACTCTTCTTGCATCACGTACGCCACTTGTCTGCTTCGATAAATCTTCTCGTTCCTCGCTTTCCCGTCGACTAAAATCTCCCCGGTTAAAGTCCCGTCTTTCTTCGGTATTCGACCGGAGAGACAGTTGAGCAAAGACGTTTTCCCACTTCCCGTCGGACCCATTAACGCGACGAAATGTCTCGGCATCGCCGCGCCCGTCATGTCGTCCAAAACTTTTTTACTCGTTTTCTGTTTCTTATTGTTGCCAATCTGGACCGTATACGTTAGGTTTCGCCACGTGATCGATATCCCTTTGTGCGTCGTTTTTCTCTCCGTCATCGTCATCAGTGCCTCCACGGCAGCCGCCTCGTGAAAGTTCTTTCCATTATTAAAAGTACCGCTACCATTCCTCTCTTTTCCTCCTTTCCCTCCTCTCGAAGACGCGTCCACAGATTTCCTCGTCTGCGTCTCGTACTCCAGTTGCCACGTTCTCGCGCACTCCTCCGCCGAAGGAGGAGGAGGAACTTCTTCTTTCATCAACGTCATTTTTTTATCTCTCGTGTGTGTCTCTTCTTCTGTCTGACGAATGCATTCATTTTTTTTTGTTGCGTGAGAAATTAATTGGTTTTTTTTTTTGCTCTCTCTCGAAGAAAGAAAGAAAAGTTTTTTGTCTCTGTTGTTTTTGTCTCGATTTTGCTTCATTTTTTATTACGCACAAGAGGAGTCACATTCGCGTCGTATTGTTAGTGTTATATTATTAAGAGTAGTAGTAGTAGTATTCATCAAGAAAGATGATGCCGCGTACGACGACGACGACGTGCACTGCGAGGACGCGAGTTCAACTCCCCGGTGGTAACGCGACGAAAACGAGATCGAGAGGAAGCGTTTTAAAGAATACTAAAGCGAGGAGGACGATGGTGACGAGAAGAGCGGGGAAACATTTATATTTTTCTGTTGAAGAAGATTCTCATCGCGACGACGAGGATGCGAATATCTTCGACCCGCTGGATATTCTCCTCCTCTCGGAAGAAAAGGAAGATTTTGGGAGAAGTAATACTAATACGAATACCGAGACGTTAAATACAGCGACAAGGATGATGGTGATGACAACGACTGTTGGGTACGTTGGATTGACCACAGATATCAACAGCGTATCCGCTGGTACAAATGGGAGTGGTTTCCTCCTCCAAAATTTTGAAGGGGCTGGAAACGCGTTCGCCGCGAGTTCGCAACAATCCATCGACCCGTTCGCGAACTTCTCGCCAGTCTGTCCAGCATCCGATGGTGTCTTTCGAGTCGGTCAAAGACTCGCGCTTTCCTTGGCTGGGGATAGTAACATTGAAAATTATCGACCGCTGATTAACGACGTGTTGATTCGCGTCAGAACGGAGTTGTGCGTGTTGGAATCGTTCGTGAGAGAAACGGCGATACCGTTCGTCCAAACGAAAGGGTTAGGGTGGGTGTTGCCGAGACACGAGACGTCGGAGACGTATTTAGCCGGGGTTGTGTTTGTCGTCGGCGCGAATTTTATCTTGTTGGGAAGCACGAAAGTTGTGGCGATTTTAGCCATCTATCACGATTTGAGCGTAGGATTGGTGGCGAGAGGTATGGGCGGTTTGCTCGGATTTATGAGCCCGGGCGACGTGAGAAAAGCGAGAGAGGAAGAGTTTGAGAAGTTGATGACGAAACAGATGGAAGAGACGAAAAAAGTAATGTTGGATGCAAACATGAGCGCGTCGGAGAGAGAGAAGAAAACGACGGAAATTAGCACCCGGTACGCGACGGAAATGGAGAAGATTAAATCGACGCAAGAGGACAAGGAGAGATCGGACGAAACGAGCGGCATCGCGAAATTTAGAAAAGGCGCGAGCGTGATAGCGATTCCTTTGAAAGTGTACGGAACGGTGAGTAGAAAAACGAGAGAGATTTTGGAGGTGTTTGATACGTTTTGTTCGCGATATTTCGTCGCGTTTACGGTGACGTATATTATCGTGAAGACTTTGCACTACGTCGTGTTTCCGGACGCGCTCGGTTAAGAAGAAGAAGAGGAAAATTTACGTTATTATAAATATACTTTAAAAACTGGTATACTCGCCGCTATTCGTCGTCTAACTTATTCTCTTCTATGCGCTCTCTATTCATTTAATCTTCTATTATTACATCAAGTCGGTCGTTTCACGAACCGTCGAATCCGTCTCGCTCGAGCGTCCTCGCTCTTCTCCCGGCATTTCTCCACGTCCTCGCTCAGCTTTTTCAACGTCTCGTACGAACACTCGAAAACTTCCACCCTCCTTTTCGCCGCCGCCGCGTTCTTCTTCTTCTCGCCCACACTTCTCAGGGTTACTTTCACCACGTATCGCAACCGGTCTCCTCCTACTCCTTCGCTTTCCTCCTCCTCCCGTCCGTCTCTTCCTTCTCGATGTCGTCCTCTGTTCTGTCGCATCCTCGAGCTCGTCTCCGCACTCATCCGCCACTCGATCTTCTCCAATTGCTCCGTCGTTTTCTCGTCTTCCATTTCCGCTAGTGTTCGGCACGCTCTGGTTAATTCTGTTTTGTTTCGCACGTACGCGCTTCGTAACGAAGCTTTCGTTTCTTCACTTATTATTGAAGACATTTTAGACGAGGAGTTTGTGACATTTTCCAAGCGCACATCGAACGCGTGCGGGTAAAGGTCGACGGATGCGCACTGGTAGAAAAACTCCGCCAAAGTTTCAATCTTTTCCAGTTCTTTCTCGTCTGAGTCGAAAGGGTAGTGCTCGTCATCTTTTGTGTCGTAAACGTCGCGAGGCGTCGTCGCAGACAAAACCGCCTCCAAAGCGAATTGGATTCTGGTTTTAACGACTTTATCAGAGGAAGAAGACAAAGAAGAGTTAAAAGACAAAGCCTCTCTGAATTCGCGCTCGAAACGTTCCGTCGTCGCCAGCGGGTCCATTTTTCTTCTTCTTTTGTCTTCTTCTTCTTCTGAGTGAGTTCTTGTTCTTGTTGTCGTCGTGCTTCTTAAAGAACAACCGGACCGAAGAAATGATGATTTTTGAAGCATTTTCAGAAAGAGCAGTCGTTTGTCTTCTCTTCTGTGAAAAAGCCGTTTCTCAGAAAAAAAACAAAAAAAAAAAAGTCAAACATGCATGCTTCACATGTGTTGTTGCTAAAAATAAACACGTCACATTACATCACACACACACACCCGGACTGACGATAAAGCAGCGGCGCACATTTTTTTAACGCGAACGAGTGCTCACGCGCGAGCGTACCGTTTGAAGTACGCGCCACTCTTCTTCTTCGCGCGATGACGACTTCTAGGAGTACTTTAAAAAAAATAACGGAAAGAGAGCGAATGGAAATTTACGTCTGGATCGACCGGTTGAACCTGCAATCGAAACCGAAGAAGCACTTCGCGAGAGACTTCTCGGACGGGGTGTTATGCGCGGAGATTTTAATGAAAACTACGTGTTCCTCCTCCTCCTCTTCTTTCAGTCGTCGTTCGAATACTGCGAGGATGATATCCATGCACAACTACCCGATCAAAAACAGCTTCAAAGGGAAACTGGAAAACTGGGAACTTCTAAACGCGAAAGTGTTGAGAAGTCCAAAAATACGGTGCGAGTTGACGAGAGAGGAGATGAGCGCGGTCGCACGAAGCGAGAAGGACGCGGCGGAGAGAGTTTTGTTGAAGATTAAAACCGCCGTGGAGGATGATTTTATGTCTCTCGACCACCCGGACGAAAGAGACGGAGACCGAGAAGAAGAAGAAGAAGAAGAAGAATCGAACAGCGAGACGGACGAATACGAGATTGAAGAAGAACAAGAACAAGAACAAGAACAAGAACAAAATACGCACAAGCAAAGGCTCGCGCAGTCATCCGCAAACGACGAGAAGAACGACGACGAAAAAGAAAAAGAAGACAAAGAAGAAACCAAAACGACGACGACGACGACGAAGCTCCTCTCTCTAAAGGAAGCGACGATAAAGGAAGAAGAAGAAGAAAAAAAACATCCTCGAAAATCATCTTTGTTGTCGTCGTCGGTAATAAAGGAGAAAGACGAAGCGATATCTCGTTTGACCGTCAAAGTCGACGCGTTGACCGCCAAGTGCGCCAAGCTCGAACAGTTGCTCGAACTGACGAAAAGGAAAGCAATACTGTGATTTAGGGTTGCACAAGGCCGCGCCCCAAGAAAGGGAAAAATTCTTTCTTTTCCCTCAGAGAAGAACGAGAATAAGGACGCGTATTATCACATAATAGTATTAAAAGATGAAGGCAGCATCCACGACTTCAATGGTCTGGTCCATCGTCTTTTACGGCGCGGGTTACTTAGCCTCCGCGGCTGGGATTATCATGTTGAACAAATACATTTTATCGGTCACGCCGTTCCATTTTCCAATCGTCCTCTCGTCCTTAGGAGTCGCGTTTGGATGGGTGATGACGGCGTTGCTGTATAAATTTAACGTCATCGAGTTAGGAAAAGATAAGTTTGAGATGGGTTTGAAAGAATACGTGATGGTGGTGTCACCGATTGGGTTTTTCCAAGCGACGACGTTAGCGGCTGGGAATACCGCGTACTTTTATCTCTCGCTGAGTTTTTTGCAGATGTGTAAAGCGATGGGACCGGTGGTGTTGTTCGCGTTATTAACTGGTATGGGATTGGATAGGTTCAACACTCGGGTATTCTTATCGATTTTGGTCATCGTCGTTGGGACGTTAATGGCTGCCTGGGGAGATGTTTCTTTCACCGCGGTTGGTTTTACGTGCATTCTCGTCGCCGAGTTGAGCGAAGCCGCGAAGAGCGCGTGGATGCAGTTTTTGTTGGCCAATAAATCTTTTTCCATGTGGGAAGGTTTATATTTCATCTCCCCGGCGTCTTTGTTCTTCTTATTCGTGGCGAGCGCGGCTTTGGAGTTTCAAGATATGGTAGATAAAGACGCGTGGGGAATGGTGAAAGGTCAACCGCACCTCTTCGCTTTGGCCGGCTGTCTCGGTTTCTTCACCAACCTGTGTTCCTTGGGGGTCATCAAAGCCGCCGGGTCGTTGACTTTGAAAGTTCTCTCCATGTCTCGATCTGTGCTGTTGATTTTATACGGCATGGCGGTGTATCACGACGTCGTCACGGTCGTCGAAGCGATCGGGTACGGGATCGTCTTAGTCGGCTTCTTTTGGTACAACTTTGCGAAAATCGCGCAAAAAGAGCAAGAAGCGAAAGAGAGGGAGGCGTTGGAGAAGGAACCGTTGTTATCGGGGTCCTCCTCGGAGAAGTCTGCCGCGTAATTATTAAACAATGATTGTAACACTTAATATATATTTATTTCACGCCTAATTAAAAGAAAGTTGCTCGGTACGCTATTACATTATGAACACACGCACAGTAGACACTCGAGACACACACACTACGTACGAAGAATTTGTGTGATTTGTCTGTTCTTTGCAGAGAAAAATTATTCAAAAAATCGTCAGAATCCTGTTTGGTAAACATCTTTTCGCTCACGCTTTTCGGACTTCTTTCACGCACACACACACACACACACACACACAGAGAGAGAGAGAGAGAGAATATATATACATCTACGACGGCTTTTTGCGTTTTTGTTTATTTTTATGAGATAAAGAAGACAAATGTCATCCACATCATTCGGGAAAAAAGCCACGGAGTTGGTGAAAGAAATCGCCTCGTCCGTGGAATCGAGCGCGAGTCCGTCCTCGATTCCACCGTATAACGACGAGCTCGTGCGGTCGATACTAGAGGAAGTGAAAGCGCATTATCAGGAAAACAGATCTTTAGCGGAAAAGTTGAAGCAAGTCACAGGAAAAGAAGAACAAGAAGGAATAACAGCGGCGATACAAACGCACCATCACTCGATTTTGCGCAACAAGAAAGCACTGATGATTTATCTCAACGAACGCGTGAAACGAATCCAGAGTTTACGATGGACGTTAGGCGTCGGCTTACCGGATTCGATCTCGGAAAATTTATCGCACTCGGAACGAGATTATTTCACGGAGTATTCGAAAATTCTGAACAAATACATGGGGAAGAAGGAAGGTATTAACATGAACTTGATTTTAGACCGGGATCCGCCCAAGGAGCATAAAGTGCAAGTGCGGTGTACGAAAGATCACGGCGTGATTTATTTCAAAGACGGCGTCGTCGATTTGAAGAAGGACTCCGTGCACTTGTTGAGGAGAGAAGAAGCGCAGCCGTTGATTAGCGAGGGGGTGTTGGAGAAGTTGGACGATACTTAGTTGTTGTTAGTATTCGTATTATGTCTCTCGCATGTCATATCCGTGTTTGTAACGAACAACTCCTCATTATCCAAAACTTTTAATGCGAATACACATGTCTTTTGAACCACCATTACCACCACCACCACCCAATGATGATGATGATGACGACGATTCAGACGACGACGATAATTACTTCTATCTCGGCGACGCTGCTTTATACATGCAAACGACCACGTTCAATACGACTGGACAGAAGAGATGGGACGCCGCCGTCGCTCTGAAAGATTTTCTCTGTTCAAAATCAGAAGAGTTGTTTAGTAGCGGCACAAAAAAGAGAGTGAGAGTTTTAGAGCTCGGAAGTGGAAACGGGTGGCTGGCGATGACGATCGTGAGGAAATTTTGCGACTCCATCGATGCTTTTCACGCGACAGAGATGGAAGCGGGAGGTGCTCTGGATTGGTTAAATTTGATACTCGATTCGAACAGAGAGAAGAGAAAATTATCGTCGAAGGAACGAGAGAAGATTTACGCGACGTCGTTGGATTGGAACGAAGTTATACTATCAGATAAAGAAGAAGAAGAAGTAAAAGACGATTACGATGCTCAAATGATTGACGTTGATTTTCTCCTCGGCTCGGACCTCGTGTACGACGAATCTGGAGTGAAAATATTACCGCGAGTCATCGCAAAACTGTTGCGAACCAGATGCCGAAAGACAAAAAGCGGTTTCATGCTCTACGCGCACACGAAACACAGATACGATGGGATGGACGTGGATTTCTTTGAGAATTTAGAAAAAGAAGGGTTAGTTTGTGAAGAAGTTCGAAAAAGTGGCACGAAAACGCCGCCACCGAGTCCCCCGCCGTTTGAGAGTTTGTTTCCTGACCAGAGAATCGCCGTGTTTCGAATTTCTCCTTCAGAAGAGTAGTTATTAATCTAGCACTAAGTAGTAATAGCAGTTATAGTAGCAGTTATAGTTATGTATTGAACATGGAATAGGTAGTTTATAACAAAAACAATAGTACAGGTATTAAAACAAAAGTATTATCATACTTATGAAACCACGCACGAACATCCGGGTTGATCAATCACTTCGAAATGCGCCAAGTTGATATCGACGACTATAACCGTAATATCGTCCGGAGGGTAACTTCGATACAATCTTCTCTGCTTCGCCGCTTTCGCGAGTTTCTTAGCCGCTTGGGCGGCAGGTATACCTGGCGCAGACTCTTGAAACGAGGAGTTTTGGCCAAATCGAACGCTTAAATCTGCGTACATTCCGCTCCCATCTTTCCCGGAGCTCATGTTATTCCCGCTGTGATTGCTTCCGCCTCGGACCGAGGCGTCCACGGTTGCCGTGTTGTGGAAACCTCCCCCTCTCGTAGAAATATCGCTCGTTCGCGTGTGATCGGCGTCACGCAAGGATTCAATGTGTAACGTCGCTTCGTCGCTCGTAAACACATCCCAACACCCGTCTGAGGCTAAAACTATCCGAGCCGGTTCTCCGCAGGCGATGGTGAAATCTCTGAACTCTGGCGTACATATGACGGCGCGAGCGACGCCGGAATCACCAATCGACCGCGAGAATGCGCAGGATACGCCAGTTCGGGCGACAATTCTTGGTGCGGACAAACCGCCAGTTTCTTCGTGTTCTATTCTTGCTAAGAACGACGTTCTTCTCGAGTGCATCGAGGAAACTAGACCGGAACGATCGATGTGCACTCGAGGTATGTCTTCAATTTTGAATGGAAACAAAGTCGCGTAGATGTCGTCGTCGTCGTCCTCGTTCTCTTCTCCGCCAAAATTCTGCGTTGTGGACGGTTCTAGACGCGAATCTTCCAACTCTTCGCTCGAGGAACTGTACGGTAAGGAAGAACTCTTCCTCCCTGAGCTGCTCCCGTTGGTGCTCGAATCTTCGCCACTATGATTGTTATTCAAAAAAGCAGAATCGTCTTGAGTGACTCCCGCCGCGAGCGATCGTATCGTCTTCTTAATTTCTTTCTCCTCGAATTTAGCATGCATCTTTTTTAACTCTTTTCTGGCATCTTCTCTTGGTAATTTCAAAGATAAATCCGCGAGTTTTGCCGCGGCGTTTCCGGCACCTTGGGCTTGGGTTAAATCGCTCCCCGAAGTCGATTTTACGACACTTTTTACTACTATATTGTTTAGGTTTGTGCCACTATTGCTCTTTGGAATTTTTATTGTATCTCTCCCGGTAGAACTCGTCGTTATCGGTGGCGGCGTGTTCCTGCCCTCGTGTTCTCTTTCTCTCACCGCTTCCGAGGTTTGCGTAAAGCTATCGTTGCGAGATTTGAGCACCTCCGAAGCTCTTCTTCCACCGGCAAATCGCGTGAGCATTTCTGATCCACCTCTGATTGATTTTTCTTTTTCTGCTTGCGACTTCTCTTGCCACTCTTTAAAGGCTAAACCGCCTTCGATGGACGGATTATCCGAATCCGTGAGAAGATCATCCACACTCGCGTTTCGGCTTCGTCTGCTCTTAGGTGATTTCAACTCGTCCGCTTTTTGCTTCAAAACGCGACTTTTTCTCGCGCGAGCTCTGTAATACTGCCCCATCCTCGAGCGTTCGTTTAAATTCATCGCTGTGTGATCTTCGCTCAAATTGAACGTTCTGTTTTTATATCGAATCACCGCTCGCGTATCCCCCACCCAGGCTGTTTTCACGTACGCGATGTTTGTGTCTAATGCTCTTTTAATCATAACAACCAACGCGGTCGTTCCATCTCTTCCAGTTACTCGCATGTCGTGGTTAATCTTCGCCGCCGCGTCTCTCGTCGCCTGCTCTAACGATTTCGGCCACACTCGTTTGGCGCTTTCTCTATCGTCCAATAAAATATCGTGATATCTTAGATTATCCGCGCTGCTCCTTCTTCTATTATTATTATTATTATTATTG